>Ga0222662_1000606_pt1 | contig 26700 bp, 20 predicted proteins | sample AntAcemetagen600_FD_179821 | JGI IMG/M metagenome (GOLD analysis project Ga0222662, IMG submission 179821) | Saline water microbial communities from Ace Lake, Antarctica - #600 | ecosystem: Environmental > Aquatic > Non-marine Saline and Alkaline > Saline | place: Antarctica: Ace Lake... | reverse complement strand
GGATTGGCCAAAAAAGAAGCTACTTTTATTCATGTAATTGATTTTTTTGCAAAACCAAATTACACTAAAGCGGGATGACCTAAAAAGGAAATCCCGCTTTTAAATTTGTTTTATCGGACAGTAGTGATTGTTAATAGTATATTAACACAACATCCGTAGTTGATGTCCAATTTTACATCCAACTTGAATACAACATGAAGGAGAATCCGGTAATTCTAATTGTAGATGACGAGGAAGACATTCTCGAATTTCTCAAATACAATTTAAAGAAGGAAGACTTTGAAGTGCACACAGCTTCCTCTGGTAGAAAAGCGATTAACCTTGCACAGAAAGTGAATCCCGATTTAATAATTTTAGATGTGATGATGCCAGAATTGGACGGCATTGAAACATGCAAAGAAATACGCGATCTTCCAGGGATGAGTAATACGCTCATTGCGTTTCTCACTGCACGAAATGAAGACTATTCGCAAATTGCTGGCTTTGATGCTGGCGCGGATGACTTCATTAATAAACCAATCAAACCACGCGTTCTAATCAGCAGGATAAAAGCCCTTCTCAGACGAAATAACCCGTTGATTAAAAATCAAGTTTTCGAAACAGAATCTGGTCTGAAAATTGACCGAAACAAATACCTTATTGAACTTAACGGAAAAGAAATTACACTTCCAAAAAAAGAGTTCGAGCTACTTGCCTTGTTAGCTTCAAAACCAGGAAACGTTTTTACGCGAGACACGATTTTGACTTCTGTTTGGGGTACTCAAGTTGTAGTTGGCGATCGCACCATTGATGTGCATATTCGCAAGCTCCGCGAAAAGATTGGAGACAAGGCCATTAAAACGGTGAAGGGAGTCGGTTATAAATTCGAGCAGTAACTTCACAAACGTGAAGGACTTCATTCAACGCAATTTAATTTCCTCTGCCGCAATTATTATTTCGGTAACACTTACGCTGGTCTTTTCAATTCTTGAACTCGTTTGGTTTGGAAACTTCAATTTTTCTAAGTCAGCAATCTCATTGCTTATTCTTTTTGTAGTTGCATACATCATGATTGGGTACGTAGTAAACCAGTTCATTTATGAGAAGATTAAGCTTATTTACAAAACCATTCGCAACCTCAAAACCACAAAGTCAGAGATTAAATCGATGCTTAGGGAAGACCGTGGTGCACTAGAAACAGTAAATCAGGATGTGATTTCTTGGGCAGAAAACAAACAGAAAGAAATCCAATTACTTCGCGACCAAGAAGAATATCGTAGAGACTTTTTGGGTAATGTTTCACACGAATTAAAGACACCCATCTTTAATATTCAAGGGTATGTACACACCTTACTCGATGGTGGGCTAGAAGATGAAGAAATCAACCGAAAATTCCTCATACGCGCAGACAAAAGTGTGGAACGAATGATTTCGGTTGTAGAAGATTTAGACGTAATCTCCCGTTTAGAGGCAGGCATATTGGAGCTCAACATTCAAAGAATTAACATTATTGAGTTGGCCAAGGAAGTGATGGAAATGGAAGAGATGAAAGCTGAAAAGCGGAACATAACAATCCGTTTCAATGAAAAATATGACAAGCCAATTTATGTAATGGCCGATGCCGATCAGATAAAGCGAGTGTATATAAATCTACTTGATAATAGTATCAAATACGGTTCAACAGATGGTTCCATCAAGCTACGATTCTATGACATGGACCAGAACATTCTCTGTGAAGTAGCAGATGATGGATCTGGAATTGAACCGAAGCACCTACCTAGATTGTTTGAACGCTTTTATCGGGTTGACAAAGCAAGAGATCGCCACACAGGAGGCACAGGACTTGGTCTTTCCATTGTGAAACACATTATTGATGCGCATAAACAGACCATCAATGTACGTTCTTTAGTAGGGGATAATTCGGGAACAACCTTTTCCTTTACTCTCAAGGAAGCGAAGTAACCAGTGCGTCAACTACTTGTTTAAATTCAGCACTTACACGCTGAGTAAACCCTGAGAAATCACTTCGTTTATCCCAAGCTTTCTGCAATTGGAAATCTCGCTGCTTCATCATCATATGGGTTCCATCTTGATGATATTTTTGCGCCAAGTATTCCTGTTCTGTCTGGCCAGGAGTTGGCACGAAAACAGCCTGTTTTCCTAAAGCAGACAAATCCATAATTGTAGAATATCCTGAACGCGAAACCACTAATCGTGCTGCTGCAATTTGCTTTTCCAGCTCTTTAGCATTTAGATGAGAAACAACCCGAACCCTCCCTTCTATCCTGTCCTCGGCTTTGTCTGGTTTACCAAGAACCGCAACGGCCGTTCCATCGAAATTCTTGAGCTGATTTAAAACCAGTTTCTCAAACCGTGTACGCTGAGGTTCTGGTCCTGAAATGATGACGAGAACATCTGTCCTCAAGTTATCTGAAGAAAAAACAAATCGAGAAAGAGAGCCAATATGTTCCGCATTCCTGGGTAACGGAAACTTATGCGCCAAATCGCCTGAGAGACCATTCTCTTCGAAATCAGGAACCCAAACTTGCGTGAACTTCCGCATGTAATCTGCATGCATCCGATAAAGCATGGTTTCAAAGAATGGCGCTTTTATCATCACCTGATGTGTCATATACACGCAGGGAATCTTCTTGGTATGCAAGCCAAAACGATTGTCAGAAATGACCGCATCAAGCTTGAGCTGGTCTATCATTTCATCCAGTTCTGAGTGCTCTTCTTTTATTCTTCTCAGAATATGAGGTGTTGACTTAAACATCTTCCAAACCATTCCGCTCCCTTCCGGATACGAAATATTGTAACCCTCAAAATCCACACTTTCTACGTCTGGAAATTCCGACTGAAGAAGTAGTAGCGGTCGGCCTGAGGCGGCAATAATAGGCTCATTACCAGTCTCTAAAAGATGACGAATAATAGGTATGCACCGCGTTGCATGTCCCAAACCCCAATCAAGAGGTGCTATCAAAATTCGTCTGCCCATTAAATATGTCGCAAATTGATAAAATTAGACCGATAACAACCGTCTTGATTTTAATCAAGCATATCTCGAAGCTATATTTGTTTTTCCCAATTCAAATCATGCGAAAATTAATTCTTGCCTTAGTTGGCGTTGTCTTGTGCACCGCTGGCTATTCTTTTGTTTACACCAACCCCGAATCAGACAGCACAAATTCCGAAGTTTCTGCGCCATACTATGAGCGCGAAATGCAATATAAGGGCCACAAAAAGTCGTCTTATTACGTGACAATGGATGACAGCATTCGCTTAGCTGTTAATGTTTATTTACCGAAGGGTTTGAAGAAGGGAGAAAAAGTACCTGCTATACTTTTTCAAACACGATACTGGCGTGCAATTGGACTCAAGTGGCCCTTTTCTGGGTTTGTAGACGTGGTTCCGCACACGGCCAACTTTCCAGTTCTAGAATTTCCGAAATACGGTTACAGCTTGGTTACCGTAGACGTACGCGGAACCGGGGCTTCTGAAGGTACTAAAACCCTCACGCTTTGCGATATACGCGAAGTACTTGACAGCAAAATTATCTTGGACTGGATTGTAGAGCAAGAATGGTGTGACGGAAATATTGGTGCTACTGGCGTTTCTTACATCGGAAATACAGCTTTGTACGCCTTGTATAATGAACATCCGAATTTGAAAGCTATCGTTCCCACGTATTCGCTTTGGGATATTTATGATGATGTATCTGCTCCTGGTGGCATTTATTTCCATCAATTTATCAGCCAGTATGGCGATTTCTGCGAATCACTTGATAAGAACATTATTCCGGCAAGTAGAAACGCTCGAGGGGCGAAACTGGCTTATGGCGTGGAACGCGTAAAAGGCTACGGAAAGAAAGATATGGAGCAGATTTTTGCTCAGCATAGCTGCAATCATTATCACAGGACGGAAGGTGGCACTGCTGAATTCATGGACGACATATTCACGCTCAATGGAGATTTTCGGGTGCAAGATGTGCTTTTCCCAAACCAATTTGCAGACAAGATTAGAAATTCTGGAGCGGCTATTTATTCTTGGAGCGGATGGTGGGATGCTGCATTTTCTCATGCTGCTGTTCGTCAATTTATCAATTTAGATGATGGAAGAAACCGGCTTCGACTAGGACCTTGGAATCATGGTGGCGGTGCTAACGTTAGCCCAAATATTGCAGCAGCATCCGAGTATGATGATGTGAAGGAAATTGTGCGCTTTTTCGATTTTCATCTAATGGGAATGGACAATGGATTAGACAAGTCTCCCCGTGTGAATTACTATACCATGGGCGAAAACGTTTGGAAAACTTCTGACGTTTGGCCGATTGAGGCTGAGCGCAAACCGCTTTATCTTTCGTCAAACAAGGCAGCAGGTTGGTCAGCTTCCACTCAACAAGAAAATTATACCAACTACACGGTTGACACAACGCATGCTCTCGGAGAGGATTGTAGATGGAGCTTCGACACAAACCATACCGGAGTCACGTATGCGAACTCGACCGCAGAAGATAGCATCACTGCAATTTTCACCTTACCCATATTAGAAGAGGATGTGGAAGTTACTGGGCATCCACAAGTGAACTTGTATCTCAAAAGTGCTACTCCAGATGGATCAGTTTTTGTCTACTTAGAAGATGTGGATGAGAACGGAAATGTGTGGAAAGTAACAGATGGGCAATTCCGATTCATACATAAAAAGCTTCAAGAAAAGGCACCTCATTATAAAGATGTGGTTCCTTATCACAGCTACCTCCAGTCAGATGCGGAACTGATGGACACATCAAAAGTTGAGTTTGTTTCCTTTGATATGTTTCCAACTTCTCACCTATTCAAGAAAGGGCACAAGATTCAGATTCGCTTGGCAGGTGTTGACACTTACAACTTCAAGAATCTTTATCCGAACGGTGGTTCGTGGGAAATCCACCATGATGCTGAGCACCCAACGCATGTTGAATTGCCTGTTGTGGATAGGACTTTGACGATGGGACAGCGTTAGGTAATTGTTCTAAAATCAGGACAATCCTTTTAGCACCTCCTCAACAATTACTCTAAAATCAAAAGAGTGGTTGCGGTCGTTTCCTCTGCGTTCGTGTCCTAATCGAACTACTACTAGGTCGTGCTCGGGAAAAACGATAATGTACTGTCCTAGAATACCTCGTTGATAGAAAATCGGAGTTTCATAATCATCGCAAAGCCAAAAGCTATGTCCATAGAATGGTTCTACAAAAGGAACAGTTGCCATGGCAACAAAAGCGCTATCTAGAATTTGTTTTCCATTGTAGTTTCCTTTCTGGAGAAGCATTTGTCCGAAACGTGCAAAGTCCCGCGCATTTGAATTGAAACAGCAGAATGCGAGTTCTATTCCATCTTCATTATCAACGTGCCACTCTGCAGAATGACTTGCACCAAGCGGCTTCCATAACTTTTCTGAAGCATATTCGGCTAAAGACTTTCCAGTAGCTTTAATAAGCGCAAGTCCGAGTAATTGTGTAGCTCCACTTTGATACTCGTATGCGCCCGATTTTTCACTTACTGGAACTTCTTCCATCATCAGCTTTTCTACATCTGGCCCATAGTACAATTTAGCCGTGATATCGAAAGGATTGGAATAATGCTCGTTGAAGTCTAAACCCGCTGTCATAGTTGACAGGTTTCTGATTGTCAATTCCTCTGCAAATTCGCCTTTCAATTCGGGAAGGAACTTGATGGCTTTTTCATCCCAACTTTCTATAACCCCATCCTGAATGGCACATTGGGCAAGCATGGTTGTAATACTTTTTGCCATGCTGAAGGAGTTACTCTGCGAATCCGTTCCATAACCGTCCCAATATTCCTCATGGGTAATTTCTCCATGCTGCGCGATAAGAAAAGCTACGGAACGAGTTTCTGTTAGGCTGGCTCTCAATTTCTCTGACAACTCAACCTGATTGTAATCAGGAGATTCTTTCCACGGATTTGCCGTTCCTGCTTCAACTGTTCGGGTGTCAAAAAATTTGGCATCGCTAATTGTGGCCGAAGTGTTTCCGTGCAAATAGGCAGCCCAAACTCCTTTAAGCAGGAATTGATTACCAGAAGCAAGGATAACGGTCAACAAAAAGAAAAAAACACCTACAACTAACTTTAACACTTTCATCTTACAGAAATTACTGGTTACAAAAAACGGCATGTCGAGGACACACCGTTTTCAATTCAAATTCTATTGGATTTTACTTTCTGGCAAATTTGGAATCATCCACTTTTGCAGATTTCACTGAAACAACTTCTTGTGAAACAACAACCTTCCCATCTGCACCCCGAGTTTCCATTTTAATCGGAAACCCATTTGCTTCAATGCTTGGCATGTTTCTTCTAAGAATAGACGGTATATCTTTAAAACTGATGTTCAAGTCATCGGTCAACCAGTAAGTTGTTTGGTTTTTCCCATTGAAGTAAACCGCACGTGTGCACATGTATCCATTCATACTTACGCCTTCTTTTTCAGACAACAACGATTGCGCGGAAGCACCTGTTTTCATGGCCGACTGAGGAATGTTTGTAACGTGTCCTTCTGCAACCATATCAATACCCTTTTCATCTGAAATGATGGCATATTCAGTAGTATGCTCTCCTGCCTGCGACTTAATATCCATTCGGCTTTTATGGCCTTTTAAATACCAAGTTAGAGAAGCTTTTTCCTCCATTTCTTCATTCACGGTATTCATCGTAATGACACCTTCAAAATTTTGCGCAAACGCCCAATTTGAAGAAAGGACAGCAATCAACATATAAACGATTTTCATCTTTCTCATTTCAACTTTCATAGTTAGATTATGGTCCAACCTCGCCACGAAGGAATGACGTATTGTAAAGGTTGTCTGGAATGTTTGTAGTAAAACCATTGCGTTTAACCGCAAATCCTCCATCACCCGGTGCAGGTGGCGGAATTGGTATTGGCAAAACCAAGTTGGATACTACAGGAATGACTACTGGTCCAACAAATGGAATATTCACTACCACATTTACAGAAATGGTGACTTGTATTACACCTGATGTTCCAGGATACCCGTAAGGGCCTCCATTACCACCGAGCGCATTAGGATTAATCTCAATTTGAGCTGGACCAAGGGAGAAAACAATTGGGAAGTTGAGTATACCACCTTGTCCGGGCACAGCAAACTGACCTCCGGTTCCATCAGTACCGCCACTGTAAAACGAAAGGCCGATAAGGCCTGGAGGTTGATCACCGCCTTCGCCAAGGTTTGCACCTCCGCCACCGCCAGCACCAATAAAGAAACCAAATGAAGGTGCAGGTGGTGGAATAAGATTACCCGTACTAATTGAAAACGCCATGGAAGCACCACCTCCACCTCCTCCGTAGATATTGAAGTTGTTGATGATGTCTGCATCAAGCGTAAGGTTAATGCCTATTCCGCCTGGAAACCCTTCGCCAGTTAGACCGAGCGCTGGATCGAAAGCATCACCTCCATCACCTCCTTTTCCCAAGATGTTGCCTTCGTTAACAATCGCTACCAAAGAGCCTGCTGGAAGTGTACCTGTAGTGTAGGCAGGATTAGCAGTTGTTGGACTACTGATTTGAACTCCAGGAGATATATTATTCACAACACAAACGGGTGAACTAGTTGGAGCTGTAGGGTGCGCTATATAAAACTCAATACCCAAGTTGTAGTTATCAGTGGTATTAATCGCATCAACAATATAACATGGCAAAATGGTGAGTGAGTAAATAATATTGTACGTACTATTATTACACAATACCTGTATCACAATTAGAAAAGTTCCGTCAGGTGCAAAAGGAGTTGCGGTGAAATCAATATCTATGATACCTGTTGAAGGGGCTGGGTTTGGTGTGATTGTAGCAGTAAGGCCGTTTGGTAAAGTGCTAAGAATAGTAACTGCAATTTGCTGCGGATTTCCTGAAGTTTGCACTACATCCAACGAGAGTGTTTCCGTTTGAGAAACAACACGATCAATAGTACCAGCAATAGCACTTGGAGTTACATCCAAAAAGCAGGAATTACAATCTTCTGCGAAAGATGGAAGCCAACAATCGCCATTGAAATAATCAATCGTACTATCGGTAGTGTTTACAATCACCAACCCGACTGCCGGATTAGCAATATTATCTCGTGAACTTTCGTCCATTTGCGGAGCGAGAAACCCTTGATTCTCTGCTACCAAATGCAGCACAGCACTTGAATCGGGCTGGTCCGTATTTACACCAACGTGATACTCATTGTTCCAGATAAAACTGTTTGCAACCCAATCTCCTGGAGATTGCTGAAAAACCGTGTCATAGCGCATGGTCTGTCCTTGTAACCCAGGAATAAGTGGCCCTGGAGCTCCTTCCGGCCCAATTCCTCTTCTCCAAAGAATTCCATCGTAGTACCAAAAGCTACTATCTGTGGGTGTATAAATCAACAATCCAGTAGCGGGATTGGTAATTGACAGCGTATCTGTTCTAGGAATGAGAAGCCCCTTATCCAATGCCTGAATTTCTAGCAAGGCACTTGGGTCGGGGGTTATGGTTCCGATTCCGACATTATCCTGTGCGAGAAGAGTGGTTGGCGAGTTGAAAAATAGAATTGCTGAAAGGGCAATCAGCAGTGTGCGGAAATTTCGCATTTCAATCAGATATTTCTGTTAGCGGCCAACTTTAGCCAGTTCAAGTGGGAAATTTACGCAATTCCTATTTCAATCAGCAGAGATTAAATGGATAAACCTATTTTTGCCACCGCCTTAGGGCGTTTAGCTCAGTTGGTTTAGAGCACCACCTTGACAGGGTGGGGGTCACTGGTTCGAATCCAGTAACGCTCACAGAATTAAGAAGGGAGGTTATCATCGAAGTGGAATCCTCCCAATTTTGTATCCGATTGAAGCGATTTTCAACATATATAATGCTCCTACTATGCTTTTCCATTCAATTGGCCAAGGCAGATATTGGGCAAACGTTTACGCTAAAACAAGAGCGAGAACAAATTTTATCTGAGATAAAACAGCTACAAAATGATTCCGTTTCTACAAATGCTGCGACAGCTTTAGACTCCCTTCAGCTTCTAGTATTATCGCTTGATGAGAAAATTTTCATCAGTTATGATGAGTCCATTTCTAGAATGGCCAACAAAAACATCGCACGAAGTTCAAACAGCAAATTGGCAGTGTACTTAGCGCTTGCAACTACAATGACCGCGTTGTTTTTTGCCTTGCTACTTCTTATGGCCCGAAGGCGGGTTCAGGCAAATGGAAATATTGGTTTGAGAGAGATGTACAAGCAACTCGCCATGGAACTTATAGGTAAGGTTTCGGCTAAAAAAGTCTCAACGCAGCGACTCTTGCGCGTTAACGTGGTAGTACTTGTGGGGCTGGTAATGATGAGCGTCTCAATTGTAGCTTACCTATTAAGCAGCCTGTAAAACTTTTAATAACCAATTTGGGGTTGGTTACAACCCTGCCTCGTCTAAGATAACCTCCATCTGCTGTTGCATTATAAGCGCTTGAGCCCGAGCCGCTTCAGCAAAATCCTCGCCTCGGCTGGCATAAATTATATCGCGAGAGGAATTGACCAAAAGACCGCATTTATCGTTTAATCCGTTTTTGGCAACCTCTGTCAAACTTCCGCCTTGCGCCCCAACACCTGGCACTAATAGAAAGTTGTCGGGGACGATTTTCCGAACCTTTTGAATTAAAGCGGCTTTGGTTGCTCCAACCACGAACATGGTATTATCTACTGTTCCCCATTCCTTAGAAACCTTGAGTACTTCCTCAAAAAGCTGCCCGTTTTCCGTTTCCAAGAACTGAAAATCAGATGCACCTTCGTTTGATGTTAGAGCCAAGAGAACAACCCACTTATCTGCATATTGGAAGTATGGCAACACACTATCAGACCCCATGTAAGGCGATAACGTGATAGCATCAAAATTCATTTGATTAAAAAAGCCTCTGGCATACATGCGAGTGGTGTTACCAATGTCGCCTCGCTTAGCATCAGCTAACTTGAAAACATCGTCTGGAATATGCTGAACCGTTTTCTCGAGTGATACCCAACCTTCAAAACCGAGTGCCTCATAGAACGCTATATTGGGTTTGTAAGCAACACAAAGATCCTGTGTTGCATCAATAATTCGCTTATTGAATTCAAACAATGGATCCTGATAACTCAATAAATGAGGCGGAATCTTGGCAAGATCCGTATCGAGCCCTACGCAAAGGAAACTTCTCTTCTTCTGTATGTTTTTAAATAGTTGGTTGTGGTTCATCGTACTCCAAATCTAATCATCTATTTGACCCTACAGACTGTTGAAAACGAAGTAAAACACACATGGTTTTTAACCCGTCTACGGAAGGGAATATTCGTAGTTTTGTTTCCCGTTCGTCAACCTACAGAACCACGTAAAAGATGCCCGGAACCAAGTATATATTTGTGACAGGAGGAGTTACTTCCTCATTAGGAAAAGGAATTATTTCGGCCTCATTGGCTACGCTTTTACAAGCGCGCGGTTTCCGAGTTACCATCCAAAAACTTGATCCTTATATTAATGTTGATCCGGGTACGCTAAACCCATACGAACATGGCGAATGCTACGTAACGGATGATGGCGCGGAGACCGACCTTGATCTGGGTCACTACGAGCGTTTCTTGGGAGTTCCAACCAGTCAAGACAATAACGTTACCACGGGTAGAATTTACCAGACAGTAATAAATAAGGAGCGCGAAGGCGCGTATTTGGGAAAGACGGTTCAGGTGATCCCGCACATCACGGATGAAATCAAAAACCGTATACGGAGATTAGGTGACACAGGGAATTATGACATCGTTATTACGGAAATTGGTGGGACGGTAGGTGACATCGAGTCGCTACCTTATGTAGAGGCCGTTCGACAATTTAATTGGGAAATCGGCTCTTCTAACCACTTAGTTATTCATTTGACCTTGCTCCCATATTTAGCAACTTCTGGCGAATTAAAAACCAAACCAACACAGCATTCTGTAAAAACCCTGCTTGAAAGCGGCTTACAGCCAGATATTCTTGTTTGTCGTGCGGATAGGAAAATTCCGAGCGATCTGAAAAGAAAGATTGCCCTTTTCTGTAACGTTCACCAGAACGCGGTTATCGAATCGTTGGATGCAGAAACCATCTACGATGTTCCGCTATTGATGCTGAAAGAAAAACTTGATTCAGTTGTTATCAGTAAATTAAAGCTTTCTTCTAAAACAGAACCGGACCTAACCAACTGGAAACACTTCCTTGGTATTCTGAAAAATCCGACATCCGAAGTGAAGATTGGGTTGATTGGGAAATACGTTGAACTGAAAGATGCTTACAAATCCATCGCGGAATCGCTAATTCATGCAGGAGTAGAGAATGAGTGCAAAGTTGAAGTAGAGTGGATTCATAGCGAAGATTTGGAAGAAGGAACTGTTGCTTCGAAACTGAAAGGGTTAAAAGGGATTTTGGTTGCGCCAGGTTTTGGTGATAGGGGAATTGAAGGCAAAGTGCTAGCTGTGCAATACGCTCGCGAGAATAAGATTCCGTTCCTTGGAATTTGTCTAGGAATGCAGTGTGCGGTGGTGGAATTCGGTCGAAACGTTTTAGGTTTGAAAGACGCCAACAGCACCGAATTTAATCCGAAGACGAAAAATCCCGTCATCGACATCATGGAAGAGCAGAAGAAGGTGACTAAAAAAGGTGGAACGATGCGATTGGGAGCATATCCTTGCAAACTGACAAAAGGCAGCAAAGGCTACTCAATTTACGGTACAGCTAATATTAGTGAACGACACCGTCACCGATTTGAATTCAACAATTCCTTCTTAAACGATTACGAAAAGGCAGGGATGATGGCTTCAGGTATAAATCCGAATTCCAACTTGGTAGAAATGGTCGAGTTGAAAAATCACCCATGGTTTATCGGGGTTCAATTTCACCCAGAATACAAGAGTACAGTTGCCAATCCGCATCCACTTTTCGCCAAGTTTGTAGGTGCTGCTTTAAAGGCTTAAAACCTAAATTGTCTTAGCGCGCTAGCTTTCTATCTTTGCGCCCCAAATTAAAAAGTCGTAATGGACAAGAATTCAGCCATTGGTCTAACGCTCATACTTCTAATCTTCCTAGGGTTCAACTACATGAACATGCCTACGGAGGAAGAGCGTACCGAGGCAATACGTGTGCAAGATTCAATCGCGGTTGTTGACAAACAACAGCAAGCTAGAAATGAATCGGCTATTGAAGAGGCTATTGCCAATCCATCAAGGGTGCAAGAAGTCGTCACACCCGTGACGATAGCCAAAGATTCTGCTGCATTGGCAGAATACAAGAGCCAATTTGGTGAGTTTGGTGATGCTTCTACCGGAGAAGATGGAACGGTAGTTATTGAGAATGAACTGCTTGCCATTACCGTGAACAAGAAAGGTGGACATCCTCTTTCAGTACAACTTAAAGAATATCAAACGTCAGACTCGCTGCCGTTGCTGTTATTTAAAGGAGAAGAGAACAGATTCTCACTAGATTTCTACACTAAGGACAGTCCTGTTTCAACACAAGAATTATACTTCGAGCCCTCAACAGACGGGTTTACCGTAAGTGGAGAGAATACAAAAAGCCTCACCATGCGGCTTCCTGCTGGGCCAGAGCAGTATATCGAATATGTATATACGTTAACTGGCGGTTCTTACCTGGTTGATTTCGACATCAATTTTGTGGGAATGCAAAATGTGATTGAGCGTAACGCTACTACGCTTGATTTACATTGGAGAAATGACCTTCCACATCAGGAAAAAAGCTTACAGAACGAGCGTGATAATTCCACTATCTATTACCGCTTTAGTGATGACGAAGTGGATTACATTTCGGAGCGTTCGGACGAGAAAGAAGAGATTAAAACCGATTTGCAATGGGTGGGGTTTAAGCAGCAATTCTTTAGTTCTGTCCTTATCAACAAAGACCGTTGGGAAGGGCAGTCAGACCTCGAAACTTCGCATGATGAAGAGTCTACCGAGATTGTAAAAACGTTTGACGCTAGACTGACTATCCCTTATGGACACCGTGAAATTGAGAATGTTGCTCTGCAATTTTACTATGGTCCAAATCAGTACAACTCTCTCAAAGACCTTGAACTAGGACTTGAAAACATGGTGCCGTTAGGTTGGGGAATTTTCGGATGGGTAAATCAATTTGCCGTTATTCCATTGTTCAACCTTTTGAAAGACACGGGTCTTGGATACGGAATTATCATTCTGATTCTTACCCTGGCTATCAAAATGGTACTGATGCCATTTACGTACAAGGCATATATGAGTACCGCAAAAATGCGTGTGCTGAAGCCAGAGATTGAAGAAATTAACGAGAAGTTTGAAGGTAAGGATGACCCAATGGCGAAGCAGCAAGCCACTATGGCGCTGTACAGCAAGGCTGGCGTTAATCCACTTGGAGGCTGTTTGCCAATGTTGTTTCAAATGCCAATTCTAATTGCGCTATTCCGATTCTTCCCAGCATCTATCGAACTCCGTCAGCAGAGCTTCCTTTGGGCGGATGATTTAAGTAGCTACGATAGTATTTACGACCTTCCATTTGACATCCCATTTTATGGTGATCACATCAGTCTTTTCACGCTTTTAATGACTGTTTCAACCATCATTTACACCCGCTCGAACATGAGCATGCAGGCTGGAAACCCGCAGATGGAGCAAATGAAATGGATGATGTACTTGATGCCTGTGATGATGCTTGGTTGGTTTAACAACTATGCTTCTGGATTGAGTTACTACTACTTCTTGGCAAACATGGTAACGTTTGGGCAGAATTACGCTTTTAAATTCTTGGTTGATGACGATGCCATTCACAAGAAACTAAAGGAGAACCAAAAGAAGCCTAAAAAGACGTCTGGTTTCCAAAAACGATTGGAGGATATGGCCAAGCAGCGTGGATATCAAGCACCCAAGGCTAAGAAGAAAAAATAGTCTGGTAGGGTTTTGGCTCTTGCCGACAAAACATTTGGACATGAAAAATCTATTCCCAGCACTAGCTATCAGCTTAGTAGCATTGCTTGCTATAAGCTGTAAAAGCACAAAAAAAACTACGTCAAACTCAGTTTCAAAAAACACTGTTGAGACTAAGAAACAAACGGAACCACAAATGTTGGCTTCCATCGAACGTACCGCATGCTATGGCCGTTGCCCAATGTATAAGGCAACATTCATGGATAATGGTGAGGTGAAATATGTAGGGAAAGGTTTTGTGGACAAAATCGGGACTTACAAAACGCTTATTTCCGCAAATGAAGTTCTTGAGATAAAGAATAAAATTTCGGGATATAGCTACTTTGAATTAGACAGTCTGTACCCTACTCTAATCACCGATTTCCCTTCTTCTATAACAGAAGTAAACCTGAACGGAAAGAGAAAAAAGATTGTCAATAGAAGCAGCCCACCGCCTAGCTTGAAGGCGTTTGAAAAATTCCTTGATAGTCTTTTAGAAGGGAAGGAATTGGAGAAAATTTCTGACGAAACGGATTACAATCCGAAGGCGAAGTAATTACTTATCACTTTTTTTGGCTGCCCTTTTTGCAAGATAATGTTGCAACAAACCGACTAGGAAACCCATCGGAATCCACACAATGATATGAGGCATAATCGAATTTACGGTGATGGCTTCATCATTATACCAAGGCTCTGCAACTCCCATAATCAGAATCATGAAAGTCGACCAAAATATCGCAAAGTAAACCCAACCATATTTGGAGGGAATATTTTCTTTAGGCTTTTCTACACTCATAATCGAGAGTTACTCGTCAATCTTAGCTGGTGAAACGAGCATATAATTACTCAAATCAATCTTCATAATATCAAACTTACCATTTACAGAACCTTTTGTACTGTAGTAAGCCGTTTTTCCATCAGCAGTAAGTGTGAAGTCAACTTCATCACCAGGCGTGTTAATCGGGTATCCTAAGTTCTCCGCCTCGCTCCAAGAACCATCTTCTTGCTTTACGGATTTAAATATGTCGTAACCGCCCATGTTCTTGTGGCCTTTACTACTGAAGAAAATCGTCTTTCCATCCGCAGCAATAAAAACTCCTTTCTCGTCTTCAATCGTATTCACATCCAATAGATTAACTGCTGGCTGCCAGTCTGTAGTTGAGTTAGACTTCGACATCCAAATGTCTCCGTTTCCTTTTCCTTGAGGGCGTTCAGAAACGAAGTAAATCATCTTTCCATCTCCCGAAACAGATGCGTTGCTATCGAAGTAACCGCTATTTACATTCTTTCCAAGCGAATACGCTTTAGACCAACCGTTAAGGCTCATAAGTCGAGCAGCATCCGGAGATCCATCTGCAATTGCTTCACTTGCACCTTTATTCATCCGTGTTTTAGACACGAAAATATCTCCAGCATTTTGATTCCTGAAAGTGAAAAGTTGTCGGCCATCAGGCGAAATACTGAGGTTCGCATCATGCCCATTTGTGTTGATTGAGCCTGGAATCGGTACTGCTTGAGACCAACCTTTCAGACTATCAACCCAATAAGAGATGTAAATATCTTCGTACCAATCGTTGTCCACTTCATAACGATTACCACCTTGCGTATCTTCTCTCCTAGAGGTGAATACCATAATCTTCCCATCAGCCGTTACCGAAGGATGATATTCGTGGTTTTCATCTGTGTTAACGCCAGCACCTGCAGACTCTATCTTAACATCAACAGGGTTAGCCTTAAGCTCAATTGTAGCCTCGCACTTGTATTTAAGAGCATTAGCCTTTTCGATGTCTGCCTTTGACAACTTATCGTTGGCCAAATATTTATCTAAATGAACAATGGCCTTCTTCTGATATGCAACCATTCGATAAGCTAATCCCATGTTATACTCCAAATCCTTATCAATTTCTGGATTCGATTCCTGAGCCTTTTGCAAATACGCCAAGGCATCTTGTCCTTGATTCAATCCTAGATAGCACTCCGCCATACGCCAATTGAGCATGGCATCCGTTCCATGATCCGTGTATAATTCACGATATATTCTAAGCGCGCCATTGTAATCGCCATCGGTGATGCTGGACTTAGCCTGTAGCATCTTGATTTTATCAGGCCCTTTAAGCAATTGCCCCGAAGCAGAAAAATAAATGGTTTGAAAACAAAAAACGAGTACAACAAGCGTAATAATCGGTCTCATGAGATTGCAGTTTGCGTCTAAAATTAACAATTCGTGAAGTGTTGAAACAGACTGCTAGAACAGGATTTCAACACACTATAGTGACTTACTCAACCAATGATGAAAAAGTTTCATCGCTTGGCGCTTTTTATCATCAAGTTTATAACTAATCGACTTTTCCACATACCACAACAAGGTTTCGTGATTCTCATTTGCAAATAAACCTATGGCTTCTTTCTTATTGCTTAAACCAAAGTTCAGAGCCTCCTGAAACCCCGAAACAAACTCAGCATCCAAAGGCCTGTTACTTACCCAACAGGCAAATACAAATGGCAAGCCCGTCAGGTTTTTCCATTCTTCTGCTAAATCTTTAATAATGGGAAACTTGTCTCGCAGCGGAAATGCCCGGTCTCCAATAACAACCCCAGCGGTTCTTCCTTTTATATCCTGAATAAAATTGTCATCCGCCTGTTTCCACTTTGGCGTAATCTTCCAATGCTTTTCAGCAAGTAGTTGAACCAACTGCACCGAGGTGCGCGATTGATAATCGAGTATCACTTCGTCAATTTCACTTAAAGGAACTTCACTAAACAAACAGACAGTTTCCACTGCACCATCCGCTCCAATACAGCAATCCGAAATAATGTGGGATTCGGTTAACTGCGGAATGATAGCCACAGGCACTAGCCCAAGGTCAACTTCTCCAGCGAGCAGCTTATTCGCACAATCAGATGGTGTATCAAGCTGTAAATCGATTTGCTCAATTACAGCATGGTTCATCAACCCAAAAATGAATGGGTATGAATTGGCATACGACACTACCGATACCTTTATTTTCTCTGCTGTTTGTCTCAAAATTTCGCCTCAAAAATCGCTAATTTCACATCTTGTCAAAGCTACTGTTCAAACGACTTGTTAAACATGAATTAGCCACTGATTCAAAGATTCTCATGGATAAAAATGATTTTATCCGTGTAAAATCAGTGAACATCAGTGCATCCGTGGCAGTAACATTTCCTTTTATCCCATTTGAATAAGAAACATGGAATTGAATGTCCTTAATGCCCTTTCGCCAATTGATGGGCGTTACCGAAAACACACCGAAACGCTCTCTAATTATTTCTCTGAAGCTGCGCTGATTAAATATCGCGTACGGGTTGAAATAGAGTATTTCATCCAGCTTTGTGAGCTGCCTTTGCCGCAACTCAAAGACTTTGACAAGTCATTATTTTCAACGCTCCGAAAAATTTATTCTGAAATTTCTGAAGACGATTCGCAACGCGTAAAGGAGATTGAGAAAACTACCAATCACGATGTGAAAGCGGTAGAATATCTCATCAAAGAGAAAATGGAAGTTCTCGGAATTGGTAATCAGATGGAGTTTGTCCATTTTGGGTTGACCAGTCAGGACATCAACAATACGGCAACTCCGTTGATGATAAAGGAAGCGACCGAACAGGTTTACCTTCCATTGTTGGATGAGTTGATTGCAAAATTGAAGTCGTTGGCTACAGAGTGGAAGGATATTCCGTTATTGGCTAGAACGCATGGACAACCAGCGTCTCCAACCCGAATGGGCAAAGAGGTTTTTGTTTTTGTGGAGCGATTAGAGGCACAGAAAAAGCAGCTATTGGCTGTTCCATTCTCAGCAAAATTCGGTGGCGCTACAGGAAATTTTAATGCGCACCTCGTTGCCTATCCAAAATTGAATTGGGTTGATTTCGGAAACAAATTTGTCAACGAAACCCTCGGTTTAAGCCGTTCACAAACAACCACTCAAATTGAGCATTACGACAACATTGCTGCTTGGTGCGATGCGCTAAGAAGAATCAACACAATCATCCTAGATTTAGATCGAGATATTTGGACTTATGTTTCCAACAATCTTTTCAAGCAGAAAATTAAGGAAGGCGAAGTAGGTTCTTCGGCTATGCCGCATAAGGTGAATCCAATCGATTTTGAAAACTCTGAAGGAAACATTGGTTTGGCCAATGCACTTTTCGGTCACTTGGCCGAAAAACTTCCTGTTTCTCGGTTGCAGCGAGACTTAACCGACAGTACGGTTCTACGAAACATTGGTGTGCCATTAGGTTACACGGCCATTGCTTTTAATTCCACTTTAAGAGGTCTTGGCAAACTTCTAATTCACGAAGAGAATATTCGTCAAGAGCTTGAAGACAATTGGGTAGTGGTAGCAGAAGCAATTCAAACCATTTTGAGAAGAGAAGGTTACCCAAAACCGTACGAAGCTTTGAAAGCATTCAGCCGAACCAACGCCAAGTTGAATGAAAAAGCGATGCTTGAATTCATCGGCTCGTTGGATGTTTCGGAAGAGGTAAAAGAGGAAATGCGTGTAATAACGCCTTTCAACTATACGGGCGTTTAATACTCGTTTCGCTTACGTTTTCGTAACCATACTTTCTGACCCGCTACGGGTTCTTCGCCAAGACTGAACTCGTTGTGCTTGTACAGATACTTCATCTGAATGCCATACTCTTGAGAAACCCATCGTAACGTTTCTCCTTTGGCTATAATGTGGTAGCTGTGCTTCCGATTCTTGCCGCGTTTCGGTTGCAAATAAATGAGTTCTCCAACCAACAAAGGAGCACTATTCGCCTTGTCGTTATACTTCTGAATTTGTCGTTTACGAACTTGAGTAATTCGCTCCAGGGTTGCATAGGTGTCGCCTTCTTCCACTCGAACATACCGAATTTCGTTTCGCAAATACATCTGTCTTTGCGAGGTTGAAACAATCGCCTCTTTAGGAATATCAGAGTTCTGATTATCTCCCACCGCTACATTTGCTTCAGGAGTTTCAACTCCTTCAGGTGGAGATTTCATCCTGTCGTATTTGGCAAGAGCATTCTCTTCAATAATCTTAATTAGCAGAGCTGGATATTTAGGGTTGGTGGCATACCCTGCCTTTTTCAAGCCATGAGCCCAACCTTTGTAATCGGTTGTTCTCAGTTCAAACAGTGAAGCATATCGACTTCTGCCACTTAAAAATTCTGAATGATCGCGATAGCTCTCAAACACGCTGGTATATACTCGGAAGCATTCGCCTTTGGCATCATCATCCATGTAATACTTTTCTCCCTCCCACAATCCGTGGCATTTAATTCCGAAGTGGTTATTCGCGTTTCGTGACAGGGCGCTATTTCCATCTCCACTTTCTAAAATTCCCTGAGCCAACGTAATACTGGCCGGAACGCCACTCTGTAGCATTTCCTTTACCGCAAAAGGCGCGTACATATTGATGTAATCACTGCGCGTGATTTTCTCAACAGAACCTTGCCTGTTGCTGCTTTGGGCCGAAGCCAACAGCTGCAAGGTGATGAGTAAGTATGAGAGAAAAATGCGCATGAGTCAAAATTAGATGCCTCGCGAGGCTAAACGTTTAATTTACGTTGATGTTTTAAACACAGCCGTGTTAATCAGACCAATCCGCGATGCTTCATTCCTTGCCATCCTTGCAAGCCGCCTGTATGCACTGCCAAAATTGTGGTTCCTCTTGGTAAAGGCGTATGGCCATACGCCCCTACGGGTTTCGAGTTCAAAATCATATCGTAGACACCGAACATCATTTTACCCGTGTAGATTGGATCAAGCGGGATACCTGTTCGTTCAGTAAAACCATTTATGAATTCTAATAATTCAGGCTTTAGTTTGGCGTAGCCCCCGAAATGATAATCCGTTTCGAGTTCAAAATTTAAGGTTCCGTGCCTAATATTAGATTCTAGGGCCAACCTTTTTACTTCACCTTCTAAAAATCCACCTCCTTTTAATGCTGGAAAACCTATAAGTTTCTGGTCTTCCTTTAGAGAAATAGCTAATCCCGCAAGTGTTGTTGCTGTACCAGCCGCGCAGCAAACAATATCAAATTGTTCTTCAACTTCAGATAGAATCTCCGCACAACCTCGAACACCAAGACCGTTTGCTCCACCTTCTGGAACGAGAAAAAATCTGCCAAAACATTCCTGTAGAGGCGTATGGAAATACGCCCGACCTGTACTGTCATCATCACCAACTGGTGTATTTCTATACGCCCCTACGCGAGTTAATTCTCGGTACTCCTCCCGAGAGACAAATTGCAGCTGCATTCCATTTTCCCGAGCAAAATTCAGTGTCGGATTAGTCGAATCGTCTTCCCCTCTGATAATTCCAATACTCTCTAAACCGGCCTTTTTACAAGTATATGCAGTAGCCGAAATGTGATTGCTATATGCGCCACCAAATGTGAGAATCGTATGATGATTCTGCTGAACGGTATCCGAAATATTATGCTTCAGCTTTCGCCATTTATTGCCGCTAATGTGTTCGTGAATAAGGTCGTCACGCTTTATCAACAACCGAATACCTGAACCTTTCAGAATTGGGTCATTCACTTCCTGAACGGGCGAACCAGCAGGTTTGTACGATTTGGCATAATCGATGGTATCCATTGATGCAAAGGAAAAGCAAAGAAATTAAGCTACAACCCTTAGCCCTGTTTCTTGTTTACTTTGCAAACGTGAGTGAAATGGATGATTATTTCGGGCGACCAGCCCTTAACCCCGAGGACTTTTACTATTCTCCAGAGGGCTACATTGTCTTTACAGAAAAGTATCTGCTAAAGCGCGGCTACTGCTGTAAAAACAGCTGTAAGCATTGCCCCTATGGTTTCAACAAAAAATCGGGACGAATTGAAAAAAAGTAAATCTTCATTCTCTATTAATAATCAATACGTTAATCCTCAATGGATTTTAAAGTAGAAGTAGCGGAAGGAATTCCAAGACAATTACCAAAGGCTAAAACGCCAGACTCCAAATACAGTCATGCCCCTAAGCGGAAGGACATTCTTTCTGCCGATGAAAAACAATTAGCACTGAGAAATGCCTTGAGGTATTTTCCGAAGGAATGGCATGCTGAGCTTGTTGAAGAATTCCGAAACGAACTGAACGAATACGGACGTATTTACATGTATCGTTTTATGCCAGAGCATGAAATTTACGCAAGGTCGATTTCCGAATATCCAGCCAAATGCACACAAGCGGGTGCCATTATGCTGATGATTCAGAATAACTTGGATCCAGCCGTTGCACAGCATCCGCAGGAACTAATAACGTATGGCGGAAACGGGAGTGTTTTCCAAAACTGGGCGCAATACCGTTTAGTGATGAGTTACCTCTCGGAGATGACCGAGGATCAAACATTGGCCATTTACAGTGGTCATCCGATGGGATTATATCCTAGCCACAAAGAAGCTCCGCGAGTTGTAGTTACCAACGGCATGATGATTCCGAATTACAGTAAGCCTGACGATTGGGAGAAATTCAATGCATTGGGCGTAACGCAGTACGGACAAATGACTGCTGGATCTTACATGTACATAGGTCCGCAAGGTATTGTGCACGGAACCACCATTACCGTTTTAAATGCGGTGAGGAAAATTGGAGCAGAAAACCGAACTCCTTTGTTTGTGACAAGTGGCCTCGGAGGAATGAGCGGAGCACAACCAAAGGCAGGGAATATTGCTGGCGTAGTTACTATTTGTGCTGAGATAAATGCTACCGCTGCTGAAAAACGTCACTCACAGGGTTGGGTAGATGAGTTAATTGATGATGTGGACGTATGCATAGACACCGCTCTTGAGTTTCAAGCATCTGGTAACGCCCGAAGCATTGCTTTTGTTGGCAATGTGGTTGACCTCTGGGAACGATTAGCAGAACGAAATATAAAAGTGGATTTGGGTTCTGACCAAACATCCTTACACAACCCTTGGGCGGGTGGTTATTATCCTGTTGACTTGGCGTACGAGGAAAGCAATGTATTAATAGCGAATGAGCCCGAGGTATTCAAAAGGCGTATTCAAGAAACACTTCGCAGGCAGGTTTTGGCCATTAATAAGCTAGCTAAAAACGGCATGTATTTCTTCGATTATGGGAACGCATTTTTGTTGGAGGCAGGACGAGCTGGGGCGGATATATGGGCATCCAAAGTAGGCGGAATGCCGAACCACCCCGTCCCGATAAATCGGGACACCCCTCCTTTTAAAGGAGGGGAGCGGCACTCCGATCTCACTTCATCAGGAACATCCAATCAAGGCACCAGCTCCTCCCCTGAAAAGGGGAGGTGGCCGGAGGCAGGAGGGGTCAAATTCAAGTACCCAAGTTATGTGCAAGACATTATGGGTCCGATGTGTTTCGACTATGGTTTTGGGCCATTCCGTTGGGTATGCGCTTCTGGGAAAGAAGAGGATCTTCAAGCAACTGATAACATTGCCGCGCAAGTAATTGAGGAGATGCTTTTAAGCGCTCCATCAGAAATTCGTGGTCAGCTTCAGGACAATTTGCTTTGGGTTCGCGAAGCACAGAAAAACAAACTGGTAGTTGGCTCGCAAGCGCGTATTCTTTATGCAGATGCCGAAGGACGAATTAAGATTGCTGCAGCATTTAATAAAGCTATTAAAGAAGGAAGGATTGGACCTGTAGTTTTAGGTCGAGATCATCATGATGTTTCGGGGACAGACAGTCCTTATCGCGAGACATCGAACATTTATGATGGTTCTCAATTCACTGCTGATATGGCTGTTCAGAATTTCGTTGGCGATGCATTTCGCGGAGCAACTTGGATAAGTCTACACAATGGTGGTGGCGTTGGTTGGGGGGAGGTAGTAAACGGTGGTTTCGGAATGCTTTTGGATGGCTCTGATGATGCCGACCGAAGGCTTAGAATGATGCTTCACTGGGATGTGAATAACGGTATCTCGCGCAGAAGTTGGGCACGGAATGAAGAAGCCATTTTTGCAATTAAGCGGGCCATGGAGGCCGAACCGAAATTAAAGGTAACGCTACCGAACTTGGTAGATGATTCGTTACTGACGTAAAATCTATAAACCCAAGGTTAAGACAATGTCTTAACCTTGGGTTTACAAATTTTTAAAATCAGTCTTTTCTACTCTTGGTGCGAAAAGCGCCATAACCTGCTCCAACCGCGAGCAACACTATACTCAATGCATCAATTGGAGCAGCTAATATTGGCACAGGAGGTGGTGCTTGAGCACTAGCTGGACCAGCAACAAACATACATGCGAATATTATCGCTAAAACTTGACCTGATAATTTCATCCTTTGATTGATTTTACTTCATAACTTTTTGTGATACTGTCATTCCTTCTACACTGGTCAATCTGACCACATAGACCCCTTTACTTAAACCGCTTATATCAAACTGTGAATTTGTTTGTCCCAGTGTGACATTAGATCTACTCCAGACAAGCCTTCCGCTCATATCAAGCATCTCTAGGTTACCTTGAACAGATGTACCCGTTTGTAGGTTGAGCAGATTCAAATCGTTATTAACGAATGCTGCAAAGCTGTCTGCCAAAGCATTGTCTCTAACACCTGTAACCATATATGGTGCAAAGTGAAGGAAAAAACGATCCTGATATGACGCTATGTCTGATTGAAAAGTGTACTCTCCCAGATGCATATCGGTGAATAAGTTCAAATAACGATCTTCCAAAACGATGTCGTCATCTTCCATATTATCCACCTCATCCAATGTAAACGTAACCGAAGTGCTGAATCCAGATACGAACCCTAATGGTATGATGCGCTGCGCATCTAATGGTCCATAGCCTTGAATAGCATACGGTGCACCGTCTATCAGACTATAGAAACTTAAGTCTGACTGTGGGTTCATGTGGGTACCATCATAAGCCCAATCTACGCCATCTGTTCCATCTTCGGTAAAGCCCACCAACAACTGGTTAATTAGGTTTTCTGTGCTTGTTGCAGACAACCATAACCGCTTGGTACCAGCCTGTCTGAACAACATGTTTGTATTAGTTGCTACTCGCATAGAGTTAGTGAACTGAACAGAACCTGATGAACTTGTTTTTACTTTAAACCCTTGAGCTGTTCCAATCACACCTGTTGGTGTGTTGCCGCCTCCACCACTGGTTGCTCCTAACCCGTTCCAAGTAGCGTAATCAGCTGAAGCGTAAGTTCCACTTCCTTGATCATCCCAATACCATATTGTTCCTTCCGCCAATCTAGAACTATTTGCAGACAAGAACTGAGCAGCATTCACACCACTTGGATACGGATTACCAATAAGGTTATACGGTACCCCTCCTAAAGTTGGGTCTGGGTTGCTGAAATACTGTACCCCGATTGCTACCGAACCATTATTTACAGTACCCGTGAAGGTGTGTGAGCCATTATTAAAGCCAGCATAACCTTTACCTGGGATTATGTTTGTTCCTGCAGATACCCAGCCTGGATCAAACTCATCATCAAACGGATCGCCTGTTCCTAACTGAGGGTCATAAGCATATATTCCAGGAGAAGTACCTAACTGAGCGGTTGAACCAACTGTAATTGGAGAGCTCCAAAAGTCATAATCCGAGCTACCCGTTCTAGATATCCTGAAGGTTCCGCTACCAGCCAAGCCACTTAAAATGGTTTGTACCAGACTACCTCCCGAAGCAACCTTGAACGTACCGTTATTAGTTAACGTTCCATTAACGGTTAAGGAACTTCCACTCCCAACATCAATAGTTGCGCTGTTGTCATTATCAAAGTTAGAGACTGTATAATCTCCAGTAACCATTGGGAAATTGCCTCCACTAGGTGAATTAGGGATAAAAGCATTTTCTGATGGGGTTGGAACGCTGCCATCACTCCAGTTTCCGTCTGTTCCCCAATCCGAGTTCATGTCTCCAGTCCAAATATCAATATCGCAATTCATAGACACGGTAAATGCTCCAGTGCTACTACTAAATATGTTGTAATGACCAACATATAAGTAGTAATCTAAACCAGCAGTAGAGTTAGAAATCGTATAGCTCTCAATTCCTCCACTACCAGCACCATCTATATCTGCGATAACGGTAATGGAACCGCAAGCACCGCTTCCAATACCAATTTCATGATCATAACCAGCATCAGCATCAACTGATACGGTAATATCGAATCCGTTACCCTCAAACGTGTACCATACTCCGTAGCCGCTAATACCCCAAGGCACTACAGGGCTTTCAAGCACTGCACCAACTGTTGTACCAGCCAAGGCAGTTGTTCCACAGGATAAATCAATAGCATCGGAACATTCATCATTAACCAACGGTGTTGCAAAAGGATAAGGCCCTACCCATGTACTGAAATCTCCACCACCACAATTGGCGCGTACGTAGAGATTGTAACTGGTTCCAGAGCTCAGCGCTGTAGAAGCGTCTATAGTTACACCAGCGCCTGTTGCTCCGTTATCCGTCAAGCCAGTAGCTCCGTTACCTCCAGCACCACTGGTTCTTACCTCCCACTGATAACCACCGGATGGTGTAGATGGCGAAGCATCCCAATCAAGCGTGGCACCACTAAAAGTTATACTGGAAACAGTAAGGTTAGTTGGTACTAGACAAGCTGGAGGAGCAGAACAAACAACTGAATAATCAATTTGAGTCTGCCCGCCACTTCCACATGAATTAGAGCCATCGCCCTGAACGGCAAATGATATAACACCTGTAGTAGACTGGTATGTAAGACCTGATACGTTACCAGAAGCACCATAACCAAAATACAATTGCGTTCCTGTGCCATCAGCACCATCATACACTAGAAGTTCATCCCAGGAATTCTCAACCGTTCCGCTATTGAAGGTAATATCAAGATAATCTCCTGGAGTTACCACAAGTACATTAACCCATTCGGTTGTAGAGTTCTCATAGCAATACGTGGCATTGGTAACCGGACATGCAACCGGAGTAGTAAACGTTTCCGGACCAGTATTAACACTGTAGGCAGGGCCTGAACAAACCTGACGTACATAAACGTCATAATCTTGACCTGCCGTTAACGGTGGGTTAAGCGTATAAGGAGTTGCTGCTGTGCTTGAAGCAATCGTACCGCCTCCTGCTGTTCCTGCTGTTCCTGGTGTGAAACCAACGGGCCCATATTCTACAATATGGTCGCCTGCACCAGTCCAACTGACTTCCGCAGATGTGGAAGAAAGTACCGATACAGCTAAAGAGGTTGCGGCTACACAAGCTGGAGGGGCAGAACAAACAACTGAATAATCAATTTGAGTCTGCCCGCTACTTCCACATGAATTAGAGCCATCGCCCTGAACGGCAAATGATATAACACCTGTAGTAGACTGGTATGTAAGACCTGATACGTTACCAGAAGCACCATAACCAAAATACAATTGCGTTCCTGTGCCATCAGCACCATCATACACTAGAAGTTCATCCCAGGTATTCTCAACAGTACCACTATTGAAAGTAATATCAAGATAATCTCCTGGAGTTACCACAAGTACATTAACCCATTCGGTTGTAGAGTTCTCATAGCAATAGGTGGCATTGGTAACCGGACATGTACCCGGAGTAGTGAACGTCTCCGGCCCTACCCAACTAGAAACATCTCCGGCTCCACAATCAGAACGTACCCAATAGTAATAGTCCGTACCTGATGATACAGTTAGTACATCGTCAACATCAGCCCCAACGGTTTGCCCGGTTGGCGTAGATCCTGATGTTGGAGCAGTGATGGTAGTAGAAACATAATAATCATAACCAGTACCGGGAGCTG
>Ga0222662_1000604_pt1 | contig 26846 bp, 26 predicted proteins | sample AntAcemetagen600_FD_179821 | JGI IMG/M metagenome (GOLD analysis project Ga0222662, IMG submission 179821) | Saline water microbial communities from Ace Lake, Antarctica - #600 | ecosystem: Environmental > Aquatic > Non-marine Saline and Alkaline > Saline | place: Antarctica: Ace Lake... | reverse complement strand
GGAGTTTCTGGAAACGAAATGCTTCGTTCCTCAGCATGACAGATGCAGTCCGATTCTTTGTCATTCCGAGGAACGAGGAATCTCAAGGTGGAATTAATAAGAGATGCTTTCTTGCTCCTGTACCAATTACAACGCGTCATTCCGACCGAGGTACGAGTGGAGGAATCTATCATTCAGCTGAGCTTATTGAAGAGAAACAAGCGTCTTATCTTCAGTTCACTAGGGGTTTCTGGAAACGAGATGCTTCGTTCCTCAGCATGACAGATGCAGCCCGATTCTTTGTCATTCCGAGGAACGAGGAATCTCAAGGTGGAATTAATAAGAGATGCTTTCTTGCTCCTGTACCAATTACAACGCGTCATTCCGACCGAGGTACGAGTGAAGTAATCTATCATTCAATCGTATAGATGTTTCGGCTCGTTCCTCCCTCGATATGACGAGGACGCTTACCGTAGTGTCATTACTTTTGCCGCCATGCACCTGATAGATACGCATACACACATATATAGTGATCAGTTCGATGGCGACCTGACGGAAGTAATGGAACGCGCCACTCAAAACGGAGTGCAACGTTTGCTGCTTCCGAACATTGATAGCAGCACAACCAAACGCATGTGGGATGTAGTGAATGCCTATCCAAAGCGTTGTTTTCCGATGATGGGGATTCACCCATGTTCTGTGAATGAATCAATCGCAGATGAATTGAAGCACGTAGAAACCGAGCTCGCCACAGGAAAATATATTGCCGTTGGCGAAATAGGCATCGACCTTTTTTGGGAAAAGAAATTTAGAAAAGAGCAAATTGCTGCATTTGAGCAGCAAATGGAATGGGCCAAGGAATTGAACTTGCCCGTTGCCATCCATTGCCGCGATTCGTTTGATGAGATTTTTGCTTCGGTAGAAAAAGTGCAAGACGGCAGATTGCGTGGCGTTTTACATTGCTTTACAGGAAATGAAGAACAAGCCAACCGAACAATCGACCTTGGTCTTCATATTGGATTAGGTGGCGTGCTCACCTTTAAAAATAGCGGTGTAGATAAGGCTGTAAAGAATGTTCCAATGGAGAAAATCCTCCTCGAAACCGATTCTCCGTATTTGGCACCAACACCTTATCGCGGCAAGCGAAACGAAAGCTCTTACACCAAATTGGTAGCTGAAAAACTGGCAGAGGTGAAAGAACTCCCGTTGGAAGAAATCGCAAAAATTACTACTGCAAATGCAGAAAGACTTTTCAATCTTTAAACTACTTCTATGTCAAAACCTAAGGTTCTTATTATATACACAGGCGGTACCATCGGCATGATTCGCGATGAAAAGACAGGAACGCTCAAGCCTTTTCGTCTAGAACGAGTTGTTAAATCCATCCCATCAATTCTCAACCTAGGTATTGAGATTCACGCCATGGAATTGGATGAGATTATAGACTCGTCTAATGTTACGCCTGAGGTCTGGGTTGAACTGGCAACAATCATAGGTGAATACTATGAGAAATTTGATGGTTTTGTGGTGTTGCATGGTTCAGATACGATGGCTCACAGCGCATCAGCTTTAAGCTTTCTACTAGAAAACCTCTCGAAGCCAGTCATATTTACTGGGAGTCAATTACCAATAGGATTGCCGCGAACCGATGCACGTGAAAATCTCATAACGGCATTGGAGATTGCTGCCATGCGAAATACAAACGGTGAATCTCGCATTCCTGAAGTGTGTATATATTTTGAAGACAATCTTTATCGTGGCAACCGAACGCACAAGTTCAATTCAGAAAATTTTGATGCTTTCCTATCACCCAACTACCATGTATTGGCCGAGGCGGGAGTAAAGATTGAGGTGTTTGACAATCATGTGCTTCCAAACCCGAAGGATGAACTTGTGGTTCACACACAATTAAACAGCAGTATTGCCATTGTCAAGCTGTTTCCAGGCATTGACATCCACGATTATGCCGAAATGTTCGTAGAAAAAGGCGTTGAACTAGTCATTCTGGAAAGCTATGGTTCGGGAAATGGCCCAACCAGCAAGCGATTTTTAAGCTCCATTAGAACATTAGTAGAAAATAATGTGCTGATTATGAACGTTACCCAGTGCAGAGAAGGACATGTGGAGATGGGAAAGTATGAATCAAGCACAGAATTATCAGCTATGGGAGTTATTAGCGGGTCTGATATGACCACCGAAGCAACAGTTGCTAAAGCCATGTTTGTCCTCGGGCTGACCAGCGATTTGAATGAACGGAGACAAATGATGAGAATACCCCTTAGAGGTGAAATGACAGTTTAAATTTTATGCCTTTGTAGAATTACATTTTTTGTATTTTGCGCGCCAATTTGGGGGTAGAGAAGTAAGGGAGAGGTGGCCGAGTGGCTGAAGGCGCACGCTTGGAAAGCGTGTAAACCCCAAAAGGGTTTCGAGGGTTCGAATCCCTCTCTCTCCGCAAGGAAAGAGTATTGAAATAGTAAATTGTTAACCAGTAAATAAATAGTTGAAAAACTAATCTCGATCAGAATCATGAAAAAGTTGTTTGCCCTTATCACCTTCGCTGCAGTATTGAACTTCAGCTACGCACCTGCAGTAATTGCTCAGGAAGATTCTACCGCAACAGAAGTTGTTGAAGATGGTTATAATCCGAATACTGCAGAAGATGAAGAACCTGTAGCCGATGCCTCTGCTGACACAGTGGTTGAAGAAGCCCAAGAGAGCTTTCACCAAACTCTAAAGACCAAATTCATCGAAGGTGGCGCTGGTTTCATGGGTGTTGTTCTTTTAGTATTGATTCTTGGACTTGCACTTTGCATTGAAAGAATCATCTATTTGAGCCTTGCTACCGGCAACTCAGACAAACTTTTAGATGAGATTGAAAGCAGTCTAAATTCAGGTGGCGTTGATGCAGCAAAAGAAATTTGCAGAAACACGAAAGGGCCTGTTGCTAGTATATTCTACCAAGGGTTGAACAGAAAGGATGAAGGTCTTGACATGGTTGAAAAGTCAATCGTTTCTTACGGGTCTGTTCAAATGGGTCTTTTAGAAAAAGGTCTTTCTTGGATTTCACTTTGTATCGCACTTGCTCCAATGCTTGGTTTCATGGGAACAGTAATCGGTATGATTGGTGCATTTGATGCTATTGAAGCAGCAGGTGATATCTCTCCATCACTGGTTGCTGGAGGTATTAAGGTTGCACTTTTAACAACAGTATTCGGTCTTATCGTTGCTATGATTCTTCAAGTTTTTTACAACTACATCATTGCTAAAGTGGATAGTCTTGTAAACGATATGGAAAGCGCTTCCATCACGTTCATGGACATCCTTATAAAAAACGGTAAATAATATCGTTAGTAATTAACCGTTAAAGAAACAATCATGGCAGATTTCATGACAAACTATGGCATCATCGCCTGTTATATCCTTTTGGCTGTAGCAGTTTTGACAGCCGTTGTTTTTCCAATTATCCAACTCATTCAAAACCCCAAAGGTGCTAAGGGCGCATTGGTGGGAATAGGAGCGCTGGTTGTGGTGTTGGGAATTTCATACGCACTCTCTTCAGGCGATGCAGCTCCTCATTTGGATATTACACCAGAGGGAGCAAAGCAAGTTGATACCGGGCTTTTTGCCTTTTACATTCTTGCTGGTATTGCAATCATTTCATTGGTTTATTCTGAAGTAGCAAAAATGTTCAAGTAATGGCCGGATCGAAAAGAGAAATACAAGAAATCAATGCAGGCTCAATGGCCGACATTGCATTCCTGTTGCTTATTTTCTTCTTGGTTACCACCACTATGGATGTGGATACGGGTTTAATGCGTGTACTTCCTCCGCCTATTTTGGAAGACGTTCCGCCCCCACCACCCGTTAAAATGCGTAATGTATTTGTGGTCCTTGCCAACTCTGCGGACAACCTTCTTGTAGAAGATGAATACATGCAGGTAGAAGATTTGAAAGATGCAGCAAAGGAATTCATCATCGGAAGACCGAATAATCCAGGAGACGAACGTTTCCCAGAGTTCAAAGCATCTGATGATCCGTTGATTATTAAATACTTTGGAGCCAATTATCCAATTTCTAAGCAGATTGTTTCGCTTCAAAATGACCGTGGAACTTCTTACCAGCTCTACATAGCTATTCAAGATCAGCTTGCAACCGCTTATAGCGAAGTAAGAGATCAAGTTGCGATGAGCCAATTCGGCAAGAAGTACGATGAATTGAAAGACAGCAAAAGCAAGGAGGATAACGAGAAGGCGAAAGCTGTTAGAAAGTTGATTCCGCAAAGGATTTCTGAGGCTGAACCAAAGGGGATTTAAGTAATGCAGATTAGAAAAAAAGGTAAAAAGACGGTTCCACCAGTATCTACGGCCTCATTGCCAGATATTGTCTTCATGCTGTTGTTCTTCTTCATGGTAACCACCGTGATGAGAGAAACGTCACTCAAGGTTCAACATGTAATTCCAAAGGCAAAACAAGTAGCCAAGTTGGAGCGTAAGTCATTAGTAGCCTACATTCATATTGGCCCACCATTGAAGCCGTTGCAATCCATAATGGGAACAGAGCCACGTATTCAGCTAGACGATGCCTTTGCAACACCAGCAGACATTCCAACATTTGTTGAGTCGGTGAAATCCGAAACAAACGAAGCGGAAGTTCCATTGCTTACATATTCCCTTAAAGTGGATGTAAAAACCAAAATGGGTATTGTAGTAGATGTGAAGCAAGAGCTTAGAAAAGCAAATGCGTTAAAAATTAACTACTCAACAAGCAGGGCCATTGATAAAGTAGTAGGGCTTTAAACGACTTGTTTGAAACGAATAATTAAAAAGGAGCCAATTTTGGCTCTTTTTTTGTTTTCTATACATGGCTCAACAGTCTAACAGCTCACGCTGCACTTGTTTCAGGATTTGACTTAAATCTATTGTTTCTATATTCTGAAATAAATTCAGAATGACCCACCTTTTGACTTTTGAGGTAGACGAGTCTTAAGTAATGGCTTCATGACCTTGAGACTCCTGATGTTGCCTAAACAAATACAGAAGCAGCAAGCAAAACACAAGCGAAAACGCAGCTAAAGTCGGGTTTTCCGTCCCAGCGCTTTCCAACGTTGAATCAATGGAATTGTGTTGAATACCGTAAGTCAATCCAACAGCCATAGCGTTATTAGTAAAATGTGCAATAATCGGATACCAAAGATTGCAGCTCCAAAACAATAAGTAGCCCATTGCCACGCCCATCAACATACGTGGTACAAATCCAAGAAACTGCATGTGAACGGCACTGAACAAGATGGCTGTAAGCCAAATGGCTACATGCGGGTTGACTCTTTTTTGGAGCCCTCGTTGCATAATTCCCCGAAATATTAACTCTTCGCCTACTGCTGGAAGAAGGGCAATCATTATAAGATTCAAAACAAGCAGCCCTACATTCGGCATATCAAGAAACAACTTGGTTATTTCCCCCGCTTGCGATTCCTTTCCCTCAAGCCAATCGCCAAAAATTGTTGGAAGATTCCATGTGGCGTTCCATTCTGCCAAATAATTCACAAAGGGAAAGGCCACCATAAAAAACACCACGCTCAGCATTACTTGCTGCCTCACTGGCGACCTAAAAAGCTGCTTAACACCACCCCAAGAAGATGAAATCCAGAGGTAAACAAGTGCGGGAATAATGAGCATTCCCAAGCCTTGCAGCAATTGTATGGTACGCAAGGCTGGAAACACTTCGGGATTGGTCATATCGTCCAAAAGCTTTGGCTGGCTAAGCAATGGTACTCCGAGAAACAACTGAGAAATAACAAACCCAATAAATGAAGAAACTGATGCTCCAGTAAAAATCAGTAGCAAAAGGAACAGAACTCCGTTCAGAGGCGAACGTTGCACATAAGATCTTAGTGAATTAATCAAACTGAGAATAAGTAAGTTTGCAGCCGTTTTTGAAGATGGCAAAGATAGGTGATATAGACGTTGGGGACTTCCCATTATTACTCGCCCCAATGGAGGATGTGAGCGATCCGCCATTCCGTGCAGTTTGCAAAGCAAATGGTGCAGACGTGATGTACACGGAATTTATTTCAGCCGAAGGCTTGATTAGAGATGCTGCCAAAAGCGTTCAGAAGTTGGATATTTTTGAATACGAACGGCCCATTGGCATTCAGATTTTCGGAGGAAACATTGAATCCATGAAGGAGTCTGCTGAGATTGCCACAGCTGCCAAACCGGACATGATTGACATCAATTATGGTTGTCCTGTGAAGAAAGTAACCTGTAAAGGAGCGGGTGCTGGAATTCTAAAAGATATTCCTAAGATGGTACGAATGACTGCTGAGATTGTCAAAAGCACTCATCTTCCCGTGACCGTCAAAACCCGTTTGGGCTGGGATACCGAAAGCATGTACGTGGAGGAAGTAGCCGAGCGTTTACAAGACGTTGGCGTAAAGGCCATCAGTATTCATGGCCGAACGCGTGTACAAATGTATAAGGGTGAAGCCGATTGGACGCTTATTGGAAACATCAAGAATAATCCGCGTATTCATATTCCTGTTTTTGGTAATGGCGATGTGAACAGCCCTGAAAAGGCCAGACTGATGCGTGACCAATTTGGGATTGATGGCATTATGATTGGCCGTGCTAGCATTGGCTATCCATGGATATTCAATGAGATTAAACACTTCTTAAAAACAGGTGAGCATTTGGAACCACCCACTATAAGTGAACGCGTTGACACATGTCTCCAGCATTTTGACTTCTCGTTGAAATGGAAAGGAGACAAACTCGGCAATGTTGAAATGCGCAGACACTACGCCAATTATTTCAAAGGATTTCATGGCTTTAAGCCGTTCAGAATGCAGTTGGTCACATCCAACAACAACGATGAAATCAAGCAACTACTCGAAGATATTCGCCATCATTACCTCGAATCAGAAAAGGTTCTTGCCTGATTCAATTTCTTGTCTTCGCCAAGATGATTCCACTACACATTACTTAGGTATATTTGAAGTTCTCCAAAAATTGACCGTATGAGGCAACTGATACAATTGAAGTTTCATTTTATTTTCTCCCTAATCGCTGGCCTATTTCTTTTTGGCAGCATTTCGCAAGCACAGGAATTCACCGGTACCATTATAGATGGCGAAAGTGGCGAACCGCTTTTCGGAGCGAGTATCGTACTTACTGGAACGGCCATTGGGGCAACCACCGATTTTGATGGGAAGTTCAAATTCGATCCCGGAAAAAAACCGCCTTTTCAAGTTACCGTTTCATATATCGGTTACTTAAAGCAGGAAATTGAAGTGACCTCTTTGTCAGCTCCGCTAGCGGTAAAACTAGGAACAGATGCTGTTATGCTACAAGGTGTTGTTGTAACTGACACGCGTGTTTCACAAAAGCAGAAAGAGTCGGCTCTAACGGTTGAAAGCATGGACATCATTGCCATCAAAGAAACTCCAGCAGCCAACTTTTATGATGGGTTGGGAAACCTAAAAGGTGTTGACCTTACAACAGCAAGTATCGGTTTTAAGGTAATTAACACCCGTGGTTTCAACAGTACTTCGCCTGTTCGTTCGTTGCAAGTAATTGATGGAGTTGACAACCAATCTCCCGGTTTGAACTTCAGCCTTGGAAACTTCCTTGGTGCGTCTGAATTAGATGTGCTGAAGGTTGATATTGTGCAAGGAGCCAGCTCCGCATTTTACGGCCCGAATGCCTTCAACGGTGTGATAGACATGAAGACGAAAAGTCCGTTTATCAAACCCGGGTTGGAAGCACAAATTAAGGTTGGCGAACGAAACTTGGCAGAAGCTGCCATTCGATGGGCGCAAGTGATTAAGAACAAAGACGGAGAAGACAAATTCGCTTATAAAATTAACCTGTTCTATCTGCAAGCAAATGATTGGGTGGCTGATAACCTAGAGCCTATTGATGGTTTACAAGTTGGCGCAGATAATCCCGGAGGATACGATGCTGTGAACCGTTATGGGGATGAGGATCTTGCTGGAGGAAATGATTACTCAACACAAATTGCAAGATTCCCTGGGCTCGGCATTTTCCACCGAAGAGGTTATATGGAAGAAGACCTTGTGGATTACAACACGAGGAACTTTAAGGCAAATCTTGCCATGCACTACCGTATAAAACAAGATTTAGAGCTCATTTACTCGTTCAATTTTGGGTCTGGCACAACGGTTTACCAAGGGCAGAATCGCTTTTCTCTGAAAAACATGCTGTTCTTTCAAAACCGAATAGAATTGGCTAAGCGGGACAAATGGTTTATTCGGGCATACTCCACCAACGAAGATGCTGGTGATTCTTACGATGCGGTTGTTACGGCTTTTAAACTTTTAAATAATCAAAGAACACTTGAGGACTACAATCAAGCATATGCCAATTATTGGCAATCCAACATTAGCAATCTAGGAAACGAACTCCGTCAATTATTTGAAGCCAATGAGCTTCCATTGAATCTCATTGGCTTGGATGAAGAAGTACAAGCGGTATTAGCTCAACACCCAGAAGAATTATTGGCTTGGCATCAACAGACAACCAATGCCCTTCAAACTGGCTACCAAGGAGACCCTTATCCAGAACCTGGTTCTGAGCGATTTAATGAGCTTTTTAATGAAATAACCTCCACCACTTATACCGACAATAAGTTAGATGGAGGAGGGTCAAGGTTTTATGATAAGTCTGCCCTTTATCATCTGCATGGAGAGTATAAGCTAGAACCAGAAGTTAAAGGAACCAAATTAGGACTGTTCACATTTGGGGCAAACGGAAGACTGTACGCACCAAATTCAAGGGGCACCATATTTGACGAAATGCTCATCAACAGAGATTCAGAATCCGTCTTTTCGTACACTAACATTTCCGACCCTCAAAATCCGGTTGACGTTTATAGAGATTCTGCCGTTTTCGACACCACGTTCAAGAAAATATTCAATTGGGAAATGGGAGTCTATATGGGTTGGGAACGTAAGTTCTTTAATGAGAAATTGAAGGTCAGTTTCGCGGCCAGGGTGGATAAGAATCAGAACTTCCCTTTTGTTGCCTCGCCCGCAGCATCTTTGGTTTATTTACCAAACAAGAACCACACAATCAGAGGAGGCTTTTCATCGGCCATAAGAAACCCTACCCTTGCCGACCAGTATCTTCATTATGATGTAGGTCGTGCTATTCTGCTAGGTAACATAAATGGCTTCAATAATCTTATTGATGTGGACTCATTCGTTGACTTTCTGAACGAAGGAGCCGTTGACAAATCGACCTTGAATTTCTTTAATGTAGCCCCGATTGTGCCTGAAAAGGTAAAAACTGTTGAGGCAGGTTATCGAGGCTTTTTCTTCGGTCATATGTATGTTGATGCTTCGTACTACCTAAGTTTCTACGATGATTTTATTGGATATCAACTTGGTGTGGATGCGGCTTTTCCAGTAGATACAACGGCTCAGCCCCTCCCTCAATCTGTACAGGTTTATCGGGTTTCAGCCAACAGCACAAACCAAGTAATTACTCAGGGTGCATCCATTGGTTTGAGTTACTACTTCAAAAACAAATTCACTGTAACTGGTAATTATTCATGGAATAAACTTCAAAAGACCAATGCAGACGACCCTATTATTCCAGCCTTTAACACGCCAGAACACAAATTCAATCTCGGTTTTTCTGGCAGAGAATTAGGCAAGGAGAAAAACGGTCAATTCGGCTTCAGCATGAATTATAAATGGATACAAGGATTCATATTTGAAGGCTCACCTCAGTTTACGGGGCTTGTGCCAACTTACGACATGTTTGATGCTCAAGTCAACTATAAAATACCAAGCAAACTAATAACATTCAAACTAGGGGCGTCCAATCTCTTTGGAATTATGCCTTTGTTTGAAGACGGAAGTGCGTCAAACAGGTTCGAAAACGCCTTCAACAACATGAATTCACAGGTATATGGCGGCCCTCGAGTTGGACGTATGGCCTACCTATCAGTCTTATTCGAATGGAATTGATTTTTCACTAACTTTATAGCCAAACTTTGTTAATCTAAAAAAATCATGAAAAAACTATTACTCTCTTTCTTAGCCATTGGACTAATCGCTGGGCTTGCCCAAGCTCAAGTCCGTTATTTGGATGAAGTGTACACTGATGTTACAACAACAACTAATGTCCAGTTCGGAACCAACTACAACTTCCTGTTGGGTTCTCCAGCGCCTAACTTTGCGCTTAAAACAGACGTGTACTCACCTACGGGAGATACCGAAACGGGACGTGCTGCTGTAATTGTGCTTCATACTGGAAACTTTCTTCCAAAGTATTTGAACCAAAGCCCAACTGGAAACAACAAGGATAGTTCTGTCGTTGTTTCTGCTGAGCTTTTTGCAAAAAGAGGGTACGTGGCCTTTGCTCCCGCTTATCGCTTGGGTTGGAATGCAACAACTACAGATCCTGCAACTGGTTCTGACGTGCGTAAAGGAACACTCCTCACTGCCGTGTATCGCGCCATTAACGACACTAAATCCTTGGTTCGTTTCATCAAAAAATCAGTTGCTGAAGATGGTAATCCTTACGGAATCGACCCTGATAAAATTATCATTTATGGTCATGGTTCTGGTGGTTACGTTTCATTGGCCTATGGCTCGTTAGATAGAATTGAAGAACTTGAAAATGAAGCTACCGGAAAATGGATGTCGACTATTGATATTGCCGCATACGGATACGTGCAAGGAGAACTTTACATTAATGAAGCAGCTGTTGGTTCTGTTGAAGGTTTTGGAGGTCTTTACAATGACACTAACCACTTCGGATACACCAACGATGTGCTGGCCTGTGTTAACGTAGGCGGGGCTTTAGGAGATTCTGCTTGGATGGAAGCAGGTGAGCCACCTGTAATTTCTTTCCATTGCCCAGATGATGGATTCGCTCCATTTACTCAAGGATTGGTAATTGTGCCAACCACTGGAGAAGTTGTAGTTGACGTTGTAGGTAGCCGTTGGGCTATTGGTCAAGCTAACGCACTAGGAAATAACGACCCATTGTACAATGGAACAGTATTCAATGACCCGTATACAGTTGCTGCAGATGCTGCACTGGCTTCAAGTCATGCGTCTCTTGGTTTGAACCCTGCTGATTACAAAGGCCTATTCCCATTCCTAAGACCTACGATTGCATGGCCATTCCAAGAGTCATCTCCATGGGACTGGTGGGATGAAACAGTTGTTGTTTCTAATTCGGCTCCATTAGTAGGTGCAGTTGTTGCACAGGCTATTCACGATAATGGGGTAGGCGGAAGTCCAACAATGTCTGCAGGGCAAGGTCATGCTTATCTGGATACTATCCAAGGTTTCCTTGCGCCTAGGTTGCACTCGCTTATCAATTCTGATGTAAGCGTTGAAGAGGCTGATTTCGTAAACAGCAACATGTTTGTTTACCCAAATCCAGCTAACGACTTCTTGGTAGTTAAGTCAAACGAAGGCATAAGAATCACTGATGTTGAGATTTATGACATTACCGGAAAACTGGTAAGAACAGAAAACGGTCTAAACAAATTGAGCCACCAAATCAATGGTATAGATCAGTTTCCAGCCGGTCTTTACTTAGTAAAAGTTACAACAGACCAAGGTCTTGTAACACGAAAAGTATTTGTTGACTAAAAACAAATGATTTTGAAAAAGCCCTGCTGCGCATTTGCGTGGCAGGGCTTTTTATTTATACCAACTTAATGCAAATTCCACACCTTATACTTAAATGGGTACCCTACGGGCTAATATTGCTTGTATATGCCATTGGAGCCAACCTAGATATTATGGAGGTAGATGCTGCGCAATACGCCAGCATATCGTTAGAGATGCTTAAGTCCGGTGAGTATCTGCAAGTACTTGATCGATTTGAAGATTACTTAGACAAGCCCCCTCTCCTATTCTGGCTTTCTGCTTTAAGCATGAAACTGTTTGGCATTGGTAGCTGGCAGTATAAACTCCCTTCCATTCTATTCAGCCTGCTAGGTGTTTTCAGCACTTACAAACTGGGTAAACGACTTTATTCCGAAGAAATAGGCAGGCATGCTTCTTGGATTCTTGGCTGTTCATTTACCATGATTATGATTAATAACGATATAAAGACGGATACAATTCTGGTCTCAGCAATTGTATTGGCGATATGGCTGCTGGTCAGCTATATAGAAACGAAACAGTGGAAATTTCTAATCGGCTCGTCTGTAGGTATTGCTATTGCCATGCTAACAAAAGGACCCATTGGTTTGATGATGCCTGCTTTAGCAATTGGTGGCCATGTGCTGCTTAAACGCCAATGGAAATCACTTTTTGATTGGCGATGGGGAATTATGTTTATTCTAGTTGGAATCATGCTCATTCCTATGTGTATTGGACTCTATCGCCAATATGGAAATGAAGGGCTCGAATTCTACTTCTGGACACAAAGCTTCGGGCGGATTACCGGAGAAAACGAATGGAGAAACGATGCCTCACCGTTCTATTTCACACATATCTTCCTTTGGTCTTTTCTCCCATGGACATTACTTGGAATTGCTGGTGTTGCTTCCGAGTTCAGAAACATTAGAGCAAGTATTTCTAGAAAGAATTCGGAACTCTATCTTCTTAGTGGAATAGCACTTGTTTGGGCCGCCCTATCCTTTTCAAAATTCAAACTTCCACATTACATTTTCGTGGTTTATCCGCTCATAGCCATTTTAACCGCTAAGTTCATTCATCAATTGCGCAACTTCGTCCATGTGGCTTGGGCTCAACTTATACTAAGTGTAACTGCCTGCTTCACCCTAGCAGGTCTTCTACTTTATTCATTTCCGAACGGTGGCTGGTGGGTTCCAGTTCTACTCCTCCTGATTTGCCTTGTGGCCATCCTATACTTTTTCATGTCATTGAGAACGGATCAAATAATGATTCCTTCTTTCCTTATCAGTATTGCAATAGGAATAGGTTTAAACCTTCACTTCTACCCTCAACTTTTACCCTATCAAGCTAATTCTCAGGTTGGAAAATGGGTGAAAGAAAACCAAGTTCCCGAAGATAAATTCTTTAGTGTTGCCACCGGTGGTCGGTCATTAGACTTTTATGCTGGAGGCGTAGTTTTCTGGGCAGGGGATGTGGAAACCGCCATGTCGAAGATTGACACAGGGGTAGTCCTTTACGCCAACCAGGACAGGTATGCAGATTTATTAGAGCGTGGCTCGAATCCCAAAAGAGTGATTGTCTTTGATAATTTCGCAGTTCAAAAACTTACAATTCCGTTCCTCAATCCTAAAACCAGAAAGGAAACATTAAAAAAGAACTATCTGCTTTTCTACTAGAAGCGTCAAACTCAATCTGACCAGTTATGGATAAGGAAACCAAAAAGCTTTTCAATCAACTTAGGCGGCAGAAACCTCGTCAGCTGGATGGTTTAATGCATGAGGCTCATGACAGGGCTTTTTCGTGCATAGATTGCCTAGAATGTGCCAACTGTTGCACTACCACGGGACCACTTCTAACGGATACGGACATCAAGCGGGTTTCCAAACATCTACGAATGAAGGACGTAGATTTTGTGTCTCAATACGTTAGAGTTGATGAGGATGGCGACCAAGTTTTTGAGTCCATGCCGTGCCCTTTTCTAGGCGCAGATAACCATTGCTCTATTTACGAGCATCGGCCTAAAGCGTGCCGCGATTATCCTCATACAGATAGAGTGAAGCAGCATCAAGTACTTGATCTTCACATGAAAAATGCATCCATCTGTCCTGCGGTTGAGCGGATTTTGGAAGAAATTTCAGAAAAAATTATGCCCCAATAGAGTCAACCATAATTACCAAAATCAGGAGAAAGAACACTTGACGAATAACCGCCTCAATTTGCCATTCATCTCCCTTTTGTGAACCGTAATGGTTGGTGTGATTCCGTTAAGCACTTCTGTTGAGAATACTCGGCAATGCACTTTTTTTATGTACCCAACTTTTTTTCCCGCCTCTGATAAAACAGCTACCGCTTCAGAGTCAAATTCATTTTCCGTTTCATTTTCAAACGTCAAGACCTCATTCTCCAGAACTTCATCTTTACCAAGGTTAATATGAGTTTGTCCAGCAAGATCTGTGATGAATGTAAGCCCTGAATGCACATGAAAATCCGCCAAAAACTCATACCTGTCGTTAGTCAACCAAGCTTGAGTAAGAGCAATCAAATCAAATGCATCATGCTCATCATCATTAGCAGCCCAAAATTTTAAATAGTCAATTCGGTCGCTTCTCTCTGGATCTACCAAACGTCTGGAAATTATGGGTAGAACGTTTTCATAGTATGTATCCAAACTGGGAAAAGCGGTCATAGGCCGAAAGCCATTTTCAAAAGCATCTCGAATATTGTCCACCAAGTAATTAAAGTTGGCATTCCCTGTTTGGGTACGGTTAAATACACCTACAACATGCCGTCTTTTCCCAGCCTCACTTCGCCAAGAAAGATAAATTCGGTCTGCTATGTGAACAGGATTCATAACGAGTGCAATGTTTCTTTTAATTCTGATAGTTGTAAGGCGCGCAAAGCTAGTAAACGCTCAATGAATTCTTTTCGTTCAGGTGTTAACACAAATTTAGAATTCGTGTGATCATAATCCTTATCGATTTGTTTCAATAAGTATGTGATTCTTTTGCTATCGTAGTTGTCAATTATTGAGTTTATTGCGTTACGCACAATTACTGGGTTTTCTGAGGCTATTTGTTGTAGCAAATCAAAGTGGCGTAGTTTTTCTCCGTGCCAACGTACGTGTGATTGGGCTTTGGATCCAGAAACGTAAGCTTGCATCGAAGCTGTATTCTGTAAGCGTTCACGAACACCTTTTTCGACTAAGTTATGACCTAAGCTAGTTCCGTTATCATACATGGGAGATAGACGTTTGAATTCTTCGAAATAGAATTGCAGTGTTTTTCCGCCAACGAACCTCACGCTTCTTTTTACAACCTGGCCTTCTCCTTGGTAACTTGAGGGCCCTGCCAGCATTTTACCACCAGAGGAGATAATTGCCCAATTCTCCTGATGCCTATCCCTGTTTCCAATGAAAGCATCGAACACCAGCATTTTGTGAAACTGTAAAACGTCTGATTCAGCAAGTTTTTCATCCTCCAAAACTTTTAGGATGCCATGATAGTTGTGATCCTTTCCTTTGTCAACATCAAAACTTGGCGTTTCATGTAAGAGAAATTCCTGTCCATGTTTAAACTCTTCATTCGGTTTATGTAGGAGTCGCGAAAGACAACCCCAAAGATCTTGATTGTCGGAATAGTTTCGACTGATTGCTGGATCATAAGTAGCGCAAGAAATACCGAACATGGCTGCCAAGCGGCTGGCAATTACTTCGCTCCAAAACTCCCAAGGATACCTTTGGTCTGATTGCTTGAAGTAATGGTCTCTACCAGTTGTTGCTTTAGGGTTTTCATAAACATCCTTTAGCCGTTTTCCATAATGACTGAAGTGCGGTTTCTGCTCCCAATCAGTTATGTCACGAACAACAACTTTTGGATAACGATAAAAACTCACAATCCTAAAAGAACCTCCTCCCCAGTCTTACCACCAAACAATATCGTTGCTGGGTTTTCAAGCATGTTCTTCACTTTAACTAAGAAAGACACAGACTCTTTTCCATCAATAATTCTGTGGTCGTAGCTAAGTGCTAGATACATCATTGGACGTACAACGATTTCACCGTCTATCACAACCGCTCGATCTACAATATTGTGCATTCCAAGAATAGCACTTTGAGGTGGATTGATAATAGGCGTACTCATCATAGAACCAAAAACACCTCCATTGGTGATGGTGAATGTTCCGCCTGTCATTTCATCAACAGATATTTTTCCATCTCGTGCTTTGATGGCTAATCGTCTAATTTCAGCTTCAATTTCAGCCAAACTCATTTGTTCTGCATTGCGCACAACAGGAACCATCAATCCTCTCGGAGAACTTACTGCAATTCCTATATCGCAGTAGTCATGAAGAATCATTTCCTGACCATCAATCATGGCATTAACCATTGGAGATTCATACAATGCTTCCGTTACCGCTTTGGTAAAGAAACTCATGAAGCCAAGGTTCACATCGTGATGTTCTGCAAACGCTTTTTTGTACTTGTTTCGAAGATCCATGATAGGCTTCATGTTCACCTCATTAAAAGTGGTAAGCATGGCCGTATCGTTCTTCACAGCAACCAAACGCTCCGCAACCTTTCTGCGGAGCATGCTCATTTTCTCTCTTCGTTGCTCTCTTCCGCCAGACCAACTTTGTCCTGCATCGCCCAAAGCAAACCCGGATGACATAGCGGCAAGCACATCTTGCTTGGTAATGCGACCGTCAATACCATTTCCCTTTACTTGATTGGCAGAAACACCGTTCTCAGCCATCATTTTCTTGGCTGCTGGAGATGGTGTTCCAGTAGCGTAAGATTCTTTCTTGTCAGAGGCTGGAACAGCTTTCGTCTCCGCCTTTTCAGGAGCCTTTGACTCTGCTTTCGTAGGAGCTGGCTCTTCAGCTTTTTCCTCTGTTGGGGCTGCGCCTTCAGGTTCTTTTGCATCCGTATCAATGGTGCAAATAACACCACCAACGGGCACTGCATCTCCTTCCTCAACTTTCCACGTAATAATACCCGCTTTCTCTGCTGGAATAGCCAATGTGGCTTTATCTGAGTCTACTTCGCAAATTTCCTCATCAAGGAAAACATAATCACCATCCTCTTTAAGGAATGCGGCAATTTCAACTTCGCTTATCGATTCTCCTGGACTTGGGACAGTAATTTCTACAATTGGCATAACTCTTTCTTAAGTGGCTAAAATATATGTTATGCTGTGACCTTCAGGTCTGCAAATGCTTTATCAATCAGTTTAGCTTGTTCGGCTCTATGGCGCTGACCAGAACCAGTTGCTGGCGCACCAGAAGCATGTCTAGCAATTGCTTCAAAATCTAATTGGCGCAATTTGCGCAGTAAATGAGCATAAGCACCCATGTTTACTGGTTCTTCTTGCACCCAGAACCATTTGGCTTTTGAATACTTCTTTTGTAACGCTGCAATCTGCGTGCGAGGTAGCGGATCTAGCTGCTCTAACCGAACAATGGCTACTTCTTCGGTATTGAGTTCTTCTTTTTTCTCAAGTAGGTCATAGTAGATTTTTCCGCTACAAAAAAGGACACGCGTAACATTTTTCGCAACCGCAGTTTCATCGTCAATCACTTCCTGAAAATGACCTTTCGTCAATTCGGCCACAGATGATGTACATCTTGGATGACGAAGCAAGCTTTTTGGTGTAAACACAATCAGTGGTTTTCTGAACTCACGCTTCATCTGTCTTCTAAGAACATGGAAGAAGTTGGCAGGAGTTGAGCAATTGGCAAGAACCATATTGTCATCGGCACAAAGCATTAAAAAACGCTCCATTCGTGCGCTACTGTGTTCTGCTCCCATTCCTTCATAACCATGCGGAAGAAGCATAACCAATCCGTTCATTCCTTTCCATTTTTCCTCGGCAGATGAAATAAATTGGTCAATAATTATCTGTGCTCCGTTATTGAAATCTCCAAATTGAGCTTCCCAGATTGTAAGCGCGTTTGGACTGCCGAAAGCATATCCGTAATCAAATCCAAGGACCGCATATTCAGAAAGCAATGAGTTGTAAATATTGAACTCTCCTTGCGTTTTACTGATATGGTCTAACGGCACATATTCGGCTCCAGTATCTTCAATTTTAAGCACCGCGTGGCGGTGAGAGAATGTACCTCGCTCAACGTCTTGCCCTGAGATTCTAACTTCATGGCCTTCTTTAAGCAAAGTTCCGTAGGCTAAAAGCTCGGCCATTCCCCAATCCAACTTATCCGTTTCAAAGACCATTTGCTCTCGGTCTTTGAGGATTTTCTTCATTTTCCTAAAAACCTTCAGTTCTTCTGGAAATGTGGTCAATACTCTGGAAATACTCTCAATATCTTCTTTGGCAACGCCTGTTTCTAAGGACGTTTCAAAATCTTCTTTGTTTGCAAATCGGTATCCTTTCCAGGTATCTTCTAAGAACTGCGTAACCGTAGCTTTTTCAATCTGCTTAGCTTCTTCCAACCGATCTTGAAGCATTTTGTTGAATTCCTTCTCAATCCCTTTTACCAAATCGGCACCAACAAGACCAGAAGAGGTTAACTTATCAGCATAAATACGAAGTGGGTTAGGATGCTTTGCAATCAAATCGTAAAGATTTGGCTGGGTAAAACGAGGCTCATCGCCTTCGTTATGCCCGTACTTTCTGTAGCAAAGCAAATCAACAAAAACATCGCTTTTAAACTTCTGACGGAACTGCATCGCCAATTTCATCGTGTGCGAAACTGCTTCCGCATCGTCTCCATTTATATGGAAAACCGGACAAAGCGTTGTTTTGGCAACATCCGTACAATAGACGCTTGATCTACCATCAACATAATTAGTGGTAAAGCCCACTTGGTTGTTGATGACGATATGAATTGTTCCGCCAGTTTTATAGCCATCCAATTTGGCCATTTGAACCATTTCATAGACAACTCCTTGGCCAGCAATAGCAGCATCTCCATGAATAAGAATGGGGCACAACTTGCTGTTGTCTCCATCAAACTTTCGGTCAATCTTAGCTCTAGAAATACCTGAAACTACTGGTCCAACCGCTTCTAAGTGTGATGGGTTCGGACACAGATTCATCTTTACTTCCTTGCCGTTATAACAAGTCATATAAGAGGTGTATCCCAGGTGGTATTTCACATCGCCTTCTACATCTGCATCTTCATAATCTTTTCCTTCAAATTCGGAGAAGATTTCCTTGTAAGTTTTGTTGAGAATGTTGGCCAATACGTTAAGTCGGCCTCTATGTGCCATTCCAATTACAAACTCCTCAATACCCAAATTGGAACCTTCCTCTACAGCCATATCCATCGCTGGAATGAGTGATTCTGCTCCTTCAATAGAAAATCGCTTCTGACCTGTAAACTTCTTTCCAAGGAACTCCTCAAAAACAACTGCTTGGCTAAGTTTTCGGAGAATTTGTGTTTTCTCTTCAACCGAAAACTCGGACTGATTACGATTCTTTTCTAATCTTTCCTGAAGCCAAGACACAATCTCTGGTTGGCGGATATATCTGTATTCCACACCAATACTTTGGCAATAGGTAGCCTCTAAATGCTCAATAATATTCTTGAGCGTTGCTGGGCCAATTCCGATCATTTCACCTGCACGAAAAGTGGTTGCCAAATCATCTTGGCTCAAATCAAAATTCTCGATGGCGAGAGTTGGGGTGTATTTTCTACGCGCTCGCACCGGATTAGTATCCGTAAATAAGTGCCCGTTCTTACGATAACCGTTAATCAGATTTATTACATCAAACTCTTTCTTCACGTTTGCCGGAATACCAAAACTGGCATCATCCTGATCGTACATTTGTTCGGCAAAATCGAAGCCAGCGAAAAACTGCTGCCAGTCTTCTGCAACAGAACTCGGATCGGATTTATAGGATTGATAAAGATGTTCCACTGTGGAAACATCCATGTTCGAGAGGTATGAGAACTTATCCATTATGGGAGAACGGTCTCTGTGTTTTAGGTTTTGGCAAAGATACGATTATCAGTATGCCCTTAGGGAACGAAATAACCTTGATAACGCATTTTTTACGGTAATTGTTTACCCAAATAAAAAATACAGAATCAACGTTTCTTGTTGTCCATATCACACACAACCATTACTTTCGTACTAAATTCAAAGAAGATGAGTCTCGGTATCGTTGTGATTTTCGCTTATATGCTATTAGGTTTTTGGATGGCCGTGTTCCTAGGAATGTGGATTCCTTTGATGGCAACATTGCTTTTCATGGAGCGCTTTAGCCCAGCAATGGGAGAGAAGTTGGCTGCTATGATTGCGCCAAGAGACTAAAACTATAGGAACGTTTTTACGTTTTCAGGAGGTCGTCCCAAGACGGCCTTTTTTTGTTTCACAACAATTGGTCGCTCAATCAATTTCGGAAACTTCACCATCGCTGCTATCCATTCATCGTCAGAAAGGTCTTTTCCCTTGAAATTCTCTTTAAAATCGGCTTCACCTCTTCTCAGTAGGTCGTAAGGTTTGATGCCGAGCATGGCAACCAATTCTTTCAACTCAGATTCTGAAGGAACGTCTTTCAAATAATCGATAATCTCTGGCTCTACTCCAGCATCTTTAATCAGTTGAAGCGTTTGTCTTGATTTACTGCAACGTGGGTTATGGTAGATTTTCATGGCTTACAATGATTCGTTCTCTTCGTTCCCAAACTGAAGCAAATATCCTTTGATGAACTTGTTCAAATCTCCATCCATCACAGCTTGAACATTTGAGGTTTCGATACTCGACCGGAGGTCTTTTACCAATTTGTATGGATGAAAAACGTAGTTACGGATTTGTGCTCCAAACTCAACCTTCATTTTAGAACCTTCAATCTCGGCTCGAGAGGCCAATCGCTTCCGAAGTTCAACATCATAAAGCTGAGATTTTAGGAGTTTTAGAGCTGCTTCGCGGTTGGCCAACTGTGAACGGCTTTCTGTATTTCGGATAATGATTCCACTTGGATGGTGAGTCACACGAACTCCCGTCTCAACCTTGTTTACGTTCTGCCCACCAGCACCGCCAGAGCGGAATGTATCCCAAGTGATGTCCGCTGGATTGATATCGATATGAATAGTGTCATCAACCGCTGGGTAAACGAAAACCGAGGCAAAGGAAGTGTGCCGTCTTGCGTTACTATCAAACGGAGAAATACGAACTAAACGATGCACTCCATTCTCACCTTTCAAGTTTCCGTAAGCATATTCACCTTCAATCTGAAGTGAACAAGATCGAATTCCAGCAATATCATCTTCCTGAATATCATTTTCCGTGACCTTGAAACCATTCTTCTCCGCCCACATGATGTACATCCGCATCAGCATTCCAGCCCAATCGCAGCTTTCTGTACCACCTGCACCCGAATTTATTTCGAGGACCGCATTCAACTCATCGCCCTCATCGCCAAGCATGTTCTTGAACTCAAGATCCTCAAGCAATTCTGTAAAACCCTCTTCCTGTGCAGACACTTCTTCTTCGCTTGCTTCGCCTTCTTTGTTGAACTCATAAAGCACCACAAGATCTTCAAGCGCGCTTGCCGCCTTGGCAAAAGCCTTGGTCCAATCCTTTTTGGCGTTCGTTTTTTTCATCAACGATTCAGCCTTTTTGGGGTCGTCCCAAAAACCAGGTGATAAAGTTGTTTGTGTTTCCTCTTCAATTTCGCGCAATTTGCGATCAATATCCAGGTAACCATGAAGGTCGGATAGGCGTTTTTTTAGCTTATTGAGTTGATCGCTTGTGATCATGTGGGTCTTTGATTGAGGCCGCAAATGTACAATCGGCTTCTTAGTCCGCAGTCCATCGTCAACAGACGATAGTTGCTTATGAATCTTCCATGGTCTGTTGACCGTGGTCTATCGACCTATTTCTTCATTTACCAACGATGATTCAAACCCTCTTTGCACCGCAAACCGATAAATGGCCGCTTTGCGTTTCCATTGATTTTTCTCTTTCAACGTTGAATTTTTGAGTTCAATTGTTTCGGTGAGAACCCTTAAATAATCGTCTTGGTCAATTTCAGTCATAGCCAACTGAATACACTTCTTGCTTACTTCGTGTCTTTTTAATCCTTGGGTGATTTTTACTCTTCCCCATTTTTTGATGTTGAACTTGCCGCGTGCATAGGTTCTCGCAAATCGCTCTTCGTTTAGGAAATTCTCTTTCATCAACCCAAGAATAATATCATCCTTCCATTCTGAGGGAACTTCCAAATCCCACATTTTCTGGCCCACATCCTTGTGACTCCGCTCTTGATAGGCGCAATACTTTCTAAGTTTTTCGAGGGCTTCCTTCGGACCAAAATCCATGGTGGCAAAGTAGCAACGAAAGTCCATAGTCGACAGGCCACTGTCCATAGACCACCGCGCTGAAGGTTCCGTGCTTTGATGTTTTTTTCTGTGGTCTATAGACTATCGACCGTGGACTACTCTAGCTTTGCGCGACTTTTTGATGGAAAACAAACGCGCACTTGCCCTTCTGTTCACGTCCCACGTGGTTTCGAGCTTTGCTCAGGGCATCACCATGCTTTCTATTCCGTGGTATTTCGCTTCAATCGTCAATGAATCTGTAGTGTTCGGTCAGGTCTTGGCCTTCGCAACATTCATCAGCATTTTTTGGAGTCTGTTTGCCGGAACACTCATCGACCGTTACCCACGTAAGAATATCTTTCTAATTGCTTCCATCGTTGGTTTTGTAGTTCTTGGTTGTGCCGGAATCTATGGAGAAATAAACCAAGAAGCGCCAATCTGGTTAGTCGCAGCCATCTTCGTTTTCACCTTTTTTGGGTTCAATATTCATTATCCAAACCTTTATGCGTTTTCACAGCAATTGGCGGCAAGAGGTGATTACGGTCGTATAAATTCTATGATTGAAGTTTTGGGGCAGAGCACCAATGTGCTGTCAGGTGCTTTTGGAGCAATTCTGTTATCGGGGACAACCGCTGGGGCAATCAACCTATTAGGAATTCAGATTTCCTTTCCGTTTGCGATTGAACAATGGACTATTTGGGAAATCTTTCTGTTGGATGCAAGTACGTATGCTTTGGCCGCTTGCATCATTCCGTTTATCAAGTTTGTAGACCATAATCCACTGCCGATAGACATGGAGAAGATTGCGGAACGTTTTAAAAAGGGTTGGCGTTTTTTAATGCTGAACAAAGAACTACTCGTTTTTGGACTGGCTTCCTATTCAACCTTTGTTGTGCTACTGGTTGAAGTCCAGTTTTTGCTCCCGATTTTCGTGCATAACCAACTAGAAGCTGGTGCAGATGTGTATGCAAGTAGTGAGGTCTGTTTTGCTTTGGGAAGTCTATTTGCCGGTTTCCTAACCATGAAGCTCACGCGAAATTTAGCACCCGCCAAAACGATTATTCTGCTTATGCTGATGGCTGGACTTTCATTTGTGGTTATCGCTTTCACTAATAGCATCATCGGATTTTACCTCTTTTCTGTGCTAATCGGATTTGCCAACTCAGGCACACGAATTACGCGGGTTACATTCCTGTTTAGTAACATCCCCAATAACATCATTGGTAGAGCCAACAGCATCTTCTACATCTACAACATTGCCAGTCGAGGGGTGCTTCTCACGGTTTTCGCGATGCCGTTCTTTTCGGCATCCAACAACATTATTTACAGTTATATAATCTGTGGCGGATTCATCCTTGTGTCTATAATCCCCCTTTTTATAGTGTTGCCGCGATTGCGGGAGATGAAGATTAGGACGGAGTGACTGGGGAGAGTCGTCAACTTTTTTAAAAAGTTGACGATTCTAAGGGTACGCTCGCGAGAGCAGGAGTTATTCAATCGTAAATTGAAGCAAGTCCTTCAATTCTGAGTCACTCAAATTCGTCTTTTCAGATTTGTCATAAATCGAAAGTAGATAGACGATTTCTTCGCTTATAACGATGTTCGTGATAATTCTCGCGCCTCCAGATTTTCCCTTGCCTTTTGATTTAATAGCTAGCCGTATTTTTCAGCAATTATTACCAATTAAGATTCCCTTTTCTGGGTCGTCTTCAATACTGTCGAGCAAGAGTGAAAATTCAGTTTTAAGGGATGGGTATTTCTTAACCAACCGTTTCAGTTGTTTGTCAAACGGAGGTATAGTGAGAATCTCATAACTCATCGAGCAAATCCTTGGCAGGTCTCGCTTTTAGTTTGCCGCTTCTAACCAGTTTAAGGTTTTCAACTGCTTCGCGAATGTCGCTCATCAATTCGGCTTTTTCGTCCGTCAGTTGCTGCGCTTTCACGTACGGAAGACTTTTCAAAACCTCCATCAAATGCAATGCTTTCGAGTCTTTTATATCGAGAAGAACTTTCATTTTTTGAATTTAAACACTAAAATCAAATTTAAGGTTTATCCGTCTGTTTCGGGAGAATCGTCAACTTTTTGAAAAGTTGACGACTTTGCACGGTGGCCTCACGAGCGAGGACGCTCGCGAAAGCATCTTTTGATTACTTCAACCAGAAACTCTCGCTAAAAACCCAAGCTGGATGCTTAGGCGGAATAGTTGCCGTTTGGAAACTCACGGTAGGCAGATTCGTCTTTAATTGCTCTGACAATTTCTGGTCAAGCACGTTGGTTTTTACAGAGAAAACATTCGCTTTTCGTACTTCCGAAGTGCCATCTTGGAGAACCATTACATCAATTTCTACACGATAGATTGCTTCTTCGGGAATGGTTGTATTCCGCTTAACCGCATTCGCTATAATTACTCCGAAATCTCTTCCGTTTTCGGTTGCAGGAATTTCCTTCGGGAAGTATTCTGAGGTGGTGAATTCGGTTCGGAAAGGAAGATTTGGAATGGAATAATAATTCTGTATGAAATGATTAGCCCCGTTGCCTGTATAAATATGAAGCATCTGATTCATATCGAGCACATGAAGCGATGGCCCATCGGTTGAGACAAAAACCTTATCGTCTGTGATGTAAAAAGCATTGCTTGCCATTTTGTGTAGCAGACTATCTTTTCGTAACCAGCCGCTTTTCGGGAGGGCCTCACGTTTCACAACATCATCCAATTCATATTTAAGAAGCTTTTTCAGTTTAGCGGAATCGAACTTCTTACCATCTCGGTAAAATGTAAGAATGATGTTCTCCTGCGCGATTGAATTCACTTCAGATTGCAAGTGTGCAACCGTTCTGCCATCATTACTCAAGCCAACAAATCCGTTCAGGAATTGACCTATTTGATAGAGCGTATCCTTTCCTGTTTTGTCGGTCACGTACGAGATGCCTTCCTCATTATCAATGCGGTGCGAAATCGTGAGCGATGTCAGCGCGTACGTGCCAATCTCATTTCTGAGTTCGTAAGAAACTCCTTTGTATTGGGCAAAAGCACAGAGCGGGAATCCAAGAATAAGAGTCAGATAAAATTTCATTCTCCACGCATTCGTATTGCTACCAAATACAATACTCAGAATGTATGAACTTCACTTTGATACCTTGTAACCCATTTCTTCGAGAAATTTGATTTTTTCATCTACAACCATCATTTTTCTGCCTTTGATCTCAGATTCAATTCCTTGCTTGATTCCTTCCAATTCCTCTTGAGAGAATTTTGACAGGAAATTTGTTTTGAACTGTGCTTTCAATGTGCCTTTTGCATTCATATTTTCATGAATTGCTGCTGCCAGAACCACTGGTGTAAGTTTTCCTTCTTGTGTCATTTTATTTATTTAATGAATTTTGCGTGCAAGCTATAATAAATCAGCTAAATGCATTCAAACCTGTTACGTCCATGCCCGTGATTAGTAAGTGAATGTCGTGTGTTCCTTCGTAGGTCACCACGCTTTCCAAATTCATCATATGGCGCATGATTGGATATTCTCCCGTGATGCCCATTCCTCCCAGCATTTGCCGTGATTCGCGCGCGATTCTTAGAGCAATCTCAACGTTGTTTCTCTTAGCCATGGAAATTTGCTGTGGAGAAGCACGATGGTCATTTTTAAGAACTCCTAATCTCCAAACAAGTAATTGCGCTTTGGTGATTTCGGTTATCATCTCCGCAAGTTTCTTTTGCTGCAATTGGAAACCTCCAATTGGCTTTCCAAACTGAATACGCTCTTTGGAATAACGCAACGCGGTATCGTAGCAATCCAAGGCTGCACCCAAAGCGCCCCAAGCGATTCCGTACCGAGCGGAATTCAAACAACTCAACGGACCTTTAAGCCCACGTATATCTGGAAAGATATTCTCCTTTGGAACTTTCACATTATCGAATACCAATTCGCCCGTGGCAGAAGCACGCAAACTCCATTTTCCGTGTGTGGTTGGCGTGGTAAAGCCTTCCATTCCGCGCTCTACAACCAAACCGCGAATAGTGCCTTCTTCATCTTTGGCCCAAACAACAGCAATGTCTGCAAATGGCGAATTGCTAATCCACATTTTGGCTCCGTTTAGGATTACATGATCGCCAGCATCTTTAAAACTGGTGACCATTCCGTTGGGGTCAGAACCATGGTCTGGTTCGGTAAGTCCGAAGCAACCAAGATATTCTCCGGTGGCTAGTTTTGGTAGCCACTTTTGCTTTTGCGCTTCGGTTGCGTAACTCCAAATTGGAAACATGACCAACGAACTTTGAACAGAGGCTGTGCTTCGCAATCCACTATCGCAACGCTCTAGCTCTTGCATGATAATTCCGTAAGAAATCTGGTCTAACCCCGCTCCACCATATTCTGCTGGGATGTATGGGCCGAAAGCACCTATTTCGCCTAAACCTTTAAGTAGGTGAATTGGGAATTCTGCTTTCTGCGCGTATTCTTCTATGATGGGAGAAACGTTTTGCTTCACCCACGTTCGTACTGTTTCGCGAATTAGCTTGTGCTCTTCTGTAAGAAGGTCGTCTACTAAATAATAATCGTGTCCTTGGTATTTATCTGCAGCCATGTGTTCCTATTTGAATCGCAAAAGTAGAAATGATTGATTGTTTTTGAGAGAAACAAATACAGACTCGTTTAGTTCTTTTGATAAAAACGCAGGACGGGCAGGAAAATCGCTTCTCTTTGCTTGAAGAACATGTTTTTAGCCTCAGAAACACAGAAGGCACAGAACTTTCACTGAGAAACCAATTATTAAACTCAATGTTCCATGAGACCCTTCCTTGGTGGTGATTTCCTAGAAAGTGGCTTCCAGCTTTAATCTTTCTCATTTTACTGTGCTCTGCACAGGCCGTACCACAGGGAAACAAGTGGTTATTGCAGTATCCGTTTGTCACCCTGAGGAACGAAGGGTCTCACAGAGTATTGAGTGGAAGCT
>Ga0222662_1000602_pt1 | contig 26896 bp, 21 predicted proteins | sample AntAcemetagen600_FD_179821 | JGI IMG/M metagenome (GOLD analysis project Ga0222662, IMG submission 179821) | Saline water microbial communities from Ace Lake, Antarctica - #600 | ecosystem: Environmental > Aquatic > Non-marine Saline and Alkaline > Saline | place: Antarctica: Ace Lake... | reverse complement strand
GCACAATACTTTGCCAGAATAAGAGGGTATATCTCTACGGTAAAGAAAAATCACCAAAATGTACTCCATAGTTTAGCTACCGCTTTTCAAAATGCTCCCTTCATTCCTGTTTTGGGTGAATAGTTACGTTTCAGGTAGATATTCTAACGCGGTTGAAGCAAGAAGACAAAACCATTTTCAAAAACTTTCGTTTATAGCTCTCCGATGTTCTCCTCGAAATCTAATAATAGGCAGCAGTTGAGCGATAGCGACCTGATAGATCGTTATCGTTTTTCGCACGATAACGCCTATATCGGAGAGCTTTTTCAGCGATATTCTCCCATGCTTTATGGCGTGTGTCTTAAGTACACCAAAGACGAGGAAAAGGCGAAGGATACGGTAATGGATGTGTTTGAAAAGGTGCTGATGGATTTGAAACGGCATCAGGTAGAAAATTTTAGAACATGGGTTTACAGCGTAGCCAAAAATCAGTGCTTGATGGATTTGCGAAAGGAAAAACGCTTGGATGTACGGCATGATGAATTTGCACATTTGAGCAAGGAAACTGTGGAATTTGACATTCCGAAGCATCTGAACGGTGAAAGTGATGAGGAAGTGGACAGAAAGCTAGATGCTGCTATTGATGAACTGAAGGACGGCCAACGCGAATGTATTCGCATGTTTTATTTTGAGAAGCAATCGTACGAAGACATTGAAGCCAAAACAGGTTACAACTATAAGGAAGTGAAGAGTTTTTTGCAAAACGGAAAGCGGAACCTAAAAATCAAACTCAGTTCAAACGATGAGTGAAATGATTTACATACAGGACGATTTCGGAAATCAAATTCCGTTGTTGGATGGCTATGGAAACCTATCCGTACATGTGATTATGCTCTACACCGAGGATAAACTGACTGAAGCGGACCGTAAAACGGTGAGTAATTTTGCCACCTCAGACGAAATAACGAAGGATGCTCTAGAGGGGTTTGCTCTTACATCTAATCCATCTAAAACGCGTCATATTCTAGGCGAATTAAACAACAATATTCAGAAAAGGACGGGCGCATCAGTTGTTGGCAAATTGCCCAAGCAACAACCAGGTTTTGATTATCGCAAGTTGGCTGCTGCAGTTGCTGTTCTGATAGTTGTTGGTGGTGCGACATTCTTTGGTTCACAATATCTTGGGAAGGATGAATTGGCTGACAATACTTCGGTTGAAACGACTAAGAACGAACCGCCTAAAAGGGAAACGGTGAGGGCGCTGGCTGTGGATTCTGTAGTTGAAGAGGAATTAACGAACAGCAATGATTTTGTTGAATCCGAATTTGTTTCCAGCGCTGATGAACGAACAATAATAGAAGAACCGAAGCCAGAATTACAGAAACAAGCTGAGATGCAAGCACCTGAAAAAGATGAAGTTGTAGAGAAACTACAATCTAAAGCCGATGACAATAAAAACCCCGCAGCTTCGAAGACCATTGCAAATCAGCAGGTTGAGTATGAAGACTTGGTTGTTGTGGCGGATGTAGAAGAAGGAGCGGAAGAAATTGCTGAGACTGATCAGTTAGCGGAAATCGGTGCGGTTTACACGGAACAAAAAGCGGCAGGAGCAGCTGATATTGCACAAGGAAAATTGAAGGAGGAAGCGGAAGCTGCTAACGAACGTGCTGATATGGTTCTTGCAGCATTTGAGGACAAAGCTCGCTCATCCAAAAGAAAGCAAGAAGAACAGGGCAACGAAATGCAAGCTGAAAGGCAAGTGCTTTCTGATAAATCGAGCTTGGCAAAATTCCCAGAAGGCGACATTGCGATGTACAAGTTTATTGATCGCAAGAAAATTTACACGGATGCTATGAAAGCGCTCAACTTGGATGGTGCGGTTACTATTAGTTTTGACATTGAACCGGACGGACGCATTTCCAACGCTAAGATTAAGACTGGTAAAAACGGGTTAATGAATGAGGATGCACTCCGTATTGTGCGCTCCATGCCTAGCTGGAAACCAGCAAAAGATGCCAATGGGGAAACTATCCGTTCTTCTAAGACGATTGTTGTGAAGTACGGGGAATAGTTGCCTTGCATCAAAGAGGCAAAACACTACTCAATAGTTCTTAAGTTCCATCTGAGACTGATTCGCTACAACAAACAGAGTAAGTTCTTGTTTTCTCCATAACGTCTGAGGGTGGTATTCATCTAAGCGTTACTTTAAAGCATTCATGGAAGGCATTCAATTCAATCCCAGTCAGGGGTTTATTTTTAGCAAACACAATCCGAAGGACATCCCTCCTTTCGATAGAGTGTTTAAGATTTTTAAGGAATTACTTACCCATACTTCTGGCGATATAGAAGAGGCATTTGAATGGCTTAACACGCTAGACAAGGAGTATGACATCTTTACTGATGAATACACATTAGCAAATTTTGAAGAGGACTTGAAGAAACGCGGTTACATCCGTGAAGAAATCGATTCGGAAGATGGAGATGCTGGAACTGGTGGTACAGGAAAAAAGCTACTAACAGCCAAGCTTGAAACAGCACTAAGAGAATATGCATTGGACCAAATATTTGGAAAACTGCGAAAGAGCGGGCTCGGCAATCACAGAACGAACAAAACGGGTCAGGGTGATGAAAAAGATGGCGATTTACGTTCTTTCAAATATGGAGACGACCGATCAGCCATTAACCTAACGGAAAGTCTGAAAAATGCTCAAATCAATAATGGAATTGATGACCTCCGAATCACTGAAGATGATTTAGTTGTAGAGGAGTCTAAGCACAAAGCTCAAATGAGCACGGTACTAATGATAGACATTAGCCACTCAATGATTCTTTATGGCGAAGACCGCATTACACCCGCTAAAAAGGTGGCAATGGCTTTAGTAGAACTCATCCACCGGAAGTATCCAAAAGACACGATAGATTTAATCGTTTTCGGAAATGAGGCTTGGCCAATTAAGGTGAAAGACTTACCCTATCTGAAGGTTGGACCTTATCATACAAATACCGTTGCGGGCTTGAATCTAGCTATGGATATTCTCAGACGTAAACGGAATACCAACAAGCAAATATTTATGATTACCGATGGTAAGCCAAGTTGTGTTGAAATGCCAGATGGAGAACTGTATTTCAATAGCAATGGGCTAGATGAAATGATTGTAAAGAAGTGTCTGAATAAAGCCGCACAAGCCCGAAAACTGAAGATTCCCATTACCACATTTATGATTGCCTCAGACCCCCATTTAAGAAGGTTTGTAGAGCTTTTTACTGCTCAGAATAATGGCAAAGCTTTTCTCACAGGGTTGAAAGGTTTGGGACAAATGATATTCGAAGATTACGAGAAGAACAGAATTAAAAAAATTTAAGATGATGAATGAAATCACCTTTGGAGAACTGAAGAAATCTGGTTACCAAGAGCGAAGTATAAGTGAAGAGCTAAAGGAAAATTTGATTGCAACTATCAAGCAAAACAAACCTGCGTTTAAAGGACTTTGGGGATATGACAATACAGTCGTTCCACAATTAAAGAAGGCCATTTTGGCTGGACATCATATCAACTTACTCGGTTTAAGAGGACAAGCCAAAACGCGTATTGCGCGAAACATGATTGAGCTGTTGGATGAATACATGCCCATTGTAAAGGGTTCTGAAATAAACGACAGCCCCTACTCGCCTATTTCCAAATTTGCCAAAGACACGTTAACAGAACTTGGCGACAAAACACCTATTGCTTGGATTCATCGGTCTGATAGGTTCTTTGAGAAATTAGCCACGCCAGATGTAAACGTATCTGACCTTATTGGAGATATTGACCCAATTAAAGCAGCCACACTTAAACTTCCGTATTCAGATGAGCGCGTGCTCCACTACGGCATGATTCCAAGAGCTAACCGCTGCATTTTTGTCCTTAACGAGCTTCCAGACCTCCAAGCAAGAATTCAGGTATCGCTGTTCAATATTTTGCAGGAAGGAGATATTCAAATCAGAGGTTTTCAGCTACGAATGCCGTTAGATATCCAATTCATATTTACCGCAAACCCAGAAGATTACACCAATCGTGGAAGCATTGTAACTCCGCTAAAGGATAGAATTGGGTCGCAGATTTTCACGCATTACCCAAAAAGCATTGAGTTGGCTAAGAAGATTACTTCTCAAGAAGCTAACGTATCAGAAACGGATAAAGCGAGTATTGCATTACCTGAACTTGCACAAGACCTGCTAGAGCAAGTGGCCTTTGAGGCACGAAACAGCGAATATGTAGATGCAAAAAGTGGTGTTAGTGCTAGGCTTACAATCAGCGCTATGGAAAACCTTTACGCTGCTGCAAACCTGCGTCTTATTGAATCCGGTGATAAAAAAACGACAATCCGCCTAGTCGATTTCATGTCCATAATTCCGTCTATTACGGGTAAGATTGAACTGGTTTATGAAGGTGAACAAGAAGGTGCGACTGAAGTAGCAAAGCTTCTTATTGATAAAGCTGTTACTACAGAATTTGAAAAGCGTTTTCCAGAAATCCCGAATCTTGAGAAAGATGGAGTCAAAACCCCATATACTGATGTTATTGAATGGTTTGATAACAACGATATGGTCGAATTGAACTACACGGATAACGATGCTGATTTTCGTTTAAGTCTAAACTCAATTGAGCCACTATCAAAATTAGTTGACGAGCATTTGGGTAGCGTAAACGAAACAGAAAAGCTGTTCTGTATGGAATTGGTTCTCTGGAGTTTAGCCGTTGGCAACAAATTGGATAGAACAGAAAGCGATAAGGCATTTTCATTCGATTCTTCTCAACTCGGAAGGTTGTTTTATGGTGATAACTAGACTGTAGTTAAACACACGCAAAACCATAAGTCAAACCTCGGTTTGACATTATGGTTTGGTGAATAAAACTCACTAGGGGCTAAAAACTGATAGCTTTTCGATATACTTGGCTTCAGAATGAAAAGCCATTTAACTATTGTCGTAAAAGGAAAAGTGCAGGGCGTTTACTTTAGAAGAGACACCCAAATAGAAGCACGCAAACTTGGCGTAACGGGAACCGTTTCCAACCTAGAAGATGGCTCTGTAATTATTCATGCTGAAGCAGAACAGGAAGAGCTAGATGCTTTTGTGGCTTGGTGCCACAGCGGCCCCGAGTTGGCAAACGTAACGGAAGTTGAAACCAGTAACAATCCTCCAGCGGGTTTTACAAGTTTTGAAGTACTTGCCGAGCCATCCGATTTCCTTTCCTGAAACCATGTTCAGCTCTCGATTAACCGAAAGATTAAGTAAGGCGAACCCAGCCATATTCTCGTTTTACGCAATACTTGCAGCGTTCTCCACTTACTTCTGCATGTATGCGTTTAGGAAACCTGTGGCAGCAACATCTTACGATGATATTTTGCTTTGGGGAATGGGTATCAAAACCGTCTTCATTATTAGTCAAACTATCGGTTACACCATTTCCAAGTTCTCTGGAATTAAAGTGATTTCCGAAATGAAAGGCAGCAAACGTGCTGCTACCATTCTCCTGTTGATTGGAATGGCGGAACTAATGCTCCTAGGATTCGCAATGGCTCCTGCATTTATAAAGCCTGCATTTATACTGATTAACGGCCTCGCCTTAGGACTTATTTGGGGATTGGTATTCAGTTTCTTAGAAGGCAGAACCAATACAGAGCTTTTAGGTGCTGGGCTAAGCGTAAGTTTTGTTGTTGCATCTGGCTGGACTAAATCTGCGGGCGTGTACTTCCTTAGTATAGGAATCCCTGAATTTTGGATGCCGTTTGTAACGGGTTTGGCTTTTGCTCTCCCTCTAATTGTTTCTGTTTGGTTATTGGGGCATATTCCGCCACCAAGTAAGGAGGATGAAGCTGCAAGAACCAAACGAGAACCGATGGATTCCAAGGCAAGAATCCGCTTCTTCAAAACGTTTAGTGTTGGAATCGTTCTTCTCGTACTCATCTACATGATGCTTACCGCTTTCCGAGATTTCAGAGACAACTTTATGGCTGACATCCTTAACGAACATATGGATGCGCTTTCGATTGACTTCGGCACCATAGAAACGTATGTGGCCCTGGCGCTATTGGCAATTATTGGCTCCACCATGCTGATAAAGAACCACCTAAGAGCGCTCATTATAAATCACGTGTTAATAATTGCTGGTTTTCTGTTGGTTGGATTGGCTACTTGGCTTTTTAAAGCAGAAATGATTTCGCCTAACGCCTGGATGGTTCTAACTGGAGTTGGTGGCTATATGGGATATATTCCCTTCAACTGCCTGTTGTTTGAACGGCTGATAGCGACATTCCGATACGTAAGTAATGCTGGGTTCCTCATTTATGTAGCCGATGCATTCGGATATACAGCAGCTATTGGAATCATGCTTTACAAAGATTCGTTTGTCCTTGGTAGTTCGTGGACCGAATTCTTTACCGATGCAAGTTGGATTATGATGTTTGTGGGAACAGCATTAACTATTGCTTCCCTGATCTACTTCATTCGGAAAGAAAGAAGTTGGACGCCCGTAATCTCAGAAAGCTGACCTATATTTTGTCATTCCGAGGAACGAGGAATCTATATGAGATGGGAGACCCTTCCTTCGTGGTGATTGCCTAGAAAGTGGCTTCCAACTTTAATCTTTCTCATTTTACTGTGCTCTGCACAGGCCGTACCACAGGGAAACAAGTGGTTATTGCAGTATCCGTTTGTCACCCTGAGGAACGAAGGGTCTCACAGAGTATTGAGTGGAAGCTAACTGGTGAAGGTTTAATAACGAGATTCCTCGTACCTCGGAATGACAGACGGGGTGCTTCGGTTTGATTTACCAGTCACCATTGCCACTTGCTAGGCAATCACCTCCTTCGTCAGGGTGACAAACGGATACCACAATAACTATTTGTTTACCTGAGGAATGAGCTGTTTCTATATGTAAGCATGACAAATGGGGCGGTTGCAAATGAGGCTTGCAGATTGGTCCGCGTGAGGGGTGGTAGCGGCATCCTTTTCTTTTCCTATCGCTTTAACTTCGAGAGCCTCAGCCTTGGCTGGGAAAGAAAAGATACAGCGGACGACCCGACCGCCACGCTCTAGGTTTCGACTGCGCTCAACCAAACTGGCATGGCGGGCACGCCCTTCGATAAACTCAGGACGGGCTCCAAAAATGTGTGTTATGCTTGAGCTTGCTGAAGAGTTTCCTTAGCCTCATCTGTTTGTCCGAAAGTTGGACAATCGCAGCCTTTTCCGCCTCTACGACTTGAACATGCGCTTAGAATGACCACGGCAAAGAGGGTGATAAGTATGTGTTGGCGTTTCATAGGGCGCAAAGGTAAGTCAAGTTTAAACATAGAAACAGTGGAGATATTTTTCTGTGAAGTGAGAATGGCTAATTTTAGCCGCGACTATATGAGCATATTTATTCACATTGGGCGGTACGTACTCTGGATGGGGCGTGTGTTTAGGCGGCCCGAAAAATGGAGCATTTACAGACAACGAATCTTTGAGGAGGTTCAGAATATTGGTTACGATTCCATTGGGCTCGTTGCTATGGTAAGCATTTTTATGGGTGCTGTTCTTACCATTCAATTAGCTTACAACATAGTAAGTCCGCTTATTCCTACTTACACGGTTGGCTTAGGCGTTCGGGATTCTCTGATTTTAGAGTTTTCTCCTACTATCATCAGCATTATTTTGGCGGGAAAGGTTGGGTCTAGTATTGCTGGTGAAATAGGAACCATGCGGGTTACGGATCAAATTGATGCCCTAGACATTATGGGGGTAAACTCAACAGGTTATTTAGTTGGGCCAAAGATGATTGCGGCTATGATTTGTAATCCGTTTATCGTTATTATTAGTATTGCTCTTGGAATATTTGGGGGCTACATGGCTGGCATACTAACGGGCGAAGTTTCTGGCAGCGATTTTATATTCGGAATTCAATATTGGTTTCAACCATTTTACATCTTTTACGCACTGATTAAAACGGTTGTTTTTGCTGCGGTAATCACCACTGTTCCTGCATATTGCGGGTATCATACTTCTGGCGGTGCCCTAGAAGTTGGGCGTGCCAGTACAGTTTCTGTGGTTTACAGCATTGTAATTATTCTCATGTTTAACCTTATTCTTACCCAAATGCTTCTTCAATAATGATTTGGGATTTTAGATTTGGGATTTTAGATTTTAGAATGCGGATGATTAGGGAGCGCAATACCAACTCCTATTTCCTATCTCCTAAATCCTTCTGCAATGATTGAGGTGAAAGGACTGAATAAGAGCTTTGGCGAGCATAATGTTTTAAAGAACATTGATGCGCAGTTTCATAAGGGTCAGGTGAATATTATCATCGGCCAAAGTGGTTCGGGAAAGACTGTTCTTACCAAATGTATGGTTGGGCTTCACGAGGTGGATTCTGGAACGATTGAATATGATGGACGTGAGTTTTCGCGAATGTCATTTAATGAGAAAAAGAGTGTTCGACAAGATATTGGAATGCTTTTTCAGGGAGGTGCGCTTTTCGATTCGTTGACAGTGGAGGACAATATCATGTTTCCGCTTTCGATGTTTACCGACCAAAATTTAAAAGAACGTAAACATAGAGCTCAGTTTTGCTTGGAACGCGTAAACCTATCGGATACGGGGCAATTGTTTCCATCTGAACTAAGTGGTGGAATGAAAAAACGAGTGGCAATTGCTCGTGCTATTTCTATGAATCCAAAGTATCTTTTCTGCGATGAGCCGAACTCGGGTCTCGACCCTAAAACGGGTTTGGTTATTGATCAGCTTATTAAGGAGATTACGGATGAGTATGACATTACCACGATTGTAATTACGCACGATATGAACTCTGTAATTGAAATTGGAGAGAATATCCATTTCATTTACGAAGGCGAAAAGTGGTGGGAAGGTTCTAAAGAGGAGATTCTGAGAACGGACAACCAAGAGGTGGTTGATTTTGTCTATGCTTCTAAGTTTATGAAGAAGGTACGGGCAGATTTGGCGAAGTGATTTAAAGCTCTCAACTTTTAAAAATTTGACGACTTTACTAAATATTAAAAAGGGCAGCCAATTGGCTGCCCTTTCTATTTCTAATCAGACCTGTGAGGTTTTCAAAACCTCGGAGGTCTTAGCTGAAATTCTACAACCCGTGAAGCAACTTCACCAAAAGCATAAACGTTGCGCAACCTGCTGCAAAGCCAATAAATGCCAACCAAGCAATTTTTTTGAGGTACCACATAAAATCTATACGCTCCATGCCCATGGCAACAACACCAGCGGCAGAACCGATAATGAGCATACTACCACCCGTTCCGGCAGAGAAGGCGATAAAGTGCCAGATGTGGTGATCTAGTGGCAATTGAAACATGCCCATGCTTGCCGCTACTAACGGAACGTTGTCGATTACGGCAGAACCGAATCCCATAAGAATCACGAAAATATCGTCAGGAATAGCTGCGCGAACTGTTTCTCCCAGTTCGAAGATCATCCCAACGCTTTCTAGCGCTGCAACTGCCATCAAAATTCCGAGGAAGAAAAGAATACTTGGCATTTCAATTTTAGCCAAAGCCGTGTGCACAGGACTGTGGTGATGCGTTGCATCAGACATGGTAAACGCACGGTGACTTTTAAGCTCTGCCACAATACCCACAACTGCTAACGAAAGCATCATTCCAATGTATGGAGGAAGGTGAGTAGCGGTCTTGAAAATTGGAACGAATACAATCATTCCCAAACCGAGTAGCAACATGCTAAGGCTAGCTGGTTTTTCGTCAGCATCACTCTTTGGAGATGTTAATTGACCTTTAAATGCAGGGAGAAGCGAGGCAATAAAGGTTGGCACAACCATACACACTAACGATGGAAGGAATAGGAATTCCACCAATCTTCCGGCAGAAACTTTGTTGCCAATCCAGAGCATGGTTGTAGTAACATCTCCAATTGGAGACCAAGCGCCACCTGCATTTGCTCCAATTACAATTAGACCAGCAAACCAAAGGCGGTCTTCGCGGCTGTCCACCAATTTTTTGAGGATAGTTACAAGTACAATTGTTGCTGTAAGGTTGTCGATAATTGCAGAAAGGATGAATGCCAATCCGCCCATAATCCAAAGGAGAACTTTCTTCTCTTTTGTTTTTACAAATTCTTTGATGGCTCCAAAACCATTGAAGTGGTCGGTGATTTCCACAATGGTCATTGCTCCCATCAGGAACACTAGAATCTCAGCTGTTTTACCAAGGTGATGAAGCAACACCTCATCCATGTGAGATTCTACAAGACCCAACACACCATCAATCTTAAACACCGGAATGTGCGCAAGCGCGATAACGGCCCACAAAAATGCCATCATGGCAACGGCAGGAATCAGTTTATCAATTTTGAACGTGTGTTCCATCGTAATGGAAACATATCCGAGCACAAAAATTACGAGTAATACAATCTCCAGCATTAGTTGGTTGTTTGAGGTTTAGGTTTTTCCATCAGCTCTTCCAATGCAATTTGGAAAGCTGTTTGACTTACATTTTTAAGGGAAGAATTCTTGTCGTGCACTTTTTTCAGCGCACCGTGTATTGTTTGCGATGTATCGCTGAAAATGGCTTCGTCTGTCATTTCCTCATTTTCAGAACTCATGAGAAACGCAAACACTCTGGCCATTCCACAATTGGCAATAAAATCAGGAATGAGACTTACTTGGTCATCAGCATCGCTCATTATTGGGCCATAGAAAATCTCTTTATCAGCAAACGGCACGTTTGCTCCGCTAGAAATGGTTTTCAAACCAGCTTGCACCATTCTGGCCAATTGATTGGCGGTAACCAATCTTGAGGCGGCCGCTGGAATAAAAATGTCTGCGCTCACATCCCAAACCTTCGAGCCGATTTCTTCTGATGACAACATCCCGTCAATCTCCAGAGCATTGCCTTTTTTGTGGTTGATGAAGAGGTTTTTCACTTCCTCCAAGCCGTATCCTTCTTCATTGATAAGGCCACCATTTTTATCGATAATGGCTACAATTTTAGCTCCTGCATGTGCTAATTCCATAGCCGCTGCCGAAGCTACATTTCCCCAACCTTGCACAATTACGCGCTTTCCTACGAGCGTTTCATTCTTGAAAATGGAGTAGAAATGTTTTACTGATTCGCTAACTCCAAAACCAGTAATCATATCTGCTACGCGGTATTTCACTGGGCCATCTGGACAGTAATTCGGGTCTTCCAAAATCTTGGAAACACCGTTTCTTAATTGTCCAATTTTTCTAATCTTCTCGGCTTCGGTCGGGTTAAAATGACCATTTACCACGCCTTCCTGCGGATGCCAAATCCCGTACGATTCGGTAATTGGAATAACCTCGGCCTTTTGGTCAACATTCATGTCGCCTCCAGTGCCGTAGTAGTTCTTTAAAAGTGGTGCAACTGCTTTATACCAGCGTTCCAGAACACCTTTTTTACGTGGGTCTTTGGGGTCGAAATTAATTCCCGATTTAGCTCCGCCAATAGCTGGTCCGCTAACCGTGAATTTGATTTCCATGGTTTTGGCAAGAGACATTACCTCGTTCTTATCAAGACCAATTCGCATTCTGGTACCACCACCAGCAGCTCCTCCGCGAAGCGAGTTTATTACAACCCAGCCTTGTGCTTCTGTCTCTGGATCGTTCCATTCAAAAACAATCTCAGGGCTCTTCTCTTCGTACTTCTTAAGTAATTCTAGCACGTGCTAAATCAAGTTCAAAAATTCCGCGCAAATGTAAGAGAAAATCGAAGGCTACTTTCCTATCCAAACCACACAACAAGCCGCTCGATGATAGCAATCAGTTTTAGGGATGCGGTTTTAACTAAATTCGGAGCTTAAACAAAATCAATGGATGACACGCTTTTACCAGACCAGTTGAAGAAGCTTCGCGAGAAGTATGAAGCAATGGGTCAGGATATGAACTCTTATTTGGATGGTCTTTTACTTTCCAATTACTTGCCTTATTGGGATTATGCGCGGCTGGACACATTGATGACTTTGCAACAACCGAAAACAGACTTTCCGGATGAACTAATTTTCATCGTCTATCATCAAATTACAGAGCTTTACTTCCGATTATCACTTCATGAATACGAGCAAATTGCCAATAATGGCCGTACCATTTTACCAAACGGTGAAGACAAAGGCTGGAATGATGAGCTCCAACCTGGTTTTTTTAAAGAGCGTGTCCGTAGGATCAACGAATATTTTCGAGCACTAACTACCAGCTATAGTGTAATGGAATTTGGAATGGACAAGGAGCAGTTTCTTCGTTTCAGAATGGCTTTGTTGCCTGCAAGTGGCTTCCAAAGCGCACAATACCGGAAGATTGAGATTTGCTCAACGCAGATGAATAATCTGGTTCACATTAACCATCGCGAGAAGTTTGCAAACACCGTTTCTGATGAGGCTGGTATTCGCGAAATGTTTCAGTTCATATACTGGAAAACGGGTGCCACCGATTTAGAAACCGGAAAGAAAACACTCACGCTTAAACAATTTGAGCAGAAATATTCGGAAGAATTGATTGACCTTGCCATTACATATAGCAATGGTAACCTGTGGTCTAAATACCTTTCTTTAAGTAAGGAAGAACAGAATGATCCAGAATTGATTGCTCAAATGAAAATGCTTGACGCCAACATAAACGTTAATTGGCCGCTTCAGCATTACAAAACAGCCGCGCGCTATTTGCTGAAAGATTCGGATGGCGTACCCGCAACTGGCGGCACCAATTGGCAGAAATACCTTCCTCCGCGTTTCATGAAACGTATTTTCTTCCCAGATCTTTGGTCTAATCAAGAAAAAGAAAACTGGGGAAAGAGTTGGGTTGAAGATCTTGTTCAAAACAAGTAAGAGCCCTATTGTCCTTTAGCAACCGTTAAAGTTAAATTCGTCTTGAAGTTATTCTTCAGGTTTCTGAGGGATATTTACTTTGCAAATTCAAAATTTGAATGTTTCATGAACAGGTTATCTATTTCCGTTTTTGCGGTTCTATGTATCATTTGTATTGGTACTCAGCACTCGGTTGCCCAAGGCTACTATGGCGATGCCGATTCTTTAAGTTGCAACTGCTACCGACTTACCGAAGCTGGAGAGCAGTTTCAAGGAGGGTTTGTATGGAGTGACGAGAAAATTGATCTTAACACGCCTTTCGATTACACTTTTGATGTTTATTTAGGAGAAGACGAGATACCAGGAAACCAAGATGGTGCAGACGGTATTGCCTTTGTACTGCAGCCTATTGGAACAAATGCTTTTACCTCTGGTGGAGGGATGGGCTATAGTGGTATCTCACCATCTCTAGCCATGACAATAGATACTTTCGACAACGGCAGCTTTGATATAGATATCGATGAAGATCATGTATCAATCATGGCTGATGGCGCAACAAACCACACCAGTGCAGGCAATTTGGCTGGCCCGGTTGAAGCACTTGTAGGCGGGCTGAACATTGAGGATGGATTGTGGCATGTGATGCGAGTTACTTGGGATCCAGTAACGCAGGTAATTAATTTTTACATAGACGGGGTGCTTCGCACAACTTACACAGGAGACATCATTACCGATATTTTTAGCGGAGACCCATTAGTTTACTGGGGATTTACTGGTGCTACAGGCGCATTCACTAATCTGCAGCAGTTTTGCTTTTCTATCATTCCGGGAGGGCTCTCGTCCAGCAATTTTAATATTTGTGAGGGACAAACGATTAATTTCAGCGATGACTCATACAGTGCGTTAGGGGGTATTGTTGGATGGGATTGGAATTTTGGAGATGGCCAATCATCTACCGAACAAGTACCAGGGGAAATAGAATTTACACAAGCTGGAAGCTACTGGGTTACGCAAACCATTACGGACATTCAGGGTTGTGAAGCTTCAGATAGTTTACAAATTGTAATCAACCCAAACCCTGTTGCCGACTTTACCGCTACCGAAATTTGCGAAGGCGAGGAAACAGATTTTCAAAGCACATCTATTGGTTCGGTAAACGATTGGGATTGGAATTTCGGTGATACTTCAACCGAAACAGGGAGTTCTGCATCTAACACATACACCAATGCTGGAAGTTATGAGGTAGAACTTGCTGTAGAAACAACAGACGGATGTGTAGATACCATTACAAGCACAGTGAACGTGTTCGCCAATCCAACAGCTTCAGCTACAAGTTCTATTGCTGGTTTTGACGGCACATTTACTGCCGAACTAGAGGGTGATGAAGAAGCGGAATGGGTTGTTTTAGGCACAAGTAATCCGGGAATAAACCCGTTCAACTACACATTTCCTGACAGTGGTTGGTATGATGTAACGCTGATTGTAACCAACGGAAATGGTTGCTCAGACATTTTTGAAGACTCTGTTTACATCGAACCAATTCCAGAATATGAAACACCAAATGTCTTCACACCAAATGGAGATGAATTTAACGAACGGTTTCAACCTGAAACGTTTTCGATGCTAACGGCAAGCATGCAGGTTTTTAACCGCTGGGGAAGACCCGTTTTCAGCTATGATGGTGCAATTCCGCCTGCCGATCTTTGGGGTTGGGATGGAACGGTGAATGGCGGGCCTGAAGCTGATGCCGGAACGTATTACTACATCCTCGACCTCAAAGGAATAGATGGCAATAGCTATCCGGAACAAGGTGCCGTTACATTGCTTAGATAGATTTGTACAGATTAGTTGTAATGCAGAAATTGATTTTAAGGTTTATTGTAGGAGCGCTATCTCTGTTTTTCGCCTGCGGAACATATCAGCCAGAGGGTACTCAAGATTCAGAAATTCTTGTTGAAGAAATAAACGAAGAATACGGCTTTGCTACCGACTCTTTTCTTGTGATAAAAGACAGAGTGCGAAAAAACCAAAATCTCTCTGAGATTCTGTTGCCTTATGGCGTTCCTTACGCCAGCATCGATAAAATTGCAAGAGCTTCAAAAGAAATCTTTGATGTTAGGAAACTTAGAGTTGGCAAACCCTACACTATTTTTTGCAGAAAAGACTCTACTGGTTATGCCATGTGTTTTATTTACGAACCCAATGCACGCGATTATGTGGTATTCAATCTACGAGATAGCCTTGATATTTACACAGGCCAAAAGGAAATTGAAAAGCGCACTAAGTATGTCAAAGGCACGGTAAACTCCTCCCTTTATGTTGATCTGAAAAAGCAAGGAGCAGACCCAGTTCTGGCCATCGAACTTTCAGAAATTTATGCTTGGACAATTGACTTTTATCGAATTCAGAAAGGAGATGCGTTTGAAATTCTGTACACCGAAAACTTTGTAGGAGGACAATCAATTGGAGTTGATAGAATTTTGTCCAGCACGTTCACACACTCTAGCAAACCATTTCAAGCATTTTATTTTGAAGGCGAAAACGAAAAAGGTTTTTTTGATGAGAAGGGAAGAAACCTCAAAAAGGCATTTTTAAAAGCTCCCGTAAAGTTCTCTAGAATTAGTTCTGGTTATTCCAGTAGAAGGTTTCATCCAGTTCAAAAACGTTTTAAGGCACACCTCGGAACCGATTATGCCGCACCCACAGGAACGCCCATTGTAGCTGTTGGAGATGGCGTTATATCTGAAGCTCGATACAAAGCCAACAACGGAAACTACGTGAAAATGCGGCACAATAGCGTTTACGAAACGCAGTACCTGCACATGTCTAAAATTAAGAGTGGAATTAAACCAGGTGTTCGTGTAAGCCAAGGCGATGTAATTGGCTACGTTGGCAGCACAGGTTTGGCCACTGGGCCACACGTTTGTTACCGGTTTTGGGAAAACGGGAAACAAGTAAACCACCGCAAACAAGAACTTCCTGCTTCAGACCCGCTAAGCGAAGCGTCTAAACCAGATTTTAAACAACTCATTTCTGAGTTGGATTCGGTAAAAAACTCTTTGGAACAATTGCTATAGGTTTTCATCCACGCTGTATTAGTTTCTGATGGCTCAAATGTTAACTTTGAACTACCTAATTAACCTTAATTAACAATTCAATGAAAAAACTATTTACACTCAGTGTTTTGGTTTGCTTTTCTTTTGGAATGGCAACCGCACAAAACAAAACCGCAGCAAAGACGGAAACAGTCACTAAAGTAGAATCTAAAGAGGCTCTTACAAAAGCACAGGTTCAACCAAAAAAGATTGATGCAGCAACCTTTAAGAGCAAACGAGCTAATATGATTCGTATTGATTCACAGACCTCAAAAGGCACTCTTCGTACTAATGCAATCACAGGCACGCCTGTTAAGGAAAACACCACCAAAACGTTAGAGAAAGCTCCGGTTAAAATCGAAAAATAAATTGTGTTTAATCACTTCGGCTAGTTGGCCAAGGTTATTACACCTAATCCCCTTAAAAAACTGATATGAAAAGAATATTTACATTTTTGTTTCTGAGTGCTATTGGGTCTCAGACCATAGTGGCACAGAATAACTTCGCAATACTTGCTTTTGAAGACTTTGAGACAGCAACTATTCCTGCTGGTTGGGTTGCTTTTGAAAGCACAACACCACCCGCAGGAGCAACTTCCACCACGCCATCAGGTGGTTGGGTATTTGGAGAAACTAGTTATGCAGGTACAGGTTGGGCCGTTCCTGCCGCAGACGGTGGGTTTGCAATCTCTAATGATCACGTAGCTGACCAAGACCGTTCATTTGACGGCTTGGCAAGCCCTGTTTTAGATCTTACTGGATTCGATTCTGTTGATGTAATTTTCGATTATTTCTACGATGGAACAGATGGTTCAATCGGCCTTTTTCTTATCTCTTATGATGGTGGTGCGAATTGGTTGAGTATAGCACTTCCTACTAACCCCGCTTGGGTTGCGGGAGTCGGAGTAACGTTTCCGTACACATCAGTAGATGGCACCTTCAGCGATGAGATGGTATTTGCATTTTACCACGGTGATGATGGTGGCCAAGGATCAGGAGTAGCGATTGACAATGTCATAATTGCTGGTTACAACAATCCGTGTGATGATATTGTAACCATTCCATCTTGTGGTGCTCCTCAAACGGTTACGCTTGCTGGTGCTGGTATTGTTGATTTCGATTTTGAAAGTGCATGTGGATGGGACGTACCTGGAGCAGAACAGCTTTATAGCTTCACTCCAACCACTACTGGAGCGCACACTTTATCAATAACAAGTGCTACCGTAAATAGCTGGATAGACTACATGTGGAAAGAAGCATCAACTGGCTGTGATACACTTGGTTGGATATGTATTGTTGATGCAAATGCTACTGGAAACTTCCCACTCAACCTTAACGCAGGAACAGAGTACATTTTCTTGCTTGACAATGAGTTTGCCACCTCTGAAACTCAGACCTTCAGCATTATTTGTCCTGCTGTGCAAGGAGACCCTTGCTTGCTTTCGGCTGATACCTGGGGAGACCTTGGAGCTGCTCCTTGTTTAGATGGTGCTTGCGTACCAGCAGATGCTGGTTATACCACTTTTGGCATATATGGCTCTGAAACATATACGTTAACAAATGTACAGGCAACATACGATTATGTGTTTGATGTATGTACTGGAGTTGGCGCTGGTAGCTGGATTCCTGAGATTGTTATTCTTGCTCCTGATGGAACAACAATTGACGCAACCAACGTTGAGCCTGCAACAGGATCTACTTTGACTCATGCAAATAATTGTTCTTTGGAGTGGACCGCTACACAAAGTGGTACTTATAGCATCATTATTAATGAGCTAGGAACAGCTAACGGAGATGCACCTGGGCAAGTTGATTGCACCACATCTTTTGCAACAGATAACGGAAATCCAACAGTTCTTTGTGGTACAAACCCGGCACCGTGCCCTGTTTGTGAAGTGGGCACACTTACTTCTCCTGCAGTTCAAGATATTTGTCCTGGAGAATCGTTTGACGTTGCTTTAAGTGGAAACAGTACTCCTGGTTCTTACACCTTATTCTTCGATAATTCTACAACTCTTGGTACCGGTGGTACTGAAGCACCCGTTTCTATTACTGGATATGCTCAAGGAGATTTCCCATTAGCGGTGGACGAAGACATTAATGGTGTTTTAAGTTTCAACTCTCTACCTCCGCTTGCCGGTTCTTGGGAAGTAAAGGTTATTGTGGTTGATGCATTAGGTGAAGACTGTGATTCTACAGCTTCATTCACCGTAAACTTCCTTACATCTGCAGACCCGCAGTGTATTACTGTTGGAGTTGAAGAAAACGAGATTGGACAGGTTAACGTTTATCCAAACCCTTCAAATGGCACATTCACAGTAGAAATTGCTGATGTAAAAGCCTTTGCTCAATTCGTAGTTATGGATGTTGCTGGTAGAGAAGTTTACTCTCAAACAGTACTCGGTAGCGGAACACTTAGAGAAGTATTGAACCTCAATGTAAATGCTGGTTCATACTTGCTTCAGATTAATTCTGATAGCGGAACACAAGTAAACCGTATTGTGGTTGAGTAATAACAAACACAGAATCTGATTTATTTAGAACGCCCGGCATATGCTGGGCGTTCTTTTTTGTAAATACGTTGCAGCCCACCTTTTAAGGCCCCAACTCATTCCGAAGTTCAACCAAACATGCTGTCGCAGTTCAAACCCATTCCTTCACTTAGCACCTGTTGTATTTAAGAATACAAAAACCCGCCACTCTACTATACGGAATATTGCACCATTGCATGAAATACCTACCTTGCGCTTTCGACTGAATAAAAATCGAACCTTAACTAATCTACAGTATCATGAAAAAACTTTTTACGAAAACAAAAGTGCTTACCGGGTTTCCGATGGCACTCTTATGTTGCCTGCTGGTATTCGGCACAACAACAGCCAATGCCCAAGGGCCTTGTGAGAACACATCCCAATATCCATTTACGTCAGTCGCTGCTAGCGCAGTATTTGGTGCTAATGTAAATATTGTTACAAATGCTTACGCTGGGTCTGAGTATTCAACTATTGATGGAATGGTTGCGGGCTATGAATACATTCTTACGCATGCAGCTGGGTCTTACGTAACCGTGCGCGAAGGAGCAGTAGATGGAGCAGTAGTGAGTTCAGGCTTTTCTCCACTTACTTTCAGTGCAGTAAGTGCGTCTGATATTTACGTGCATTGGAATGTTGATGCGACTTGCACGCAAGATGCCACAGGTTCTTTTGCTACAGATATTACTACGGTTGGTCTGCCCCCATGCGATATGACTTCTGTAGGTGGGCAGTGGCCTACTACTACTGTTACTGTAGGTGCTGGTGTTACTACTACAATTGCTGCTGACAACTACTCTAGTGGAGAGTTTTCGGTTCTTACAGATTTGGTAAGTGGTAATTTCTACCAAATAGAACATGCAAATGGTTCGTACATCACAGTACGCGAAGGTGCTGTTGATGGACCTGCTATTGCAAATGGTTTCTCACCAGTTGCGTTTACAGCTTCAAGCGCTTCAGATTTGTATGTACACTGGACAGAGGATGCTGCTTGTACTGCAACCAATACTGGTTCATACGCTACATCTATTCAAGATTTCGGTCTTCCTCCATGTGATATGACCTCTGAAAGTGGTCAGTGGCCCTTTGGTTCTATTACTGTAGATGCGGGTGGTGCTGTTACAAGCATTGCAACAGATAGCTACAGTAGCGGAGAATTCTCTGTAATCACTGGTGTTTTAAATGCACACGAATATGAGTTTGCGCATGCAAACGGTTCTTACATTACAGTTAGAATTGGTGCTGCTGATGGACCAGTTTTAGGTTCTGGTGCTTCTCCATTAATGGTTCAAGCAAACAGTACGGCTGATTTGTACGTGCACTGGACTGAAGATGCTGCTTGTACTGCAACCAGTACTGGTTCATTCGCTACAACTGTTCAGGACCTTGGTGTTCCACCATGTGATAATTCTCCACTTGCTTTTAGTTTGTACCCGGCTTCGCCAATCACCCCTGACGCGGGAGGAGCAGTAACTACTATTACGACAGACCAATATGTCGGTTCAGAGTACTCGGTTATTACTGGTGTACAAGCAAGTTCAAACTACGAGTTTACTCACGCTGCTGGTTCTTACATTACTGTAAGAGTTGGAGCTGTTGATGGTCCAGTACTTGGTGCAGGATTTTCTCCACTTCAAGTAGCTGCGGTTACAACAGACGACCTTTATGTTCACTGGACGGTTGATGAATTTTGCGATGTTGAAGCTACTGGTAGTCACCTAACTACGGTTCAATTTTTAGGAGCCGCATGTTTGGCAGAGGCAGGAACACTTACCCCTGTTGATGCACAAGTATGCCTTGCAGCAGCGATAGAAGCAGTAGAAGACAATGCTCCAGTTGTGCCAGTTGGTTATGCTCTTGTTTACGTAGTAACACAAGATCCTAACTTAACAGTTGTTGCTGGTCCGCTTTCTACTCCTACATACACGCCAACAGTAGCCGGTACATACACGATTCACGCAATGGTTATTGATCCTGCAGATCAAGGAACAATTTTGGCAGAAGTTCCAAACGGTGGTGCTGCAGTTGCTGCACTATTCGAAGAAAACGGAGGCACGCTTTGCGGATCATTAGATGTTGCAGGTGCAACGTTTACAGTAGTTGTTTGTCCTGATAATGATGACGTTTGTGCACCTCAAGCTCTCGCGATGGGAGCTAACGGACCTTACTCTAACGTTGCAGCAACTGCTGATATAACCGATCCAATCGTACCAGCGGCAACCGATGGTTGTAACGGAGATGATGGTTGGTGTTTTGATACAGATGTTGAGAACAGTGTTTGGTTCACATTTGTAGCACCTGCTTCAGGTAACATGATTTTGAGCGCTAACGGCTCAGATTTTGATACTCAATTGGCTGTTTACGAAGCCGTAAGCTGCCAAGATTTTTCTTCTGGAACACAAGTTCAGATCGGAGCGAATGATGATCTTGCTGGAGCCATTACATTCGGAAATAGTGAGTTGTATCTATGTGGTTTAACACCTGGAGATACATATTTTGTCCTGCTAGACGGGTATGGTGGAGCAGAAGGTGATGCAACTATAACACTTACTGAAACCACAGTTGATGCTGCATTCACATACGTTGCAACTGGTCTTTCTGTAGACTTTACTGATGCAAGTACTACCTCTAGTACGATTACTGATTGGGCATGGGACTTTGATGATGCAGGTGCAACATCTACTGATGCTAGTCCAACACATGTTTTCACTGCAGATGGTCCTTACACAGTATGCTTAACAGTAACTGACGAAAACGGATGTACTTCTGAGTACTGTGAGGGTATTCAGGTTACTGATATCTCAGTCGGAATTGTAGAAACACTTGAGTCTAACTTGAGCATGTACCCTAACCCATCAAACGGTCAGTTTGTGGTTGAGGTAAATGGTGTTGATGCTGATGCACAGATTACTATTATGGATGTTGCCGGTCGTCATGTTTACACAGAAGGTGTAAACATGAAAGGAAACTTCCGTAAAGAGTTGAACTTGAATATTGCTTCAGGAACTTACCTACTACAAATTAATACTGTAGAAGGAAAAGTTACTCGCAAGATTCAGATTAACTAATAAGCCTTAACTATTTTGAGAAGAGCCGTACCGTTTGGTGCGGCTCTTTTTTTTATCTCTATTTTTATAATCAAATAACAAACGACATGAAGAAGATTTTTTTAACCCTCGCAATTGCTGCTTTTACTTTATCAACTGCTGATGTAATGGCACAGGACAAAGCCGAAACGGTAACCAAAACCGAAGAACGCTCGAAAGAAAACATCCAGAAAGAGGCGGATGCTTTGAAAACGAGAATTAAGATGACCATTGAAAAAGTGGAGGCCAATAAAGACAATGAGAAAGTCGATTATAAGGCCGAACTAGAAAGAATAGATGGCCTAAAAGCTAGGTGGGAAGAGCTCACTGGTAAATCTTGGGAGCGCGAGAAGCTGATTGACACGATGTAAAATTAAAAGGGAACTGGATCATCACACTGATGTGGAGTTCGGTGTTTTATAAATCGAAAAACTGAAATAATGAAAAGGAAATTACTTGTACTACTAACACTTGGATGGATATTTTCAATCTCTGGTGCTTTTGCACAAAATGCTGTTGAAACGCAACCCGAACAAATTGAATCGGTGGACCAAAAAGTTAGCGAAAGTCCAGAACAACTTAAGTTGAGAATTGAAGAGTATGCGACTGCAATTGAGCCGTTAAAAACTCCTGCGTCAGAAATTACTGGAGGGTCTAAATACGAAGCTAAAAAGCTGTTCCTCGATGAAATGATTGCGGACTGGGAAGAGCTTACCAAAAAGGAATGGAAAGATCGTAACAAGAAATAATAGCTTACTAGTTATGAATTTAAGGAAGGAGCCGTTTGGCTCCTTTTTTATGCCTCTACATTTGGGCGTTCTACCCAATCTCCATGCTCCTTCATAAGCTCTTCTAAGGCTTCTAAAGCACCTTCGGAAGCAATGTTCCGTCTCACCACTTCCTGACCTTTATAGAGCGTTATCTTCCCTTTCCCAGTACCAACATATCCATAGTCGGCATCAGCCATTTCTCCAGGGCCATTTACAATGCAACCCATTATGCCAATCTTCACTCCTTTCAGGTGATCTGTTCGGTTCCTAATCTTCGCTGTTGTTTCCTGTAAATCGAAAAGCGTTCGCCCACAACTTGGGCAAGAAATGTATTCGGTTTTTGATGTTCTTGCACGTGCTGCTTGGAGAATACCAAAAGAGGTACTATTCAAAACCTTGTTTGGTACGTAAGAACCCGTTATCCAACAACCATCTCCTAGGCCATCAACCAGCAATCCACCAAGGTCTGTAGCAGCGTAGAGCTGAACCCCATTTTCATCCGCCTCATAGTCGCGTTTGATGATTACCGGAATTTTCAACTCGGAGTCAATCAATAGCACAACTGCTCTTCGGAGTTCTGCTAAAGCATTTTCATTATCTGATTTAAGAACAAGAACAATCGTTTTATCCTTTTTCAAAATGGAGATAAAATCATCTGTTAGACTTTCAATTCCAACCTGTACAAAGTTCAATACATCAGAATGGGATGATTTGCTTGAAAATGAATTCCCATCAAACAGCGGATAATGTCTATCCTTCGTGCCATCCCAAGCTTCGGCATTTTGAATGACGCCCAGCGTTCCGGGAATATTAAAACCAAGCTGCTTGTCTCCAATGAAAAGGAAATCGCAAGCCAAATCCGTCAGATTCCACTTATCTAATTGCGTTGAATAGTTATATCCGAAAGCAAACAAATTGGCAGGTACAATCTCATCTTTGGATGAAAGGTCTGCTACCACCCGAGGTACATTACCTCCACCGATATTCAGTATCTCATCTGTATTTCGCTTATGAAACTGAAACGGATTAATTGGATACGAATCGTATGTTTTTATCTCCTTAATTGACGAACGATTTTCATATCGCGCCACCAATGCCCGTGCAACAGGAATCTCAAATTCTGGGTCTTCGGTTAGCGAAACCCGAACCGTATCGCCCAAACCATCTTCCAATAAAGTTCCAATACCAACCGCAGATTTAATACGACCATCCTCACCCTCGCCAGCTTCCGTTACACCCAAATGAAGTGGATAATCCATTCCATTTTCAATCATGGTGGAAACAAGCAAACGATAGGTCTGCACCATTACCTGTGTATTACTTGCTTTCATGGAAAGCACAATTTCATGGAAATCGAACTCGCGGCAGATACGTAGGAACTCCATGGCAGATTCCACCATCCCAAGTGGCGTATCGCCATAGCGACTTAATATTCTATCAGAAAGTGACCCGTGATTTGTGCCAATACGCATTGCCGTTCCATGCTTTTTGCAAATTTCAATCAGCGGAATAAAACGTTTGCGAATTCGTACCAGTTCGGCTGCATACGATTCATCGGTATAATCAATCGTCTCAAACTTCTTCCTGTCGGCATAATTTCCAGGATTCACTCGAACCTTTTCCACAATTGTGGCTGCAATCTCTGCTGCATTTGGAGTAAAGTGAATATCAGCGCAAATAGGTGTATTGTAGCCTTTGGCTACCAGTCCTGCTTTAATATTGGCCAAGTTTTCAGCTTCCTTCTTACTTGGAGCCGTAATTCTAACCAGCTCGCAACCAGCATCAATCATCCGAATACTTTGAGCCACGGTAGCTTCCGTATCCATCGTATCGGTAGTAGTCATGGATTGAACCCGAATTGGATTGCTACCTCCAATACCAATAGTACCAACCATCACCTCTCGTGTTTTGAAGCGGCTATAGCTGATTAAGCTGTTGCAGTATTTAGGATTAGGCATTATTAAATTTTAACGTAAAATTACCCAATCCAACTATGCGTTAAAGCTAATTGCTCAATCCTATCAAAAACATCAGCCTGTTCCCAATTTTCTTCAATTCCATCCCAAGAAAGAATCTCTTCCATAATCTTGTCTTGCTCCTTTCCACGCGCCAAGGCTTCGGAATAACGGAGTTCTGAGAAGGTGACCATACTGTACAATGGGACCCACTTTTCGGGATGCTTTGTATTTATCGCCTTCTCAATCTGCTTTCGTAATAGGAACTTTGGGTCTGAAACTGAATCGCGCATTTCAATGAAGTTGCGCAGGGCTAAATCTGCAATAGCATCGGCATCTGGCTTTCGACTTTCCTCAAATTGTTTGAAAAGCTCTTCCTTATCATCCCAAAATTTATCGGCCAATTGGTCAAATACGTAGCAATCTTCAAAGCCAGAAACCATCCCTTGTCCGTAGAACGGTACAATGGCGTGAGAGGCATCGCCAAAAATCAGCGCCTTGTCTTTATACCGCCACGGAAAACATCGAACGGTAACTAAAGACGAAGTTGGGTTTGCAAAAAAATCATCCACTAAAGTGGGCATATGTGGGACAATATCAGGAAACACTTCATTGAAAAAATCAACTACTTCCTTCTCTGTATTTAGGTTTTCGAATGCGTGTTTTCCTTTGAACGAAAGAAAAAGGGAAACGGTAAAACTGCCATCCAAATTTGGCAATGCAATGACCATGTAGCCACCTCTTGGCCATATATGCAACGCGTTCTTATCTAAACGGAAGGCTCCATCTTCGCCAGGCGGAATGGAAAGTTCCTTATAACCGTGCTCCAAATAAGATTGCGAATAATCGAACTGGTCGGTCATCATTAAATTATGACGCACTTTACTAAATGCACCATCAGTTCCATAAATATGATCAGCTAAAACAGTATGCAACTCGCCAGAAACCTCATCCTTAAATGTGACCTCGCCAGCATCTAAATCCATGGCTGTACACCGTTTTCCAAAATGAATTTTAACACCTGCTTTTTCCGCTTCGTTCATCAGTAAAGCGTTTAGCCCACCACGCGGAACGGAATTAATCTGTTGGCCTTCTTTCCCGTAAGGCTGAAAGTTGGTGTTCCCTTCCAAGTCATGAATCATCCGGCCTGGCATGGGAATAACCATTTGCAGCACTTTCTCCTTTAATCCAACACGGTCAAGCGCCTTTAATCCACGATGTGAAATGGCGAGATTAATAGACCGACCAGCGCTCATCTTAGTATTCCGCATGTCGGGTCTCCGTTCGTAAACTTCAACACTAACACCTCGTTTAGCTAGGTAAACCGCATGCAGCGAGCCTACCAATCCAGCTCCTATAATTATCTGTTTTTCCATTGATTCTACTTACGCTGAGTAAGGTAAAAACCAAAAGGTACAAGAAGTGTTCAATCCGTGGCAAATAGCTTAATGAGAAATAATCAGCTTATCGGTAAAGAAATTTCCACTTCCCATTTCTGCTCGGATAAAATACAGACCACGGGGTAAATCTGAGATATCAATTTTAGACGCTGAACTTGTCTTTTTTACTATTCGGCCAAAGGCATCATGAATAGTTACCTCGTTAGTTTCAAGCAGGAACTCATCCCTGAAGTGAATCGTTGTTTGCGCTGGATTAGGGTAGACCATCTTCCTTTGAGTTGGACGAGCGTTTTCATCTATGCCATTGGGCTCTACCAAGGTAATAACCACAGTCTCTGGATTGTTAACCACCTGTGTTGGATCAACACCATCACCAATACGTGGCCAAACCACAACTACGTTATCGCCAATGTTGAGGTCATTATCAGTTGTAAAAATGTGTGTGGCTTGAATTGTATTTGGAGAATTTGGGCTTAGAAACCCATTCGCGTTCATGCTTGTATCCACTTCATATAATTGACCACCATATTCCAATTCAATGAAAATATCACCTTGGTAGAACAACGGGCTATTCATGGATACCACCATGTAGAAAGTCACCTCCTGACCGTTCTGAATCGTATCAGGAATTCCAACAATACTATCAATATTCAACTCATAGGTCTGAGATTGAGCCTGGTAAGACAAGAGGCAAGCAGCAGCTGCGAACACGATAGATTTAAGAATACGCTTCATTTCCAACATCATTTATTCAAATGTAATTCGATGATTCTATAAATGGTTTTATAATTTCAATATTTCTTACGCACTCAAAATGGACACTCTCAATCAAATGGTTCTCGGTCTCAACAAGGAAGAGATTCGTTTTTTCAAGATTTACGCCTCTCGTATTTCGAATAAAGGACCTAGAAAAGACATCGAACTGTTCGATTCTATAAAGAAAGAACGTGAACGATTTGATGAAGATGCCACATGCACTAAACTTTACCCTGATGGCAACAAGAATCCCTACTACCGATTAAAGAATAGGCTCAAATCAGACTTGAGCAAGAGTCTTATGGTTCAGCATTTTGAGGACGAGGACGTTACCCAAGCAATCAATTTGTACAATTTGGCGAGACATTATATATCGCGAAATCTGTTTCAACTAGCCGAATATTTTCTTGGGAAATCGGAGAAACGTGCATTGTCTTTGGAGAACTTGGAGTTGCTCGACCTTATTTATACGGAGTACATCAGGCTGTCTCAGGAAATGC
>Ga0222662_1000601_pt1 | contig 26976 bp, 21 predicted proteins | sample AntAcemetagen600_FD_179821 | JGI IMG/M metagenome (GOLD analysis project Ga0222662, IMG submission 179821) | Saline water microbial communities from Ace Lake, Antarctica - #600 | ecosystem: Environmental > Aquatic > Non-marine Saline and Alkaline > Saline | place: Antarctica: Ace Lake... | reverse complement strand
ATCTTGAAATTAAATCCGTCACTCGCTCTGAAGTGATACTCGGGATTCAGGGCGATGAGATCGAATAAATTGCCTGCAGCTTCTTCGCCACTGAGCACGCGAGATGTGCTTTGGTAGGCAATATCTTCGACTATTGCGATCGCGTTACCGTTATAGACGATGGTCGCTCCGGCTATTTTCGTGGGGGTGTGGATCGAGGCGCGGATGTATTTTTGCTCTTTGCTGGAAGTGACCATATCCAGCGAAGTTCCGCCATCGGCCTGCATTGTCGCATGAATCAAAATCGATTCGGGCTTTGGCTGAACTTGAGCACTTAGGGATGTAAAGCTATTCAGCCAGAGAGCTACGCAGAATAAAGTGCACCATTTCATAATATTTTGTATCTGTTCGATGAAGATGTCTGAACATAAAAGAAGCCGGTGATCGAAATCAACGGCTTCTTGAACTAAAAGTGTATTTATACTTAAGCAATACGACGCTTAAGCGCTACAAATGCGAGACCAAACATACCAGCGATGAGCGCGTAGGTGCCAGGCTCTGGGACAGTAGTGAAGGACGCAGTGAAGTTAGACCCACCGTTGTTTGAAAATTGATCCCCTTCATTCGTGAAGGCCTTGAAGAAGATCTCTACATCGTAGGTCTTATTCGCTTCTGTGCCAGCAAGCAGATTACCGAGAGTGGCTGTCGGATTGACGCCCCATTGTTGGTCGCCACTACCCGCACCGCTGTTACCAGCAGCAGATGTAAAGGTTGCATTGGAGAGGAATCCCGCGGCGACCGTATTGAAGGCACCTGGTGTTTCACCCTGTTCAAAAACTCGGTATTGCATTTCGGCACCTGTGACGTTGCCACCTCCAGATTTGCTTGAGTCGACTTCGAATGCAGAAATCTGGAGAGTATCTGTATCAGTGAGATCGAATTCGCCGATGCTTAGACCTCCGAAGTCAGTAATATTATTATCGCCCCATTCTTCTGCGCCGTACCAAGTATTGCCGCTGCCGTTGGCGTTAATGCCAACGTAAGAACCGAAGACGCCTGTAGCGGCATTCACAGATAATGTTGCTGCGAACAGTGCGCAGAGGGTGAGGATTGATTTTTTCATAATGTGTATGGGATTGAGTTGAGTGGGTATTAAAGTGAAAGACTAGAAATATTCACGAATTCTTAACTTTTGGAAAGGTTTCTGCATTCAACAGTTCAACGGGCTCTCTCTTCGGTTAAGCTATGCTTATTAAGGGTTTCTGTATTAGATCGGGTGATTGTTGGCGCGCAGGGTGCTTTGCCTTTTCTACAACCCAATGTAGAGAGTTTCCCTACGGCTGGAATCTCACCTTTATTCAACAGTTTAACGGTGCGAATGCCTGTCGCCGTGCGGGCTGCTGAGGGGGACAAGCAAACACTGGCTATCGCCCGCGTTCTACGGAGAGGATTCATCTATTTGGTGTAGCACGATGGCGATAGCCGTTGTCTACGTTTGCTAGGGCGCCTTGCGTCACGTTCTTAATCGGGGGGCTTGTCGCTATTAGAGCAAAGGAGCGATGACCAGGCTGACGATGGCCATCACATTGATCAGGATGTTCATGGATGGGCCGGAGGTATCCTTAAAGGGGTCACCGACCGTGTCGCCGACCACGCAGGCGCGGTGCGCATCGGAGTTTTTACCCCCGTAATTGCCATTTTCGACGTATTTTTTGGCGTTGTCCCAAGCACCGCCGCTATTCGCCATCATGAGTGCGAGCAGGACGCCGCTGAGCAACGCGCCAATGAGCGCACCGCCGAGGGTGGCGGGGCCGAGGCCGAAGCCGATCACGACGGGAGCGAGAATGGCAATGGAGGCCGGCAAAATCATTTTCCTAAGGGCCGCATTGGTCGCGATATCGATGCATCGGTTCGAGTCGGGCTTGGCATTGCCGTCGAGCAGTCCGGGGATGTCGCGGAATTGGCGGCGGATCTCTTCGATCATCTCTTGGGCGGCATCACCGACAGCATCCATGGTAATGGCGCTGACGAGGAAAGGGCAGAGGCCACCGAGGAAGACGCCAGTGAGCACGAGTGGATCCGATAAGAGGAGAGCAAAGCCGTCGTGGTGTGACTGCACGACATTCACATAGGCGGCGATAATGGCCAGCGCGGCCAAAGAGGCGGCACCGATGGCGAAGCCTTTTCCGATGGCGGCTGTGGTGTTGCCGACTTCGTCGAGCGAATCTGTGATTTCACGAACTTCTTTACCCAGTCCCGCCATTTCGGCGATGCCGCCCGCGTTATCGGCCACCGGCCCGTAGGCGTCGATGCTCATCGTGATACCGATGGTGGCCAGCATGCCGACAGCGGCAATGCCTACGCCGTAAAGCCCTGCTAAGGTGCTCGCAGCGAGGAGGACGAAGGCAACTACGATGAGCGGGATCGCGACGGACTGCAGACCAACGGCCATGCCACGGATCATGACAGTGGCGACGCCAGTGAGTCCGGCCTTAGCGATCGAGCGCATCGGTCTTCCGCCCGTGTAGTACTCGGTCGAAAGGCCGATCAGGATACCGCCGGCAGAGCCGAGTAAGACGCAGCACCAGACTTTCATCGAGACGCCGAGCCCTGTCACCACGCCGACAGCGAGGAAGATAAAGATGATGGCGGCGCTCATGGTACCTGTGCGAAGGGCGCGTGCAGGGTCTTTAGCGGAAGCCAGCCAGACGATGGCAATTCCCGCGAAGGAGCAGAGCAGGCCAACGGCGGCGAGAGCCAGCGGAAGGAAGATGAGTGAATGCGCTTCAACGGCGAGGGCGCTTACGTCAGCCACCGCTAGGGTGGCGGCGATTGCCATGGTGGCGATCATGGCGTTGCAATATGATTCAAATAAGTCCGAGCCCATGCCAGCCACATCGCCCACGTTGTCGCCCACGTTGTCGGCGATGACGCCGGGATTGCGTGGGTCATCTTCAGGGATGCCTGACTCGAGCTTGCCCACGAGGTCGGCACCGACATCCGCCGCCTTGGTAAAGATACCACCACCCACCCGGAAGAAAATCGCGACGAGCGAGCCACCCATGGCGAAGCCGTGGATAATATGGATGTCATGTGAGGACTTACCGAAGAAGAGAAAGAGTCCGCCGACACCGATGAGTCCCATCGAGGCGACCGTAAGGCCCATGATGGAGCCGCCGAAAAAGGCGGTCTTCAGTGCCTTGGCTGCGCCATGATCCCTGGCCGCCAGCGCGGTGCGGACATTGGCCTTGGTCGCGGTATACATGCCGATCGTGCCGGCGAGTGAGGAGCACAGGGCACCTAGGAAAAAGGCGAGCGCTTCGTAGGGGTCCTTGAGTAGTAGCAATAAGCCAACGCCGAGGGTGAAGGCGCCGAGGATTCTCAGCTCACGCTTCATAAAGACCATCGCGCCTTGATGGATCTGCTGGGCGATGTGGGCGATTTCGCCTTCGCCGCCCGACTGTTTCATAATATTCCGGAAGATGAATCCGGCAATGCAGAGTCCGACCACACCAAGGGCCGGAACGAGAAGTTCAATTCCACTCATAGTTAGTATTCTGGGGGGGGGTTAGTAGCGTTCGATCTTTGTGGCGGAGTTCCACCAGCGGTTATGCTCCCCGAGAAGTGCTTCCTCTGTCGGCATAGGGTAGTAGATGAAGTTTTGTTGGTCGCCCACGTAGAAGCCATGTCCGACCATGTAAAAAATGATGTCCGGGCGCATGCCCCGGCGTTCGATTTTGGTCTTCTTGCCTTCTTCGGGGTTCAATGAAGAGAGGCAAGTGCGGAGGTGGTTGATCGTCGGGTAGGGCAGGTTACTAGCTCTTCCGTTTTCTGGATCTGCCGCCAACTCATCTAGTCGCATGTCGGCAAAGACAATTTTCGGCATGAAAAGTGGGTTTTTATCGTCGGTCACGTAATCGCAGAAATCTTTTGGCTCGAGGGTGCTCACCACTCGTGGGCTGACGGGGCAAATTTCCTGGTAGAGGTAGCGAGGCTGGTCTCCCGCTGGCGCATACTCAGCCTTTTTAAGTGTCAGTACGAGTCCGTCTCTAGTGGCGAGGTGCATGTCTCCCATCGCGTCGAGAGGCACACGCTCGAGGACGCGATAAATCGAGACGTAGGCGGATCGCCGTGGAGTGCCGTCGCAATGCTCGGTGCAGCGCGCGCGAGCTATATCCATTTTCAAACCTTCGATGTCGATCGCAGGGTCGACTTCGATAAAGATCGCATGCGAGCTGGACTGCTTTTTGTCGCCGATGGCTAGATACTTCCCGAATTGCTGGGGTGGCAGCATCGAGAAAATCAAAGCCTCCGGGGTGAACGAGAGGTAGAGGTGTTGAGACATGTGTGGGGGGAGTTTGATTCGAAGTATCCGCGGGGTTTGCGTAATGATACCACTAACGTCCTCATCAAAACTCAAAAAAGGGCGCGCTACAAATCTAAAATTGGGAACTTTACTTCCCCGGGTGTAATTATTTCAACGGGGCAGAAAATGGTAGCGCGGCATGGCCTCATGCCGCATGTAGGCGTCTCAAGGTGCGGCATGAGGCCATGCCGCGCTACTTGTTCTCAATAGATTGATACCTCGCCCATTTAAATGCAGACGGCTCTAGTCGGCAGCGATGTCTAATCTTAGCCTAGCGCTGGAGCAGCTTTAAGAACTCTTCGTTGGTCTTAGTCTGTTCGAAGCGGTCGATCATGGCTTCGGCGGCGTCTTCGATCTTTTGGCCGGCGAGGGCGCGGCGGAGGAACTGAGCGCCTTCGAGGTATTTGCCTGAGAGAAGGAGTTCTTCTTTACGGGTGCCGGAGGCGTTGAGGTTGATCGCAGGCCAGAGGCGTAGCTCGGCGGCTTTGCGGTCGAGCACCATTTCCATGTTACCGGTGCCTTTGAATTCTTGGAAGATCAACTCGTCCATCTTACTGCCCGTCTCGATCAGCGCGGTGGCGATGATCGTGAGGCTGCCGCCTTCTTCGCAATTACGTGCGGCGGAGAAGATCTGGCGGGGCTTTTCGAGGGCGCGCACATCGAGACCACCGGTCATGGTGCGACCACCTTTGCCGGAAGCGGCGTTGTAGGAGCGGGCCAGGCGGGTGATGGAGTCGAGCAGGAGGACGACGTCCTTACCCGCTTCGACGAGGCGCTTGGCGCGATCGATCGCCAGTTCGGCCAGGCGAAGGTGGTTTTTCAGCTCTTCGTCGTTGGAAGAGGCGTAGATCTCTGCATTGACGCTGCGCTTGAAGTCGGTCACTTCCTCGGGGCGCTCGTCGACGAGGAGCACGAGACAGTGGCACTCGGGGTGATTTTCGATCACGCCGTGGGCGATGTCGTGCAGAATGGTGGTTTTACCAGTGCGGGGCGGTGCCACGATGAGGCCACGAGTGCCTTTACCGATGGGGCAGAACAGATCCATGATGCGGGTGGTCACACGGCCATCTTTGGCTTCGAGCTTGAGTTGCTCGTCGGGTGCGATGGAGACCATTTGCTGAAAAGTGTAGCGGCCTTTGCGCTCTTCGAGCAGGGCACCGTCGACTTTTTCGACGAAGCGTACTTTCGGGTTGGGAAAGCGGTCGTTGTGTAGGGCTTTGCCTTCGATCAGGCTACCTTGTTTCAGCTTAAAGCGTTTAATCAGCTCTCGCGGGACAAAAGGGTCGTTCGGCTTAGTTTTACCGTTGCGAGAGGGGTCGATCAGCTGCCCGGTCTTGTTTTCCAGAATCTCAAGGATGCCGGATACGTCGATCTCGTTGTCGCGAGGCTTTTGATTGGCCTGCTGTGGATTGGAATCTGGAGCGGCATCTGCCTGTGAAGGCGTTTCCGTCGATAAATTTTCTTGGCTCATAGGTCGGCGCGTTGGTGCGTGAGTAAATGTGTAGAAGGGAATGGACCAGCATGGGCGGGTCGCTTGCGACTAGATAGAATCCAGTGCGCGAAAGAGAGAAGCGTTTCAGCGGAAAGACCGACTACCAGTCGGGGCTCAATACGGATGCACGGTGCAAAGCACCTGTGGCATCGCATGCCGTTACGCGATAACTACTTTTAAGTGGAAATCATTTCGGCCTGTCAATGACTATAATGTAGTGTGTTTTCGCACGGGGTGGAATTACATGTGCGGAGCATGAAGCTCTTGAGAACAGGTAGCGCGGCATGGCCTCATGCCGCAGGTAGGCGTATTAACCTAAAAAGATGAGTTGAACCGTTAATAAACGTTAATGCACGTTAGTATGATCTCAGAACTAAATGAGAAATAAGGCTCTATAAATCTCCGCAACCATCTGCTTTATTTTCACTCTATCGCCAATTTGGCGGCCTACTTGATTAACGTTAATTAACGTCCATTAACGGTTTAGAGAATTGAACCTACTTGAACTGCCGTTTTTAGGATTAAGGTGAGGCATGAGGCCATGCCACGCTAGCGGCGTCTCCGATGCTCATTGGTTCATTCAATTAGTTTCTCCGAAGTGCCTGATCATCGCCTCTTCGCGGTAATCAAATACCCGGTTCAGTTCGTTTTTGACGTAGAGCGCACGAGCCATCGCGCCGAAGGGGCCAAAGGGCATGACATAGTTCACCCGGTCGACAAAGCGCACGCCGCCTTCGACCTCTGTGATCTCGTGGTAGTGATACCAAACCTGGTAGGGGCCAATCCGTTGCTCATCGACGAAGGAGTGCCGCTCGCGGATGTGCTTGAGCTCGGTCAGCCATGGCTGCTTCCCCATCAGCGGGATACCAACCCGATATTCGATTAGTAAGCCGTTATACATATCTTTCGGCAGCTCACTGACGATCTCAAAGGCCATGTCGTCCGGTGTGATCAGGTCAAGGTTCTGGGGCGAACGGATAAAGTCCCACGCTGTATCGAGATTAGTTGCGATGGTCTGCTCGCGGTAGAGTTCATGGATTTTAGGCATAATGTCAGATCGTTGAGGGGCAGTTTGCCTTACTTGATCTTTGCTGTAAGTTTGCCACTCAGGCTACGTTATTTAATCAGGACCATTGATATGCAAAAACTCCGTACTATCTTCCAGCACGCACTCCAAGACGAAGACAATCGCCTATTAATGGCGTCTTCGCCGATTTTCTTTATGCATATCGCGGCATTGGGTGCCTTTTTTACAGGTTTTAGCTGGGTCGCAGTCGTCGCACTACTCATCACTTATGTAGTCCGTGTCTTCGCGCTGACAGCGGGCTTCCACCGCTATTTCTCCCACCGCGCGTTCAAGACCAGTCGTGCCTTTCAATTTGTCATGGCTTGGGTCGGCACTTCGTCGGCACAGCTCGGCCCCATGTGGTGGGCGGCCAACCACCGGCACCACCACCTCCACTCGGACAAGGAGGAGGATATCCACTCGCCCGTGGTCAAAGACGCCTTCTGGGCGCACATAGGCTGGGTGCTTTGCCGCGCTTATGGCTCCATCCAGCACGACCGGATTAAAGATCTTAGTAAATACCCGGAACTCCGATTTGTTGACCGCTTCCACGTGCTGCCAGTTCTTTCCCTCATCATCCTTCTGTATGCCGCAGGGGCGGGGATCAATGCGCTCTATCCCGCGCTCGGCACCAGTGGCCTGCAACTTGTAATGTGGGGCTTCTTCCTCAGCACGGTGCTCGTCTATCACGTCACATTCTGCGTGAATTCGGTCTCACACATCGTGGGCACCAAGCGCTTTGATAACGGCGATGAAAGCCGCAACAGTTGGTGGGTCGCCTTACTGACTTTTGGCGAGGGCTGGCACAATAATCACCACCGTTGGCCGCTTTCGGCGCGTCAAGGCATGTATTGGTGGGAACTCGACTTCAGCTACTGGGGGCTTTGCGCTCTGGAAAAGCTCGGTCTGGTCTGGGATCTTAAAGTGTATCCCGATAAAGTCTACAAAGAGGCGGCTGCGGCACCGCCAATTGAACCTCAAAGATGACGCCTTTTTGGATAAGCTTCTTTAGTGTCGGATTTGCGGTCGCGAGCCTCGCCTACATGGTCGCTCGCAGGGTGAAATTGATGGCAATCGTCGATACCCTCTGGACGGCTGGCCTTGGCCTGAGTGCGCTGATCTACCACACGGCAGCGGGTCTCGATTCGATTCGTTCATGGGTCGTCTTGCTGCTGATCCTGATCTGGTCGTTTCGCTTGAGCTATCATCTATTCAAAGACCGCGTTTTCGCAGGGCACGAGGATCCGCGCTACAAAGCGCTGGCCGAGCACTGGGCAGAGAAGGCTCCGCGTAATTTCTATTTCCTATTTCTGGTGCAGATCGTTTTCATCGCGCTGTTTTTACTGCCCGTGACCATTGCGATGAAAAACCCTGAGCCCGCTTGGGTCTGGTTGGATACAGTGGCCATCCTCATTGCGATCGTCGCAATGGTGGGCGAAGCACTCGCCGACCGCCAACTGGCCGCATTCCGCTCAAATCCCCAAAACAAAGGGGGAGTCTGCCAAAGCGGGCTCTGGCGCTATTCTCGGCACCCTAATTACTTTTTCGAATGGCTGCACTGGTTTGCTTACGTGGCCTTTGCTGTCGGTTCGTCGTCTGTCTGGCTGGCTTTGATCGGCCCCGTCGCGATGTATCTCTTTCTGCGTTTCCTTACCGGTGTGCCTTATGCGGAGCGTTCTTCGCTCAAGAGCCGAGGAGATGCCTACCGCCAATACCAAAAAACCACTAACGCCTTCTTCCCATGGAGTCCACGGAACCAATCAGTCTAATCGAAAACAACACAAGGCCCACCCGCCTTCGGCCGATGGAGCGTGTCTTCGCGTGGATGCTGCGCGGGCTGCGTTTCGGGAGTTTGCAGATTACCTTCCCCAGCGGCGCGCGCTCAGTCGTCGGCGATTGCAGTCACCCGCTCGTGGAATTGCAGATTAAGCATCCGCAGTTTTTTAAGAAAGTTCTTTCGGGGGGGAGCGTCGGCCTCGGCGAGGCCTACGTGGCCGGCGATTGGGAGACCCCCGATCTAGCGTCACTGCTCCTCTTGCTGGCAAAAAACCAAAAAGACCTTGGGCGTGTGCGCCGTGGGTTTTCTTTTGTGACGCAGCAAATGAATCGCCTCTACCACAAGGCGCGGCGCAACACGCTGACTCAGAGCAAAGAAAACATTCAAGCGCACTACGATCTCAGTAACACGTTTTATGATACTTTCCTCGACCCGACCATGACCTACTCGAGCGCTCTTTTTAACGCGAGGAGCGACACTTTAGAGCAGGCGCAGATCAATAAAATTGACCGCATGCTCGACCTAGCCGGAGTGGGCGAGGGAGACTCTATCCTAGAGATCGGCTCTGGGTGGGGTGCGCTCGCACTCCGCGCCGCGCAGCGAGGCTGCCGTGTGAAAACGATCACTCTATCGGAAGAGCAGTTTGCCTATGCGAAGGACTTATTCGAGCGCGAGGGCGTGAGTGACTGTGTTACCATCGCGCTAGAGGACTACCGTATCCAGACGGGGCGGTACGACGCCGTGCTCTCTTGCGAAATGATCGAAGCGGTCGGGCGTGAATATTTGAATAGCTATTTCGAGATCGTCAGCCAATCGCTCAAGCCGAAAGCGCGCGCCGTGATCCAGGCGATCACCATTCCCGATGAGCGCTATGAGAGCTATAGCCGCAGCTGTGATTGGATACAGAAACACATCTTCCCTGGCGGGCACTTGCCCTCACCAGGCGCAATCCGCCAGCACCTCGCCAATGCGGGGCAGGCTCAGGTGCTAGAGATGCATAGTTTTGGGCGTGATTATGCCGAAACCCTCCGCCGCTGGGCAGACGCCTTTAACGGAGCCGAATCGACGGTCGATGCCCTAGGCTTCGACGCCGAGTTTCGCCGTAAATGGAACTACTATTTCAGCTACTGCGAAGCCGGCTTCGACGCTGCGCTGATCGACGTGCAACACGTCGTGATTGAAAAGTCGTAGCCTTAGGTTGGAGTCCCGCCTTCAGGCGGCAGTGTCTTATCGGCATTGGCTCTGCGGCCGCCTAAAGGCGGGACTCCAACCGCGCACACAAAAAAGCCGCGAAGCTCTCCCGAGCGCTCGCGGCTTTTGTATTCAAATTATGGCTACACTACTTCGCGCTAAGTTGCTCGAGGATCTGGTAGTTACGCTGCACCATTTGGCTGGGGTCTTCGAGGAGGCCAGCAGAGACGCGGGCGTTGTCCAAGAGTTGCTGGCAGATGAGGCCGGCTAGCTCGCCGTTGCTCTGGTGGAGCGCGGCGAGATTCTTGACCAGCGGGTGACGCGGGTTGACTTGCAACTTGACGGGAGGCTCGCCGCCCATGTCGGGGCCGCCAGATTTTTGCTGCATCGCTTTCATCATCTTGCGCATTTGTGGGGTCATCTGCTTGTCGGCGTTGACGATCATGGCCGGGCTGCCGACGAGGCGCTCGCTGGCAGAGACTTCACTCACTTCGTCACCAAGCTTTTCCTTGATGAAGCTGCAAAGTGCTTCGGAAGCGCTGGCTTCGAGGGCTTCGCCCTTGTCGGTTTCAGTTTCGGGCGCGATGGCGTCGAGGTCGATCGCGTCGCTGTCGGCGGAGACGAAGTTCTTTTCTTCAAAGGCGCGAGCGTGGTTCATGACGAACTCGTCGATCGGCTCGTAGAGATAGAGCACCTCGATATTACGCGCCTTGAAGGCCTCGATATAAGGGCCGCTCTCGATCGCTGCGCGGCTGGGGCCGAAGAGATAGTAAATCTCCTTTTGGCCTTCGGGGGCGCGAGAGAGGTAGTCGCTCAGGCTGGTGGTCTTGCCCTCTTCGGTGTAGGAGGACTCGTAGCGCAGGAGCCTGAGCAGCTGATCGCGGTGCGTGAAATCGGTGGTCACACCTTCTTTGAGGAAAAGGCCGAAGTTTTGCCAGAAATCGTCATAGACTTCGGGCTCTTTTTTGGCCTTTTCTTCGAGCGTCTTGAGGAAGCGTTTGGTGATGACCTTGTTCAGCTTCTGGATGAGGGTGCTGTCCTGCATCGATTCGCGGGAGATGTTGAGCGGTAGGTCGGCGCTGTCGACGACGCCGCGAACGAAGCGCAGCCAGTCGGGGAGCAGATTCTTAGGCTCACTATCGATCAGCACTTTGCGGCAGTAGAGGCCGACGCCGGGCTCCATACGGCCAAAGCCGAAGCCTTCCATGTTCTCGGTCGGTGCGTAGATCAGAGCGTTGATTGAGATCGGTGCATCGGCGGCGAAGTGCAGCCAGAAGCGAGGCTCGTCGAAGGCCTTGGCTTGGAATTTGTAGAACTCTTTGTATTCCTCTTCGGTCACGTCGCTCTTATTCTTGAGCCAGATCGCGCCGATCGTGTTGAGCTTCTCGCCGTCCACCTTGACGGGGAACTGGACGAAGGCGGAATACTTTTTAATGATTTCTTCGATACGATCCTTTTTGACGAAGTCCTTATACTCATCCTTCAGCGTAAGAACGACACGGGTGCCGCGGCGTTCGCCTTCGACTTGCTCGATCTCGTAAGCGCCGGAACCGTCGCTCGACCAGCAGTAGCACTGACCCTCAGTTTGCCATGAGCGAGTGTAGACTTTGACCGAGTCGGCCACCATGAAGACAGAGTAGAACCCGACACCGAATTGGCCGATCAGGTTATCATTGCGCTCGCCGCTTTCTTTGAGGGCGTTGAGGAAGGCCTTGGAGCCGGAATGAGCGATGGTGCCTAGGTTTTCGATCAGCTCGTCGTGCGTCATGCCGATGCCGAAGTCGCGGATGGTGATCTCGCCCGATTCTTCGTCGGAGGTGACTTGGATCTCTAGGTCGAGCTCGGCGTCAAAGATGTCGGCATCCTTCTCGGCGACTTGCGTGTGGCGGAGCTTTTCGGTGGCGTCGGACGCATTCGAGATGAGCTCGCGGACGAAGATCTCTTTGTCCGTGTAGAGCGAGTGGACGACGATATCGAGGACTTGCTTGACCTCGGCTTGGAATTCGTGGCGTTCGGGTGCTTGTGTGGGTGTGGTCATAGTTTTTTGGATTAAAGTTGATCTTGTAGGGGCTTCATCAGTGAGACCCCTACGGAAATAGTTTAGCGGAACTGCTTCTGTTCTGTTTGAAAGTGATAGTCGGCGGTTTCGAGACGGGCGCAGAGTTGTGCGCGGTCAATGTCGTGGGTGCGACAGAGATCGTCGAGCGAGTCCGCGTGGTTGCGTAGCTCGGTGTTGACGAGGCCGACGAGGAGGTGAGGGTCGATTCGTTGGAACTGACTCCAATCCATGGTACGCTTACTCGGAGAGTTCTTCGGACGCCTCTTCAGGAAGACCGAGGAAGACGAGCTCGTTGGCGAAGGCTGTGCCGCTGGTGTAGGCAGCGAAACGGGCAAGGTAATCTTCCGCTTGGGTCAGATCGTCGTCGTCGCTGGCGATCTCAGGCACTTCCTTGTTTTCAACAAATACGAAGATGCCAGTGCCACCGGAGGTGAGCATAGGCGAGACTTCGCCAGACTCCATCCCTTGCGCCTGTTGCAGGGCACTGCGGTTGAGCTCGCGAGGCGCGTCTTGCGCGTTGAAGGTTTCGAAAGAGGCGGCACCTAGGCCAAGGGCTTCGGCGGCTTCGGCAAAGGCAGTGCCTTCGGCGATCTTGGCTTCGAGTTCGGTTTGGAGACTTTCGCCCTTTTCGTTGAAGAGGCGGCGTTTTTCGTCGCTCTTATAGTCGGTCGTGACTTCGTCTTGGACAGTTTCAAACTGAGGAATCTCTGGCGCGATGCGGCCTTCGTAGAGGAGCACGGCAAAGCCGCCTTCGACCGCGTAGGCGTCGGAGTAGTAGCGGTTACCGCCGAGTTTAAAGGCAGACTCTAGCAACTCGGGGGAGAGGGCACGCTGGCGGGCTCCGGCCAGGGTGTATGGCTCAATCTCAGTTAGGCTGAGCTTAGACTCATTGAGGAGTGCGTTGAAAGCGGCAGAGTCGTGCTTGATCTCGTCGCGGTAGAGGGTGTAAGCAAAGCTCTGTGCCGCCTCGTTGGCGATGCGGGTCTCTTGCTCGGTGAGGTAGCTTTTGGAGACGGCCTCGCGGACGTCAGTGAAGGTGACCGCTTCGACAGGCTCAGGGTCAGCCGCTTCGACAGGCTCAGGGCTGGCGGCGTCTTCAACGGCCTCTTCTGGTTCCTCGGCTTCGACCGGCTCAGGCTTGGCGGCTTCGAAGTCGGCTACGAATTGTGCACGATTGATGATGAAGTGCTCGCGCAGCTCGGCTTCGGTTGCTTCGGGAGCTTGAGCTTCGTAAGTTGCGAGGTCGAAGAACACGTAGCTGGCCTTGATACGCTCGGGGATTTCGTAGCGAAGCTTGTTGGCCTCGTAGTATTCGCGGAGTGCGGCTTCTTCTTCGGCGATCTCGGGGGCGAATTCGGCGTAGTTCAGCTCGGCAGTCGCGAGGGTGAACTCAGTGCGATTACGCTGCGTCTGTGCTAAAGCTTCGGCGGGGAGTAGGTAGCCGGGGCCAGAGAGGACGGATCCGATTTGGTTGATGCGGTAATCTTCTTCCAGCACGACAAGGACGAGGCCTTGCTGCGTGCGTGGGTTAGACTCCATGTTATCCACAAAGCTGGTGTAGGCGTCGGCGCTAAACTCGCCGTCGGCACCACGGAAGGCGTTCTTCGTAGTGATGTAGTCGGCGAGTGTCTCTTGGCCTGGAGAGGGCACGCCAATCTCGTCGGCGAGGTGGAGTAGTGCGATCCGGCTGGTCAGCTGATTCTGAAACTGCTCGTCACTGCGGATCTGCTGCCCGTTCAGAAAGGCACTAAGCTGCACTTTTTCGATGATGACTTCGCGCTCGCGCGGTGCATTGAGGTCGATGCCGTAGAACAGGTTTTCCTGATAGCCACTGCGATCCGTCGTGCAACCAGGGGTGTTGCCAATGGTAAAGACAAATGCGACGATAATAAGAGCCAGCAGAGACAGGAATATCCAGCGTCCGTGGCGTATGAGGTGGTGTTGAATCCAAGAGATCATGAGTAGGGAAAAAGCGGGTGAGGTTAGGTGCCCTTTCTCCTCTGTCAACTCATTGGTTTCGGTCTCTTATCTCGGGGTGCAACCTTAGGTGCGGGGAGTTCGCCCTCAAAAGTGTAGCGGCCCCATGCTTCGCTCTTCGAGCTACGCAGGGCACAGTCGGCGAAGCCGTTTCGACCGTCGCGCCTTACGATGCCGCAACTCGCCTGTCCTCGGAGCTCGTAGAGCGTAGGGGGAAAGCGCTTCGCGCGTCCGCTACGAAAGAAAATAAGCTCCCCGAACTTGTGATTATACCCCTTAGCTGGGGGAATCTTCGAGCTGGATCAAATCGGCCATCGTCAGGCTGGACTTTGGGCAATGCTTGAGTGTGAGCACCTCATCGATGTAGATGCGAGTCGCGGGATCGCTGCTGGAGGCGATGCCGGAGCCTTCGTCGTTACCGTAGGTCTCGATGCTTTGCTTGAATTCGGCCAGTGTGATGTTTTCGGCGGGGCAGCCGGGCTGGTAGGCGTGGTCTCGCTCCTCGTCGGCGTTTTTGTCTTCGATCTGGCTGAGGTAGCCGATGGCGCAGAGGCGGTTGATACTGGTATTGAGAATGTGGCTGGGCACGCGCAGCGTTTTTAATAACTCGCTGGTTTTAATGGGAGGATGGCTAGATTTAAAGCGCTTCATCACGATCAATAGCACGCTGAGGGAGATCAGCTCGCGGGCTCGCTCGCTCGTCTTTTGCCAAGCATTCTCGTTGGTCAAAAAATCGGCGTTTTGCACAGCATAGGTCACTTGGCCGCCGAGTAGAATCAATAGCCAGAAAACATAGAGGCCCAGCATGAGCACGACGATGATCCCGACGGAGCCGTAAAGGCTGTTATTACTGACTACTTGCTGCACGTAGAGAAAGGAGAGCGTCTTATACAGTTGCAGGAGTAAGACGACGAGAATGGCGCCGATCAGCGCCGGCCTCCAATGAACCTGCGTGTTCGGAATGAAACGTAAGAACGCGGCTAGCAGCAGCGTGATCATGACCATGGTCAGCAAAGGTACAAAAAACTGTATAGCTTGAGTGATCGTGGTACCAAAGGGTAAATTCTCGGTGAAACTTAAGAAAATATTTAATACCCCGAGCGAAAGTACGGCCGAACCAATGACGGCACCTAAGCTGATAAAAGTCCAATACGTGACAATGCGTTCTGTGAAATTGCGCCCTTCTTCCACCCCCCAGAGGGTATTGAAGGATTCTTCGATCGATGTCATCACACGTAAGCAGATGAAGAGTAAAACGATCGTGCCGATCACGCCGACGGTTCCGGATTTGGCGACGGAACTGAAGTTAGTAATCAGTTCCAGCAGGTCGTCCGATAGCTTGGTCTGCTGCGCCCCCTCTTCAGCCCCGCCTACAGTCACTGCGAGTTGTGGCGCAGCGAATGTGATAATCTCAGTTATCTTTTGCACGACGACACTGTCTTGTGGGTCGGCATTTGGATCGGAGATGTCGCGATCAATGAGGAAGCCGGAAATCATAATCCCGAAAGCGATCAATGGGCCGATCCCGATCGAGGAGTAAAAGGTCAGCGCGGCCGATTGCATCGGTAGTTGATTCCGTTTCAGGCCTTGCCCGGTCAGGGTGAGGATACGGAGCAGATGATACATCCGTGCGCGCACCGTGCGCCGACCGAGGTGCTCCAACTCCCAGATCTCCTTGCGCATGAGCGAGCGAGCTCGGGTCGCGAAAGCCTTAAGTTTGTCCAGACTCTGAAGGAGTCTAGCGGTGATCGAGTTGTTGTCTTTACTATCCAAATCCGATGCTAGCGCGCGCCTAGCTGGCGACTAGATTCCACACAAGGCTATCAAAAAATCCGTCGAAGCGACCATTCAACGCGAGGTAGGCGAGGTAGCCATTGCCACCAATGCCGAGCGCGAAGGCGAGTAGCATTGTGCCCATACTCTGAGAGATCGTAGCGAGGAAGATGCCGACGCCCGCAGCTGCAGTCACGCCCATCAATAAAGGATCGCCCAGTGCCCAACCCACGTAAAGGCCGAATCCGAGGGTGAGCATCGCGCGGCCACGTGCCAGCGGGAAGACTTCGGTCACCGACAGGATTAGAAGCGTGCCGATGATCAGGTCGAAGACGCCGATCAAGATGGTCGGGTAGTTGAAAATCGTGGCAAAATTGCCGTCACTAGAGGCACTTTGTATCTGTGGGACGAGTGGTAGCACCATGAAGAGCGCCGAGAAGATCATCATCAGCCCGAGGCCAGCTGCGGAAAGATTGGCCGCACGGTCGAAGCTCTTTTTCTGGCGAGTCAACTTACGCTTTTCCTCAGTGTTGCCCTCGGCCGCAGCGAGCATCGATTCGACATTGAGTCCATCGGGGGTGGCTTCTTCAACTTTCTTCTCTTGGTTGATTTTAAGGGCGAGCCTTTCTCTTTCGGGGAAAACCTGTGCCTGGAGTGCATCGTTTAGGGCGAGCGGGATCCACTCCTCCTTATCTTCGTCGTAATAAAGCGTGTTCGGGTTGATCTGACCTGCCTCGGCTAGTGTGAGTAACTTCGAAATGTCGAAGGGACCGCGGGACTCGTCTTGCTCGGGTGTGCGTATGTAGTAGTCGGGCATATTTCGTTTTTGGATTATCGACGTTCTCTGTTATGATTAGTGCAATGTCCTCGGCTTTCAGCAAGCGCAAAGAGAGTTGCGCTCGCGCGCATCTAGTGTTTCAAGGGCGGCTATGAAAATTGTTGTTTTAGATGCGGGGACTTTGGGTTTTAAAAATTCGGCTTGGGCTGGGATGGAGTTGATGGGGGAGCTGGTTCTGCACGAGCATACTTCCAGCGAGGCCGCCGAGATCGCGCAACGCATCGCAGGGGCGGACGCGGTCTTTACGAATAAGGTGCCGCTGTCTGCCGATGTGCTGAAGGCGGCTACGGAGCTCAAATTTATCGGGGTGCTCGCTACGGGGTATAATCTCATCGATATCGAGGCGGCTCGATCGATGGGGCAAACCGTCTGCAATGTGCCAGGCTACTCGACCGCTTCGACCGCGCAGCATGCGGTGGCGCTGATTTTGGAGCTCTGTAATCAAGTGGGGCGGCACAGCCAGTCAGTGCATGCGGGCGATTGGGTGCGGAGCCAGCACTTCAGTTACTGGCACGCCTCGCCGCGCGAGTTGGCTGCGATGACGGTGGGAGTTGTTGGCTTCGGCACGATTGGCAGACGTGTGGCGCAAGCGCTCCACACGATGGGGGCGACGATTCTCGCCTCGGCGCGGACGCCGCGCGATGCGCCAGGCTATCCCGGCTTCGAGTGGGCGACGAATGAGGAAATCTTCGAACGTGCCGATCTGGTCACGCTGCACTGCCCTGAGACCCCAGAGAATTCCGGCTTCGTCAACGCAGCCTTACTTTGCTCGATGCGCCCGGGCGCGCTTTTCGTCAATACCGCTCGTGGTGGCCTAGTTGACGAGCAAGCGCTGGCCGACGTCCTGAAGAGCGGTCACTTAGCGGGCGCCGCTGTCGATGTGATCCGCCAAGAGCCGATGGCCGCGGATTGCCCTCTACTTGAGCTCGAAACGTGTAACATCACGCCGCACATTGCTTGGGCGAGTGAGCCTGCGCGTCTACGCCTAGTGGCCGCATCGGTCGATCAACTACGGGCTTTTATGGATAAGAATCCGTGTAATGTCGTATCGAATTGATGCTTTAAAATAAAATGAGGACTTTTCCTTAATTTTGTCTGGATCGGGCGGGCATTCGCTGGCTCATTGCACCAGTGAGAATCTTAATACTAACGTCTGTCTATCCTCCTTTGGGATACAGCGGGCACGACGAACGTTGTCGGCAGACCGTGCAGGCCTTGGCACGCTCGGATCATCAGTTGCAGGTTCTCACTTCAGATCATCGTTTGCCTCCGATGGGGGTAGCTGGCGAGAAGGGCGTGTTTCGTGAACTGCGTCTCTACCCTAAGCCCTTGGAGGACTCACTGCTTGGCAATTCCTATGGCGCGACCTATGCGCACGAGCGCTACAACGCCGAATCGCTGGAGTATCGTCTTCGTCGCTTCAAGCCGGACGCGATTTATGTTTGGAATATGCGTGGCCTGTCGAAGTCCCTGCTCTTTCGCCTCCAAGATCGAGACAAGCGAGTCGTTTACGACCTTCACTCTGACTGGCTACTACCTGAAGTCTTCAACCAAGACCCGTGGTATCGCTGGTGGTTTGATAATCGCAGTGTGCGCTCAAAGGCCTATCGTCTTCTCATCCGTAGTATCGGTCGGGCACGGCGAGTCTTAGGGATGTTACCCATCGGTGAGGCGAAGAATCTACGGCTTGACCACAGCTACGTGGTGAGTGAATGGCTACGTGACCATTTAACTGAAGCGGGAATCTCTAGAGTGGAAAAACTCCCCGTCATCTATCCAGTGGTGGATACGCGCAAATTATCTCCGAAGACTTCTTTTCAAAAGCGAAGCCACTTCGCCTGGGCTGGACGCTTAAACGAAGCGAAAGGTGCCGATATTGCGGTCGACGCAGTTGGTATCCTAAAAGAGCGGGGGATCCAAGTATCGCTCGATCTCTTCGGCATGGGCGAGCCGAGCGAACGAAAAGCCAAGCGCGAACGCATCGAAGCGGCAGGCTTGATCGATCAAGTCACTATGCGCGGGATCCGCCCCGGTGAACTGGCCGAGCATTACCATCATTACGATGCCTTGCTCTATACCAGTCGTCAGGCTGAGCCCTTTTCTATGACTGTGCTGGAGGCTATGCACTCTAAACTCCCCTGTCTGGTGGCCAATGTCGGGGGCAATCAAGAGATTCTGGAGCATGGCCGAGATGCGCTCCTCTTCGAAGCGGACAGCGCGGATGCCTTGGCGGACACGATCGCCGATTTCCTACAAATGGACGATTGTGGGCAAGCCCTCGCTGAGAATTTCATTCAAAAGTTGCATGTCGCAGATTCCGTCGACACATTCTGTCAGCAAATCGAACCGCACTTTACTGCTAAAAAGTAAAATCGGTTGCGGGTCTTATATTTTTCGAAATGGCAGAAGCACCACACATCGATCATGTCCAGTATGACGAAAGTTCTCCGATCATGGATCGGGAGCAGATCGATATGCTCCTAATGGGCGACGAGGGCGACCCCGATACATCGCTCGCTCAAGAGTTGTTTGATCTATTTGCCAACGAAAGCGCTCTAAAGCTAAAAGCCCTCCCCGAAGTCTGCGCAAAGGGCGACCTTTTGCAGCTGAGCAATATTGTGCACTTTATCGCCGGCAGTGCCGGTAATCTCGGGCTCGCGCGGCTTGCCGCTTTCTATCGAGCGATCGAGCGCGCGATAGACGAACAGCAACTGACCGACATTTCAAGCGTCGAGCCACCCATCCTCCGCGAGTTCGAACTCGCCCGCGACGCCTTCCGCGCCGATTTTAATTTGTAGCTTCTTCTTGTTCGTCGATTTGCTTTGCGTGCTGACGGAAGGCGATGAGCTCCTTGCGAACGACTGGAAGTAAGAAGTAAACACCAATCAGATTCGGAAAGCACATGCCCAGCAGCATGCCGTCGGAAAAGTCGGTCACCGCCCCTAGAGAGAGTGCCGAGCCGATCACGATACAAGTGCAGAAGAGCAACTGATACGAGAGATCTGACCAGCGACTGACTCCGAAGATCGTATTCCAAGCTTGTTGCCCGTAGTAAGACCAAGAGATCATCGTGGAGATCGCGAATAGGGTGACGGCGACAAAGAGAACGAACGGGAACCACGTAATGACCGATGCAAATGCCTTAGAAGTCACTCCGATGCCGTTCGCGCCAGCCAAATTTTCACCATAGCTGCCAGTGATGACGATAACAAGAGCCGTCAGTGTGCAGACGACGATCGTATCAATAAAAGGCTCAAGCAGTGCGACCACTCCCTCACTTGCGGGCTTCGTTGTCTTGACCGCAGAGTGTGCGATCGGAGCAGAGCCGATGCCTGCCTCGTTAGAAAATGTGCCGCGCTGGATGCCGACGATCATAGCCCCGATCAACCCACCTACGTAAGCATCGGGCGTGAAGGCCTGACTGACGATTAACCCGATCGCGCCAGGGATTTCCCCGAGGTGAAGAACTAGAACGGTCAGCGCACCCAATATATAAATCAGGCACATCAGAGGTACGAGCCGTGAGGTCACGTTGGCGATTCGCTTAATGCCACCGATGATGACGACGCCAACGAGTACGGCAACAACTGCACCAAAGACCCAACGATAGTCCGCGAGTAAACTATCCGCACCACCGCTGATTTCGATAAACTGCGAACAAGCCTGATTGATCTGAAACATATTACCGCCACCCAGAGATGCGCCGATACATAAGATGGCAAAGGTGACTGCCAGGAACTTCCCGAGCCGTGCCCAACCTTGTTCCGCCAGGCCTTTTGTCAGGTATTTCATCGGCCCCCCGTGGACTTTCCCATTCTTGTCGATGTCACGATAGCGCACCCCGAGCGTGCATTCGGCAAACTTTGTAGTCATCCCGAGGAAACCAATGACCACCATCCAAAACGCTGCGCCTGGACCCCCTTTCGAAATCGCGATGGCCACACCGGCAATATTTCCGAGTCCGACTGTGGCCGAGAGCGCCGCAGTGAGCGCTTGGAAGTGAGTGATCTCGCCCGGATCGTTTGGAGAGGAATACTTGCCCCGCAAGGTGCGAAAGGCCAGGCGGAATGAGTGCAGATTAATGAAGCGAAAATAAATCGTCAGGAAGATTCCTGCGCCCGCGAGCCAGATCAGGATGAAGGGGATCGATTGGCCTGCTATGGTGACAGGCGCGAAAAAGATGACCTGAAAGATGCGTTCTGTCCAAGGAGCGACGATGTCGTTGATCGTCTGATCGAGAGATTGCTCGGCCGCCCATGAGCGTTGACTGAAAATCTGCATTAACAGGCCGGAAAATAGGGGGAGAAATAGTTTCGATTGTTTCATATGGAGTTTGGTAGGTGCTCGAATCGTGGCGCTAAGCTCTTGTGGGGCAATGTAAAAGAATTCCCCGACTTAGGCCGGGGTGTATCCACAACTGCGGGGACTTGGTAGTGGAATTGTAGCGGAAGCGGGAACCGCTTTCCCCCTGCACTCTACGAGCTCCGAGGACAGGCGAGTTGCGGTTCCACCCATGCCATTCGTTCGAAACGGCTTCGCCGACTGTGCCCTGCGTAGCTCGAAGAGCGAAGCATGGATCCGCTACACTTGAGAATACGCTCCCCGCACCTGTAGTTACACCCCTTAGGCCGACTCTCGGTCAGAACAGATGTAGGGACACACTCCCCTGTGTTCAATCGCTGTGCTACATTAAAAAATCCAAGCTATCGGAGTGACTTTGCCGGATTGGGTCTTTTAGATCGGCACATGTCTTTGATTGATCGCTACGTTTTAAAAGAATGGCTTATCGGCTTCGCCCTGACTCTGGGTGTGATCGTCGGCATTCTCATTCTGCAAAACATGTACGACTCCTTGCCCGACTTGCTCGATACCGAAGCCGGGTTCCAGCAGATTCTCTTTTATTACAGCCTAGCCCTGCCCACCTATTTGCCCGCGATTTTACCGATCGCGCTGCTGGTTTCGCTCCTCTTTACGCTTGGCACCTTACACCGCAACAACGAGATCATCGCCATGCGTGCCTCCGGTGCCAGTCTCTTTCGGATCAGCCGCACGCTCTGGGTCGCCGGGCTAGTCCTCTCCTTGTTGCTCCTCTATCTGACCGCATCCGTCATCCCGAAGGCGGTCGAGCAATCACGCACCTTTTTAGACAATCTCGAATTCGCCGCCGACGAGTCCGAGCGCGATGCCCGCGAGGTCGGCCTGCTCTATAATCTCGGTTTCGATAACCGTAAAGACGGCCGGCTCTGGTTCATGAACCGCTTCAGCGAGCGCGCTTGGCTCGGCCTCGGGGTCAACGTCCATACCCGCGACGAGTCCGGGCAAGAGCTCAGCCGCATCTCTGCTGCCGAGGCTTACTTCGACAACACGCAAGGCAATTGGGTTTTCATCGACGGCCGCGAGTTGCTCCTCGATCCCGAAACGGGCGATCCCCTGCGTGCGCTGCCCTTCAAGGAAAAGAAATTCGAAGACTTCGACGAAGATCCGAGCCTCATGCTCGCCCTGCATAAGGAGCCCAAGGAGCTTTCGCTCAACGAGCTTCGTCGCATCATCGACACGGTGCCGCCTGAGGAGAACCCAAATGTCCGCGCCTACCTCGTGCGCTACTTCTCCCTGCTAGCCGCGCCTTTCAGTTGTCTCGTCGTCGTTGGTATCGGGGTGCCCTTTGCTGTCGCTGGTGTCCGCACCAACCCGATGATCGGCGTCTCCAAGGCGATGGGCTTTTTCGCCATTTTTTATGTCTTGATCAGTATCGCGTCCATCTTGGGCGAGCGTCAAATTATCCCCGCCATGCTCGCCGCATGGATACCGAATCTCGTCATGCTCGCGATGTCCGTCCGCCTCTTCGCTAAGGCACGATAAAAGTAGAAGCGACACTCCTGTCGCTTTTCTGGCGCTCAGAAAGGAGCGCGATGTCCGCTGCTACGAAATCTTTCCCATGGAAAATCAAACCACTCTCCAACTTTCCGCCCCCCTGTCGCGCCTCGGTCATCCGTGGGTTTCTCTCGCCGAGCTCTCTGGCGATCTGCCCACTGCGCCCTGTGTCGCCACCTTGCTTGACGCCTCTGGCCAAGCCCTCGGCAGTGGTCTTTTCGACCCCAAAAATCCGACCGCGACATGGCGTCGCTTCAGCCATGCCGAAGGCGCGAACTTTGACGGTGCCTACATCGCCAGTGCGATCAACGATGCCCTCAGTCGCCGCAGCGATGATCATTGTCAGTGCCTAATTAGCTCGGATGCCGACTACTTACCCGGGCTCGAAGTCGAACTCTACGAGGGCATCGCCACCGTGTCCTCGACTCATGCCATCGTCGATGCTGCCATGGAAGAGATCGTTGAATGCCTGAAAGAAGCCTGCGAGCCGAAGGAGATCGTCTTCCTGAACGAGCGTCCCGAGCGAGTTGCACTCGGGCTCGAAGGTTCCAACTACACACTGAGCGGGCAAAACCTCAAAGCGCGCTGGGTCGAGATCGATGGCATCGCCTATCGACTCGATTTACTCAACGCCGCGAAGCCGCGCTTCTTCCTCGACCAGCGCGAGCAACACGCACTCGTCGGTAGCCTTTGCCAAGGCCGCACCGTGCTTGATGGTTATGCCCACAGCGGAGCCTTCGCCCTGCAAGCCGCCCGCGCTGGAGCCGAGCACGTCGTGGCTGTCGATTCGTCCGAGGCCTACATCAAAGTCATCGGCGCACAAGCGGAGAAAAATAACTGCTTCGTCGAAACCATGGAGGCCGATGTCGCCGCGTTTCTGAAAGAGCGAAAAGTCGGCGATCTCGACGCCATCATTTTTGATCCGCCGCAGACTGAGACCTTCGATCCCGCCGCCGTCGAAGCGCTCCACACCTCTGCCTTTACCTGCCTACCCGAAGGCGGTCTCCTAGCCACCTATTGCCGCTCGACCACGACCACCGCGGCCGAGTTTGAAGATGCCGTTGCCCGCGCTGCTAACGCCGCTGGCCGCGAAGCCCGCATTTTCGCCCGCACCGCCCAGCCTTTCGATTTCCCCGTGCTGCTTAACTTCCCAGAAAGTCGTTACCTCAAAGGCCTGATTCTGCAGGTCGAGTAGGGCTCTGGGAGCGCCAAGCTCTCCTAGTATGAGCCTGTCGAATGTAGCTCGATTTTCAGAACGTCATTCAGCATTAGACACAAAAAAAGCGGCCGCCTTTCGGCGACCGCTTTGTATTAAACGTTTTTGTGCGTCCGATTACTCGGCTGCTGTGGTTTCTTCTTCGGCTTCTGGAGCTTCCTCTTCGGATGCTTCTTCAGCTTCTTCTGCGGCTTCTTCGAGAGCTGCCTTGCGTGAGAGGCGGACTTTGCCCTTTTCGACGCCGACGCACTTGACGACCATTTCGTCGCCGAGCTTGCAGATGTCTTCGGTCTTGTTGACGCGGAAGTCAGCGAGCTCGGAGATGTGCACGAGGCCTTCTTTACCAGGTAGGCACTCGACGAATGCGCCGAAGTCTTTCACGCCGCGAACGATGCCGCGGTAAGTCTTGCCGACTTCGATCTCTGCGGTGCAGGCATCGACTTCAATGATCGCGCGATCCATGGATTCTTTGTCTGTTGCGAAGATGAGAACTTTGCCTTCGTCGTTGATGTCGACTTGTGCGCCGGAGACTTCGGTGATGCGGCGGATGTTTTTACCACCTGGGCCGATGAGTGCGCCGATTTTATCAGGTGCAATCGAGATCGTGTGGATGCGTGGCGCGTGCTCACGGAGATCCTTACGAGACTCGGGCATGTGCTCAGCCATGATCGCGATGATCTTCATACGTGCATCGCGGTTCTGCTTGATGGCTTCGAGTGCGATGTCGAATGGAAGACCAGTGATCTTAAGGTCGAGTTGGAAACCTGTGATACCGTCTGGTGTGCCGGCGATCTTGAAGTCCATGTCGCCGAAGTGATCTTCTGCGCCGAGGATGTCGGTGAGCATGACGTGCTTTGTGATCTTACCGTTCTCGTCCTTTTCAGTAACGAGGCCAGTGGAGATCCCTGCGCAAGGCGCAGTGATGGGCACACCTGCATCCATAAGAGACATGCAACCACCACAGATCGAGGCCATCGAAGTGGAGCCGTTAGAGCTCATAACTTCAGAGACGACGCGGATCGCGTAAGGGAACTCGTCTTCGGGAGGAAGGATCGGAAGGAGCGAACGCTCTGCGAGGGCACCGTGCCCGATTTCGCGGCGTCCTGTAAATCCGAAACGACCCGCTTCACCAACCGAGAACGGAGGGAAGTTGTAGTGAAGGATGAAGGACTTGCTTTTCGCGCCGCCGGTGAGGCCGTCGATATCTTGTGTGTCACGGCTAGTGCCGAGAGTGGTGATAACGAGGGCTTGTGTTTCGCCACGGTTGAAGATAGCAGAACCGTGAACGCGTGGAAGCACGCCTGTTTCGCAAGAGATGGTGCGAAGGTCAGGGCCAGCACGACCGTCAACACGCTTGCCGGTCTCGAGGATGTTTTGGCGGTAGAGCTTCTCTTGGATTTCGTCGAAGGCACGAGCGACGTCGTCACCCTTTACATTCTCAGCGCCAAGCTTTGCTTTGAGTGCTTCGGTTGTTTCCTTAGCGATGACTTCGATCGCAAGCTTACGCTCGGTGTAGCTGTCAAAGTTGAGGGCTTCTTTAACACCCGCTGCGGCGTGCTCTTCGCAGAAATCAACGATTTCCTTGGGAGTGACCATCAACGCGAATTCCTTCTTCGCTTTGCCCGCAAGTTTCGCGAGCTCAAGCTGAGCGGCGATGATTGGCTGGATGGCTTCTTGACCATAGACGAGGGCTTCGTAGAAACGCTCGTCAGAGATGAACTCGGCAGAACCTTCGATCATCAGCATCTCGGTTTGGGAACCGACGTAGATGAGGTCGAGGTCGGAATCGAGCATTTCGTCGTGGTTCGGGTTCGTGACGAACTCGCCGTCGATTTGACCGACGCGCACACAGCCGACAGGGCCGTTCCAGGGGATGTCAGAGATCAGTGTCGCAGTCGATGCGGCGTTGACCATAAGGATGTCCGGCTCGTGGAGCTGATCGGTCGCGAGGAGGAGGCCGATGACCTGCACTTCGTTCATGAAGCCCTTCGGGAAGAGCGGACGAAGGGGACGGTCGCAAAGGCGAGATGTGAGGATTTCCTTCTCGGAAGGCTTACCTTCGCGCTTGAAGTAGCCACCGGGGAATTTACCACCAGCGGAGAATTTCTCACGATAATCAACTGTGAGCGGGAAGAAGTCTTGTCCGGGACGGAGGGAAGACGCGGCAGTGACCGAAACGAAGAGTTCGGTTTCGCCGGAGCGGATAGTTACAGCGCCACTTGCGAGGCCTGCGAGGGTGCCGGTGGAGATCTCCATATCGAGACCTTCAACTAGTACGTTATGTTTTTGTTTCATTATCTTTGTCTTGGTTTTGCTTTATGCATTCAAAACGACTGTTCTGGGATCGGACCTTACTTTGTCGCTCGCGGCTCAAATCGGTTGAGACGCTCGGATGAAAAATGTAGGAGAGGCTTTACGCCTCGACAGGTTCCGTAGGTTTGGGTCGAGGCGTAAAGCCTCTCCTACTAATTGAAATGTTGGATTATTGGTGAAGTATCTGACCTTCAGCTCTTAATCTTACTCCTAATCGTAATCCTAATTTTCAGTGCGGTGGCAGGGATTAGGATTGCGATTAAGATTATGATTAAGAACGAAAAAGGGGTGGGGGGGGAAGAACTGTCCCTCCTGAGCCAAGGCTTCGGAGGATGTATTATTGGCAGCCGCGCTGAAGCGTCGGCCAACAATCAAAAGAACAATGCCGAACTCCCATTATAGGAAGTCCGGCATTGGAAAAGTGATTCGCTATCGGCGAAGACCGAGCTTTTCGAGGATCGCGGTGTAGCGATTGAAGTCGGTGCGCTTGAGGTAGTCGAGGAGCTTACGACGGCGAGCGGTCATTGCGATGAGGCCACGGCGTGAGTGGAAGTCCTTGCGATTTTCGCGAAGGTGCTCGGTGAGGTGCTTGACCCGGGCTGTGAGAAGCGCGACTTGCACTTCGGACGAACCGGTATCATTTTCTTTAAGGCCGAACTCTTTGATGATCGCTGCTTTATCGATTGTTGTATCCCCGACGGGTGCTGATTTTGACATATTGCTTTTGATTGTGTGATCACGACTGTCGGGTTTCGAGTGTTCGAAACCGCTAAAACCGCAACCGAGCCGTTTTAGCCGTTATACCCGCTTATATATTGAGCGGGAAGTCGAGGAGCAGACCTTTCGCAAGGAGAGCTCTAACGCTGAAGGGCAGGAAAATGGCTTTCTAGGAGCGTTGAGCAAGGAAAAAATGCCGTTTCGGCCGGAGTCGCCACGGCTTTTTTATTTAAGGGCTAGGAACGTGTAATGGTGCAGGATTGTTCTTTTTTGTTTGCAAACAGGCGTATTCTGAGTTGCGCTACCATGGATGATTCAAGCCACCGACTATGCTTTCACCA
>Ga0222662_1000600_pt1 | contig 27004 bp, 26 predicted proteins | sample AntAcemetagen600_FD_179821 | JGI IMG/M metagenome (GOLD analysis project Ga0222662, IMG submission 179821) | Saline water microbial communities from Ace Lake, Antarctica - #600 | ecosystem: Environmental > Aquatic > Non-marine Saline and Alkaline > Saline | place: Antarctica: Ace Lake... | reverse complement strand
GCGTATAGAGTATTTCCTCAACTCGTCGAACAGCAATATCGGTAGTTTCCTGCACTGAACCTTCAGGAAGCTTCACTTCTACAATAATTATATCTACATCACTTTGTTCAAAGAAAACCACTTTCACTACACCAGTAACAGGCAGTAGCAGAGCTAAAACAAGTGCTATACGAATCCCCCACAAAAACAATTTTTCGTTTCTCTTATTTCCAATAATACTGTCCAACTTAGAGCGATACCATGATTCAAGCTTATGTGAATACGCAAGCTGTTTCTGTTCTAGCTTTGATGCACTTTTCCGTTTTAGAAAAACTGAGGCGATAAGTGGCAAGATGCCAAGTGCCACCAGCAATGATGCAAACAATACAAAAATAAGTGTAAATGGAATAACTGCAATGAATTGTCCAGTCACTCCACTTACAATAAACAATCCGACAAACATCGACACTGTTGTAAGCGTCCCTGCAATAATTGGAGAACTAAATTCTTTGATAGTAAGTAGAGCAGCTTCAGTTTTGTCGATATTCACGTCATCTTTCATTCGACGGTTAATACCTTCAACCATCACAATAGCCGAGTCCACTAATACACCAATACCTAGAATAAGTGCAAATAAACTCAGGAAGTTAATCGTATTTCCAGAGAGATATAAGCCAATAAACCCAAAAAGGAATGACAAGGGAATTGAAGTGCCGGCAATAAGTCCTTCTCGCCAACCAATAGCCAGTACCAGTACCAGTACAACCAACAATACCGTCTGTAAACCAGAAGAAACCAACCGTCCGAGGCTTTCTTTAATATCATTACCACCATTAAGCAGCACATCTACTTGCAAACCCTCAAGTGCACCTCCTTGCTCTTGTAGTGTTAGCATTTTTGCCTCTACCGCATCGGCAATCACGGTAATGTCTCCCCCACGTTGTTTATAGACATTAAAAGAAATAGCGGCTTGTGATGGCGTACCATCAAGACTCAGTCGTGATTGTGTTTCTCCAGCTCGTAGCCCATCTACAACTGTCGCAATATCACGCACAAATACTGGCTGACCATTTCTGGTTGCAATCCCTATTTGGGCAATCTGTGTACTGTTTTCAATATCTCCATCAAACGCAACATTGTACAAAACCTTACCACTTTCAATCTTACCTATCGGTAAGGTTTGGTTTGCAGTTCGTAATGCACCACTAATCTGTGGAAGTGTCAGGTCATACCGCTCCAAAGCTGCCTGATCTACAATCACTGATACTTCTCGCGTACGTACGCCTTCACTCTCAACTCGTGAAATACCAGTAATTTGTTCAATTTCACGCTCAAAATCTTTTGCAATTTGCACAAACGCAAAGTCACTTCGATCACCAGAAACCGCGATGGTCATTATTGGCTGATCTACAAAGTTTACATCAGACACCGATGGTTCTTCAGCATCACTTGGTAAATTCTGTTTGAGCTGATCTACTGCATCTTTCAGGTCGAGTATTGATGCATCAATATCAGCACTCGCTTCAAACTCTACAATCACAGCTGATACACCCTCTTGCGAAGTAGAAGTAATCTTCTTTACGTTTTCAAGTGTTCCCGTGATACCTCGCTCTATTTCATTGGTTATCAATGACTCAATATCAGCTGCTGGTGCTCCCAAAAGCACCGTTGTGACCACACCGATTGGTACCTGCACTTCTGGAGAAGACTCTTTAGGGATTGCGGCAATGCAATACAGCCCGTACCCCACCAATGCAAGGACAAAAAGATAACTAAATTTATTATTTTTTATGAAGAATTCCCACATATAAAAATTTAGTTAGTAACAACAGTTACCCGCTCACCCTCATTTAAGCCACGAGCATCAACGACAATCTCCATGTCAGGTGTAATACCTGAAAGTATTTCGATATACACGTCTCGTACTGGGCCAATTGTAACATCGTGTGCAACTAAGACATTATCTGTAACTGAATAGACCACACCGGCTGAAGCAGTGAATTTTACTGCGGTAAGTGGTACTTGTATCGTAGTATCCCCGGTTGCATCAACTTGGGAATCAAGCGTAATAATGACAGTGTCACCATTGAGCAGATCTGGTGAAGTAGACTGTATCTGTACTTCAATCTTGCCAGTAGCGGTGTTTACCGCTGGTGCAATAGCACTTACCACACCGATGATTCCACCCTCAATACGAACTTCCTGCTGTGTTTCTAACAACGCTCGGTCTGACTGACCAACAAATGTGGTTATTTCTAGCGCATCATTATTTGCCACCTCAGCTACAGTCTGAAATCCCGACACAAAATCACCTGTCTGTATAGCTAGTGAGTTTACAACTCCTGCAATCGGAGAACGTAATATTGTCTTATTGTAGTTTGCTTGTGCGGCACGAAGTGAGCCTAGCGCTTGCTTAACCTGTGCGTTTGCTGAAGACACTTCACTGAGTGTTCCACCAAGCTGAGATTTGTTGAGTGCAGCTTGTGCAGCCTGCAACTCGGTAACTGATGACTCAAGGGATGCAAGGGTTACATTAAGTGTTGTACGTACACCACTAAGACGAACGGCATAGGTAGAAATTGGCTGATTATTAAGAGTTGTACCTTGATCTGCTCTTTCAATAGCTGTAATAAAAATATCAGTCATAGCTAGTAGACGGGCTGTGTATGAAATCGCTTCTTGTAACTGATTTTCCTTCACACCAGAAGGAGCAAGGGTCACACTACTTTTCTGCCAAGCTGGAAGTATCGATCGGAACGCAGTGCGTTCTGCATTGAGATACGCAGTTTGACTACCTGCATCAATACGTACTCCAGGAGTTGAGAATTCTGGATTACCATAAAATTCATCAAGGGTATTATAGAGTGCATTACTTACTACTGTGTACGCTGTTCTGTACGCACTCAATACATTTTTTTCAGCAGTAACCTGGGCATTTCCAGCCTCAGTAACGGATATATCACTAGCCTGAGCTGATGCTAATGCACCTTCATAAGCCCCTTCAGCTTGAAGGACTGACGCATACTCACTAGCATTTTCAAGTCGTGCAATTACTTGTCCAGCTGCAATTGATTGTCCAAGAGCAACCTCAACTGAGGTAACTCGGCCTGCAGACTCTGCCTGAATTATTGCCTGATCAATAGATGATACTGTGCCTACTAACTGTGTAGAAACTGAGTCTGAAAAGAAAGCCACTGAAGATACAGCAACAGCTCGTTCTTGTTTTACACTCTCTACGACAGCTTGAGTGCCTCCAGCTAGAAAATAAACTGCCCCAACAGCAATACTAACTAGTACCGCAAGTCGTATTCGCCCAATAGTTGTATGTAGGTTGAAAAAATGAATAAAATCTTTCAGTACAGAAAAAAAAGTGTGCATATAAATATATTAAAGTAAGCACATAAAATACTACATATTTACGATATGTCAATACCATAAGAGTATGACTACGTGTTCATACGCAATATATAATCATACCCGCACAGCAGGTATGACAGGTGTTTATGCGCCACGTAGTACTACTGATTTCAGCAGGATTTATTTCAACCCTTAATAAATAATTCAAAGTCATCTGGTAACTCTCCTTCTGCTGCTGGGATGAGATTAAGCTCTACACTGCGTCCCATAAACTTCGCTGAGAACGTGGCTCCTGCAGATGCTGAGGCACTCACTTTAAAGCGTTGGGCAGTAATTATATCTTCACAAAAATTTGCATTATTAATTACATTGAAATCAATACTGATTTGCTCAGGAAATGACTCCATTACCATAACTTGTGACTCAAGTAAGTCGCACGGCGTTGGCATTGGAATTTCTCCAACAACTGTATGTACCCCATCAATAAAATAGTGAGTTGCATTGACTCGAGTTATAGATGCATATTTTACTTCAGCTGCTGGTTGTTCCTGCGTATCAGAAGTAGCCTCTGCTTGGATTTCATTTTTTTTCAAGAATGCAAAAGTGAACATTCCTGCGACAATAAGCGCAAAGAGTACTATTGCAACAATAATTGCTCTGCGACTTATGTGATTGGAAGTCGAATGATTCATCGTCTGATCGCTAGTATTGTTTTCAAATTCATTCATAGTATAGGTATACGTTATAAATTATTATCTAAACCTGTACCCATAGTATACCACCAAATATGACACTATGTATCTTTACGTCAAAATAGTTTGTACATCATTAATCTCTTTTTCAATCAATGTCTCAGAAACTTCAAGTGCTTTGTGTAGTCCCTCAACAGCTTCTTTTTCTTTTGCTGACAGCTTAGGGTATTTAGTGATTGTATGTACTTGTTCATAAATTTCATCACGTAAGGCTGAAAATATCTTTCTCATCTGCTCTTGCACATCCATAGCTTCCCTTCGGAGCTTTTCTTCTTTTTCTCTAGATTGTTTCCGGCTGATTGCTATGTACACACACTCTCCAAGCACAACTAGAGCTAATATACCTATGAGAATATTTTCATACGTAAACACTGACTGAACATATGACTCTTTTTCAAGGTACGGTTCGGCAGACCAGCCTGCTGCAACCAGAACTGGGACTGAAGTCATGGTTTGGTTTCCCGCTTTATCAACAGCACTGACTGTAGCAGTGTAGGTGCCATCCTGCAGCTCTGACAACATATACCCACGCCTAGCTTCGTTGGGATGTATGGTCTGTGGTTCACCGTTATCAATATTCAATACATAGTGGTCAATACCAGAAGTACTATCTTGAGCCTCAAACAGAAGTAGCGGAAATGGGAATGCTGATGTGCCCAACAACACATCAATGGTGAATACTTCTGGTGGTGTCGTGTCAATCTGAATCTTATGATTTGTCACATCACCCCATCCAAACTCATTTTTAAACTGAACACTCAGGTACTGCACACCATCAGCAAAATTCCCAGCACTGACTACAAACTCGTCAATGAGCGTGTCAAACACTACAGAGGGTACGTTATCAGACGATGTTGCAATCTCGGCTGATACAATAGTAATGTCTACGGGAAGATCCCATGTAAACACTCCAACAGGCTGGCTATACCAAAGCTCAGGGTCAGGAAACAGGACTGATGTCACTTCATATGCCCGGGGCGTACTTTCAGGACCAGTAGTCACTTCAGCTGGATTATTAGCATCACTTGTTGGGTCTGCTGATATTGCCACAGCAAAGTTTTGCTCAGCGATATTCCAGTCCGACGGTGGGGACAATCGTACGTCTTGAGCTTGTGCTAAGTGCATAGTACTTAGGTATGCAAAAATCACCATTACTATGAGAACAGCTTTGCGTACACAACTTATTTTAAATGAACTATTTTTTGAAAGAACCCACATACAAATCAATCAATTACATATATTATTACATACGCTTGCGTTGTTTTCCTTTAGTTATCTTCATGCGTACTCCTTTGGCATCCTCCTGCTTGATACGAGGAAGTGTCAGAACCAGTACACCATTCTTAATTTTTGCGTTTGCTTGTTCGATATCAACACTTTCAGGCAGGATGATTCGCCTATAAAACTCACCCCAGATGCATTCCCTGGTAAAAAATGCTCCATCTGGTTTGTTCGTTGGAAAAGCTATTTTTTCAGGACGCAAACGTTTTCCCTCAATAATAACAATATCAGCATCACCTTCAATAGATACATGTACATCCTTCAGGTCAACACCTGAGGACTGTGCATACACCACAATCATTTCGTCTGTTTGATACAGATCAACATCCAGTTGCACCACCGCATCAGGTACTACCTCATCATTAGAGGAAAGCACTCCATTACCTGTACTCACATCTTTATTTTTCAAGCTCCTAAAGAAGGACATATAGCCCCTATATTACGTTACAGTTAATAAGTATCTACTATAAGTTATTCACAACCACGCATGACACATATTAGACACAAGCTTCAAGGAGCAACCTTTCTATTACCTTCATCTCTACTACTTAGATGCATGATAGACAGATACTATGCATACTGTCCTTGAGGGGATATACGTACCTTGTCCTATTTAGGTGTTCACCTGTCTAATTATACTAAACTTTAAAAGACGTATGTAGCTGCTTTATACTTAGGGTCACTACTAAACCTCTCCTCCTACTGATTAAAACCTATTTTGCAACTATAGTGGGGATATCTTTCCACTGTGTCGTATAGGATTTTGAACGTAATTTTGCATTACTGGTACCTCTAGTGGTATGAATTGCAGCCGAACGAATCATCCCTTTACCAAACCGTTCATTCATACCGTCGATTACCGCATCGAGCACACCTGAGCTTTTTTCTTTTTCCTGCCCAAATAATGTTCCGGTAGTATACGATTCTGGCATTAGTCCTGAAAAGGTCACACCAGTTTTCTTGTATGGCACATCTGTCTTATACATCCTTCTGACTTGCTTCAACGTCTCCCTAAGCAACACTGCAGTTTCTGCTGTGGGTTGTGCCAGCAATATCTCAGCACTGTCACCCTGCATAAAAAAGTCTCCATAGCGGTCAGTCTGTATTTGTACATGTACTTTAGAACTAACTACCCCACGTTTACGCATACTCTCCGCACAATGACTGACGTGTCCAGCAACTGCACTTTCTAGATCAGCAATATCGGTAGTTATTTTTGCAAATGAGCGCGTGCTAGCAATACTTTTCCGAGTTGCGTCACTATTGCTATCAATTCGCACTACCGGAACTCCATGTAGCTCATCATAAATACGCTCGCCAGAAACACCATATAGACCAGACACCAATCCGCGACGAAGAGCCATATATTCAGCAACCGTTTTCACACCTTGTTCGCTTAATTTTGTAGTGGTCTGTCTGCCAAGACCCCATATTTCACCACACATAACTGATTTTGCTCGTTCTTGCCAGTCTTCTTGGTTCAGCACATATACCCCATCACCCTTTTTACCAAGTGAACTCGCTTGTTTTGCCAATGTTTTGGTCTTTGCGACTCCAATCGACACGGGGATACCCACATTTTGCACAACTCTCTTCCTGATAGCACGCACATCAGCCTGTGTAACATCATCAGGCAAAATAAAAAAGGCTTCATCGATTGAGTAAATCTCACACTCTCCAACCTCTTGCGCCAGTGTTTGCATCACCCGAGATGAAATATCCCTGTATAAAGTGATATTGCCAGAAAACAGAGTTATTTTCTCCCGCGCACAAATATCCTGCACTTGAAACAGCGGCACTCCCATGGCAATACCCAAATCTTTCACCTCCTGCGAACGCGCGACTACACACCCGTCATTAGAAGACAATACCGCAACCGGTGTCTTCTCCAAATCAGGACGAAAAAGCCGCTCACACGATACAAAGAAATTATTACAATCCATCAACCCAATCATACTCATATTTCAATCAAAATCTCTATAGGGACACTTGGCGCCCCTATAGAGACTAAGCAATTAGTTGTGTTATTAATGCAATTATGACCTCTTTTTCTTTTGGATCACTTTCAGCAACCAGGAGGGTGAGTGCAGTCAGGGCACTGTCGTTTATTTTTACCAGTCCTTTTTTATCAAAAAGGTAGTTGTTCTGATGTAGAAATCGTAAAAACAAGAACGCTCCTGTTCGTTTGTTTCCATCAATAAAAAAGTGGTCTTTCACCACAAAGTAGAGAAGGTGAGCGGCCTTTTCATTCACACCAGGATAGAGCTCTTTACCACCAAACGTTTGCCCTAGACCCTTAAGTACACCTTCAAAATCACCAACGTTGCGCTCCTGAGCAAATATATCTGTTGCTTCACCCTTTGTAAGTAGATTTTTCTTAAAGCCTGCAATCGCTTCAAAAGTCTCCTTAGAAACAGGGACTTTCCCTTTTTTCTTTGACACTGATTTTACAAGCCTCCCTTCATCATACGAAACAAGCGTCGTCCAAGTATCGGTATATTGCTTAATAATAGTCAAAAGCCCCTCTGACTCAGAATCAGAAAGCTGTTTATTTTTAACCGATGTTATCAAAGTAATTGTTTTCTCAAGCTCATTGAGCTTAGCTGTTGTATGCTTTTTTAGGCGAGATTCATTAACTGTATATCCTTTAAAAATATAATCTTTAAGGGTTTGTGTTGCCCACCTTCTAAAATGTATAGCATTTACAGAATTTGTTCGATAACCGACAGCTAAAATTATATCCAGTGAATACATAGCGACCGGTTTATCTGAATTTGCAATATGCATAGTATGCATATTGCTTTTTTCATCAACCTCACCATCCTTAAAAACATTACCTATGTGACGAGAAACAACTGACTGATCAACATTAAATAGATTAACGATATCAGCCTGTGTTGCCCACATAGTGTCATTACTAAAATCACCACGAAGTTCAACCCCTCCTTTCTTTGTCTGGTAAATAACTAATCCTTTTTCTTTTTGAGACTTTTTCATTCTAAATAGTATACCAATATTTTATAGAAGATGGTTGTACACAAAGGGCGACAAGCACTCCTGGTTGCCTTTTGCTCTATTACGCCTTTTTCTACAAAGGCCTCTCAACATGTCTGGATACGTCAAACATCTCCAGGAGCTTTATGACGTTTGTATGAAGTATCAACCCTTCCACATCATGTATGTCTACATACCGGACTGCCATACATTCGCGTGAAGATACAAAATCAAGGCTCTTAAGAGATGTCTCATACAACACATTCATCATCCAAGTGCCTGTTCTGGAATGAGCAAAGGTAAATATATACGAGGGATACTCAGTGACAAAAATAGTTTGTATGCTCATCTCTTCCATGATTTCTCTTGACACATTTTCTTGAGGGGTTGATCCCCAGTCAAGACCACCTCCTGGCAGCTCCCAGCGACCATCTTCTTCTTGGACTATGAGAAATTTATCGCGTGACTCATTTAGTATCAATGCTTTGGTACTTACTCTGTAGAAACATTCAGGAACTGTATTTTTCATATATATTATTTAAATTATTGCCTGTACCTGCCACAACTTTCTTTTGGAATCATTGAGAAATCAGTATATTTTAAGAACTGTACCTACCTGGCCTAGGCCTCTAGTCAGAAAGTACGGACTGATCCGACTACTACTCCCTTGAAACAGTCTGGGAGACTGTTTCAAGATGTCTTCACAGGAATGACCTTACACTACCTACTACCACTCCCCTGCCATAGCCTGAGAGATTATTGCAGCAGGACACCTGGTTCAGAATGTGCGGACTGATCCGACTACTACTCCCCATACCATACAATCCTCATCCTCACCCACAACAATCGGTTCATAGTCTTCATTTTCTGACACGAGAACCATGCCTGCATGGGTTTGTGCAAGTCGTTTTACTACCATCTCACCGTTTACTGCAGCCACTACAATCACCCCTTCCTTTGTATCTTTTGAACGATCAATTACCAATACATCATTAGAAAAGATACCAGCCCCAATCATAGAGTCCCCTTCAACGCGCACAAAAAATGTAGAAGCTGGATTTTGTACCACTAAGTCGTTTATATCCAGTATACGCTCAACCTGGTCATCACCAGGGGCTGGAAAACCAGCTGCGGGGCGCGAGGAATACAAAGGCAACGCAGTATTTTGAATGGGTACACCTGACGGACGAGCCACTTCTGTAACGGTAACTTCTGTTTCCATATAATCCATTCAGTATACCTCATACATACAAATAAGACCTTTTTAGACAATTATTGCTCCAGCACTGAGTATTTCGTGTAATTGGAATAATCCAAACATGAGTAGCAATAGTGCCAGACTGTAGGCAATCTGGATTGGGTGTTGTCGACGTATCTCAATACCAATTGAGAAGAGCAGTGACAGCAGTACTAGAAGACCAACCGCAACATATGTCACCTGCAGTGTAATATGTGGCTGTGTGAGTACTTTGTAAAAATACGGTGTGGATGCATTTGTACCAGAGTGTGCTTGAGTTGAATCTATTGACGCTGGAACTCCACCAGTTGAGGTAGACATAAAGCTTGAGGGCAATTCCTTAGACATTTCTGTTGTAGTTTCCAAAGAACCTACGGTAACCGGCTCCGGCTGCGCCTGAATAATTTTTACATCTTCAGTAATATCTACCGCTTGGGCAAGTACAAATGTCTCACTACCATCACCATTAGCTGAAACAGCTTCTGTATTACCAGATGATGCGACCTCACCGGCTACTTCTGGTGCGGGCTCAGGTTGTGCTTGTGGCTCAGGTTCTGCTGCTTGTGCGATAGCAGGTGCTACAGGTGTACCAAACAGCTGAACGACGTATACGGTTTTATATCCTTCAAATCTTCCTGTAGCAGTACCAATACCAATCTCAGTATAGTTGCCATTGATAATATTGGCACGGTGGGTTGGAGAATCCATCCAGGCATCAACCAGCTCCCCAGTATCAGTAAAGTGAATGGCTAGATTTTCACCCGCGTGCACGAAATTGTAGTCTGCCTGTGCAAACCAGAACCATGGTGATATACCGTCTGGACTAAAGTGCGCGAAGTACTCTTTCTCAGCCATGTGTTGCGCTTTAAGCTGAGCTGCCGCATCAAGTGTAGTGTTTCGTGTGAGGTGCCCCAGTGCAACCCCAGAACGTTCATCATTAGTAAGGTCAACAATCACCGCCGGTAAAATGGTAGACACCATCCAGTCAGAAGCCACCCAAAGCAATGACTGTACATTTGCCAGTGTAAATGACAGCAACACCAATACAACCATCCCAGTCATCGCAGCTTTCTGAAGACTGTGTGGCTTGTAGTCATTCCCTTCATGGGGAATAAAATAGTCTCTAAGATGTTTTCTCATACGTACTTATTACTATACCATATAAATCTACCTTTAGCAAAGTTCTTGGTACTTCCTGCAATCGTATCATACATCTGCAATTAAAACCCCTAAACGCCCAAAATGGCCCCCATTTTGGGCGTTTAGGGGTTTTAATACATCTTTCACTCTCCTGCTGCATCTTCGTTTTCTTTACAACACTCAGCGGTAGTAAAGAAATGAACCCTGCCACTGCTCTGGCGTATCTTTCTTTACTGTATTTCTTAGATATTAAACATACACATGAAATACAAAAAGTGGACACCTCGGTGTCCACTTTTTGAGAGTCAATTCAAGCTGCCTCTTCTATACTTGCTTTATATAGACAGTTCCATTAGAGCTGTGATGATTTCATCAAGTTGTGCAATAAATATTGCAGCCTCTTCATTTGAGATATCGCCTGACGCAATACCTAACTGAATGTCAGTTAGTATCTCACTGACATCTGTCAGAAAAGCTGAGAACTCTTGATTAGTCAGCTCCTGTGAAATTGCAGCTCCCAACACTTGTGGCTCAGCTCCAGCACTAAGTCTAACTCTGCTACCAGAGCTTGAGTTGGACGCAGTAGGAGTCACGGTCTGCGTGTAGACAGTGAAGTCAGTAAAGTGTTTGGTCCAGACGAAGAGGTCGTCACCTTCACTAATCTTACAGTCTCCTCCTGCAGCAAGCTCATTACCCGCAGCCTGAGTATTAGCCGAGCAAGTTGCAGTAATTGGAGTGAACGTGCCTCCGCGTGACCAGCCGACAGAATTACCACTCTGTTCTTTAAATTCCAGCTGAACGGCTTGATCGAAAGTAACCTTTGTACCATTATTGGTTCCCACTTTGATAGTTATAATTTCTGTTGGATTTTCAAATCCGTCTTCAGCTACAGGAGGGGTAGTGATACTTACCTCGGTTGGAGTGATAAGAGTTCCATCCCAGTTCCCATCCTCTGATGTAATAACTGTACCATTCGGGATAGTCATCTTTACACCACCCATACTCGAGGTAAGCGTTTCAATAGTTTCCAAAGTTGTCGTTGCAGAGGCAGTACCGTCACCGTTACTGGTTGAGGTAAAGCTAAGGGGAGCCGGATCATCGCTGTCATCATCTTCTGGAGGAGTCTGGAATGAAGCTTCAAGTGACAGGTTGTCGAACAAGAACCCTTCACCGGCGTTTGCGGATACTGCTGTGCCAGAAGAACGCAACAATAGTGTTTTCATTAGACGTGGCGTTTGCTCAATATTTGCTTCGTCATCATTTCGGTAATAGTTCTCCCAACTTTTACCTGTATGTGCTAATAAGCCATTGATGTAGATAGTAACTACATCGTTATCTACCCCGTCATTCATGTTCATTTCAAACTTAATGGTATGAGGAACAGTTCGGTCGAGATCTCCTAAATCAGTTGCTGCAAAGCCAGCTGGGTTGGTTTGTCCTTGTGTATCGTAGAACGTTACCGCAATACCAGCTGCTGTATCAGCAAATGATAGGTAACTCATTCGTGAACCATCGCCTCTGTCTGGAGAAACAGATAAAGCAAGACTCGTCTGTAATTCACCCGGCTTAGTTGAAGCGATGTCAAACTCGATTTCAAATCGGTCATATCGTGTTCCTTCGACAAAAGCACCAGCCGTAGCATCACTATCTCCCACAGAGTCAGGAATTGGGGATGCAAACGTTTGGTCTCCAAACGAACCGCTTGTTACTGCGTTTGAAATTCGTAATGATTTACAGCCAAATGATGCGTAACCGTACGTATTATCCACTACTTCCTGGTCGAACGGACCGGTAGACATCCAGCCACTTTGCCCGTCTACATCACTGGCAATGAACGTATCAAAGGTAGTATTAAGAAGCGTGTCGGTAGTACTACAAGCAGGAATTACTGGAGCAATTACCTCTAACTTTAAGGTATACACATCAGATTGCATTCCCCTCCAAGTCACTTCAGCGTAATCATACTGATCATCTAGATCGTTCACGGTAACGTCTTTAGTGGTGTTATCAGAGAAAATATGTGCGATGTGATCTCCATCAGTGTGTCCACTGGGTGGAGTGGCTGAATTTTCATCGTGTGTACTTGTATTGTTGATATTTAGGATTGCAGCTTGCGTTACACCACTACCTTGGTCAACATTAATGCCGTGCCAAGTGTTTCCAGAAGTTGTAACATCCGTTGCATTCACAGTAGAACCATTGACTACAAGTCCTGTACGGAAATTTTTAACAGTTACGTTGTCAATGGTTACTCCTATAGATTCAAATACATTGATTCCATGTAATTGACTTCCGTTTATACCGTCAAGAATTACGTTGCGCACAGTTACATTATCCCCTCCAATACCGATTGCGGCATTATCGCTGTTTCCATTCTTTGTAAAAGCTGCATCAATGGTAAACCCGTTTCCTTCAAGGATAATTGACCGATTGAGGTTTTGGAGTGTATCAATCTCCAAATCAGCTGTCAGCTCAATCACATCACCGTCGAGGGTTGTGTCAGCTGCCATTGCGTCGTTAATACTGGTGTAGAACAAATTGTCGTTCATGTCTCGGACTGTTCCTGCTGGCACCATAACTATTGCATCACCGCTTATTGCGATGTTAGTTACAAACACTATTTCTTCAGAATCATCTGTTCCAGTCTTGGTAAAATAGATTTCTAGAGTTGCAAGGTTTGCTGCACCAGCACCAAGTGCTAGTGCAGTTAATGAATCAGACTCGTCTCCTGTCGCTCCTTCATCAACCCCTGTCACAGTCCCTAGTTCATTATCTGAACCACCAGCTTCGCGCCAACCGTAGACAAAAGTGTCATCGTTATCTATTAATTCAGCATCATAATCAAACGCAAGTGTAATATTTTCCAAGCCGGTTGTATCGGCTGTGGAAACGAGAGTCGTCTCAGCAACTACATCATGAGTAGCCGGAATGACCGAAAGCAAAGCCGCCTCTGCGACAAAAAAAGACACCGGAACGGCGATCAAAAACATCACAAACATCCCTGTCAATGCAATAAATCTTGCTGCTCTTCGGTTAAAATTTGTATAAGTATTCATAATAATTATTTTAAAATCTAATACATACCACAATATAAGGCGTATCGCCCTTTGTAAATAAATGTATTTCAATGTGTAATATCCTCCACGCCACGTAGTCGTAAAGACTCTTATTTCCCACTGTACTCTCTTATTTTAAATACGCAAGCACACAAGTACACACAAAAAAAACCACACTATACAATCAGGTGCACTTCTCGTTCTTCGTTGCTTAAAATTTCATCCGTTTAACCACTGCCAAATCGGCACAGAGTCCTTCGTTGAAGGGCATATCCTGGTTTTCCTTGAAGACTTCACGCTCAAAACCGTCTATTCTATCCCCTTTCTCCATATGTTCATACATTCTTTCTATAAAGACCTTTCTGTCAGCTCTCATCCCTTTGGTGGAAACAGTTCCATTATACATCCAAGGAAACACACCACAGGCATGGAAATATCCTGCCTTTTGATTTTTTGTTGTTCCTAGGACCCGCACAGTTTTACCTGAGCTGAGCAAGTCACGGTCTGGCGTTCTGAGCTCAATTGTCTTAATGTTCCAACTTATACCATTCTCATCAATAAATATATATACCTGCTGCTCTTCTTCATCCATCTTACTAAACATTCCCAGCAACCTCCCCTCTTCCGGGTTTTGCCACATCTGTGCTTCAGTTCGCTCATATGACTTGTACAGTGGCATACCTTTACCCAGCTGTGTGTCAATTACGTACCCCACCCCAAATACATGGAGCACAATACCTCCCACGATACTAAATACCATACTACTAGTCAGCAGCTGCCACAGAGGGTACTTATAGCCACTTCTGGTATGGCGCATATTGTAGTACGCCAATGCCCCCATTATCAGAAATGCTACTATCCACATAAGTGGAAGTATCTCAGCAAAGAACGAAAGTTGAGTGCTGTGGGTTGCTTCATAGAGCGCAAAGCGGGCATGGTCACCAACATATATCAACACCGTAAACGAAACAGCTCCAAAAATCACAGATACTGACCAAGCTATCCATACAAAGTAGTTCATACATAAAAACTTCCAACGGGCACTGGGTGTAAGCGAGTCCTGTGCAATACGGTCACGAACCAGGCACGACAACTTTGATTCCTGATCTTTGTTTTTATGTTGTTGTGATTCTTGTTGTGTCATACGTGTAATTGTTTTGTATCGAGTTTCTCTTTGAGTTGTTTTTTACCCCTATGTATCAGTGTGCCAACTGAACCCGTGGGTATCTTCAGAATATCTGAGATCTCTTCATATTCTTTATGTTCAAAGAAACGCAAAATGAGCACTGTTCTGTATTTTTCCTCAACCTCCTCCAGAGCCCGGCACACCTCTTGGGCGTTTACCTTCACATCAAATTCTTTTTCAGCTCCATCTTCCATAGTCATCTCTCGGGCAACCCGTTCATTTCCTTCATCAATCAGGTGTCCTTCTGGTCGCACGCTAAGTTTCCGGTAGGCAGAAATAGCTTCATTGTGCGCTATACGGTAGACCCAGGAGGAAAATGAAAGTGAGGTGTCAAACCCATTGAGATTTTTGTATATTTTTATAAAAATTTCTTGCAACGTATCTTGCCGGTCCTCAGCATTGCGAATACCCAGCCGCATAATATACCGAGAGAGCTTGTCTTCATAGCGTAAGACAATATGTGTAAAAAACGCTGCATCGCGTAATGTCATTGAAACTATTTCTTCATCACTCATATGTTGAGAATCTTCTACCATGTGCACTATGGTACGTGAGTTTTATAATGACTGCACGTTTTGTATACTGACAAGCCTACGTTAAGATGTACGTATGTTTATAAAAAATATTTCAGTACTGATAGTAACAGTGCTCATCGCAGTATCACTACCAACCTCAGTAAGCGCCTACTTCACCCAAGAGCAAACTCAACTACAACTCACCTCCAGCACAGCTTTGTACTCTATTACCTACTCTTTTGGACTACCTAATCAAGACCTCTATCTGCCAATTATCGCAGAGAGAAATCTTATGCACGACAAAAGTGAAGAAAAGCTGGGATACACAATCCGAAATGATAAAGAAGAAGTTACTACTGATGGGGACACAGCCAGCTTTATTCACAGTACAGCTGAAATAAAGGATGGCATGTACTTTGTACCAAAGGGCTCGAGGGCATCCTTTACCCTAGTCACTTTTTTCCGAACCCAAACAGGTACACCCACAGAAAAGTACTCATTACTCGTTGAAAACCTGCCGTTTTTAGTAGATATGGGAAATCCTGAACTTCAAGTACGTGACCTAAATCCTTCAGAACTAAAATACTACACAACTGATGAAGTGCGTCTAAACCAAGGCACACTAGTAGACATCCAAATCACCAGTATCATCACAAACCCACCCACAACCCTCACTGTTACTGCAGTGAGCAAGTAATACCCACCACCAACAAAAAGAACGACAGCAATCAGTTGTCGTTCTTTTTGTTTCTCACCCTCCCCTTTTTTTCACCAGAGTGCATAAACTGAGTGAAATACAAGAAGATGAGTTTTTAAAACATGAGACCTACTTGGCGGTAGGGCGAATGTTTTCAAAATGAAATCGACGCAGTAGTTCGCCAGTTTATGCGCTCTGGCCTGCTACCCAGCCAGTGGTCCAGCAAAGCTGGAGACTAAACCCACCACTTGGTCGGTTGATGTTCAACACATCCCCCGTAAAGTACAAGTTTGGCACAATTTTAGAGCCCATTGTCTTAGTATCTACTTCAGACATATCTACCCCACCGTCAGAGATAACTGCTCGGTCAAGCCCCATGGTCGATGTAATAGTAAGTGGCATGGCTTTAAGTCGTTCAACCAACTCATACCGTACTTCCTTACTAATACTGTGTACCCGCATAGACCGTAGCTCTGGATCAAACTGCTCAGCTACTGCCTCAGCCATACCATGAGGCACAATTTCCTTGAGCATATTCTGCAATTCTTTATTTTTGTTTATATCAAACGCTGCTAGTACTCGATTACGTAATGTACCGATGTCGGTATCAGGATACATGTCGATAGTTGTTTTCACCTGCCCACCAGCCAAAAGCTGCTTCACTTCGTAGGAAGAGTTCAGGACCAACGGTCCAGAGATACCAAAGTGTGTAAAGAGGATTTTTCCCGTTTTCGAGAATTTGCCTTGCTGCTTGGTCAGGTTCTTTCCAAAGGTAATTTTCATAAACGACAGGGTTGTTCCTGAAAGTTTCTTCACCCAACTGTCTTCCACTTTAAGCGGTACAATGTTTGGGTTTGCTTCATGTACTGTATGTCCATATTCAGTAAGCCACTGGACTCCTTCACTACTAGCGCCTGATTCTGGTCGTGACGAACCGCCTGACGCGAGGATGAATGAATCACCAGCAAAAGACTCTTTGGTAGTTGTAATACCCAGAATTTCTCCATTTTCACCCTTAATAAATCCTTTTACACGCACACCCAATCGAAGGGTTACGCCGTTCTTGGTTACATAGTCGCGCATTGTTTCAGTAATGTCTGTTGCCAACTGTGACTCTGGAAATGCTCGTTTTCGGGCTTCAACCACAATCGGTACCCCTCGATCTTCAAAAAACTTCTTAGTGTCCTTCATGCTGTGCTGGGCAAACGCAGAGTGAAGATACTTAGCTGCATCTTTATAGTGCGCTACTAACTTCCGGTCATCTTCTTCAGCGTTATAGATGTTACACCGCCCACCACCAGTAGTATCAAGCTTCTTTCCTAGCTGCTTGTTTTTTTCAACTAATAAAACCCGCTTACCGCATTCAGCGGCGCGCCCAGCAGCCATCATTCCTGAGGGACCTCCACCGATAACGATAACGTCGTAGTGAGAACCGATGTGTTCAATATTAGTTGACATAAGTCCGAAATAATAGCATAAATATTGTGAATAGCAATGGCACGTCGTACGCAACTGTAGTATATCTTTACAGCCTGTAGTTTTTATTGTATTGTATCCCCCATATGGAATTCCCAATGAGAATAAATAAATACGCGGCTAACAAAGGCTGGGCATCACGACGTGAAGCTGATGCTCTTATTGATAAAGGGCTTATTCTCATCAATGGGAAAAAAGCGGTCATCGGACAAAAAATTGAGGAAAATGACGATGTACAGCTTGCAGGTAAGACTAAGGAAAAGAAGTATCTGGCCTACTACAAAGGGCGAGGAATCATCACGCACTCCCCTGGCGTTGGTGAAGTTGATATCGCCGGACGAATGAAAAAGGACTACCAGATTACCGATGTAAACCCTGTCGGACGACTTGATAAAGACTCAGAAGGACTGATGATTCTCAGTAACGATGGACGAATCACTGGACCACTACTGGACTCAAACCTCAAGCATCCAAAAGTATATGACGTAACTGTCGACAAGAATGTCACCAGTATCCTGACGCAAAGCTTCCAGCGAGGAGTAAACATCGAAGGCTATATAACTAAGCCTGCTCAAGCAGTAAAACACCCTCGAAACGCCCGCCGAGTGACTATTACCCTTATTGAAGGCAAGAAACACCAAATCCGTCGTATGTGCGCAGCGCTTGGCTACCAAGTACAAGACCTCAAGCGAATGAGTATTATGAATATCGAACTTGGAAAACTCAAACCAAACCAATTTCGAAAGATTGAAGGAAAAGAACTAAAAGAGTTTCTCCAACAATTGAACGTAGAAAATTAGTACAGTAAAAAGACCGGTGTCTCTGACATTGGTATTTTACATCAATTCTGCACTACCTACGCCTGAATCAACGCATAATCCCGCATGTCTTCATAGGCATCACTTTCATCCATAATTTCTTCTTGAAGAATCTCTTCAAGTACATCCTCAAGCGAGACAACCCCTGACATACCACCAAACTCGTCTTTTACTATAAAAAGGTGATGTCGGGTCTTAATGAACGCCAAGAAAGTTTGATCCAGTGGGTCACTTTCTTTCACAAAAATTGCGCCCGCACTGGCGGACTGACCAACTGGTTTCCCGTCGACACCTTTTTTCAATAACTGACTGAGATGCACCACACCAATAATGTTGTCTTTATCCTCCTCATAAATAGGAATTCTCATAAACCCTTCTTCAGCCAAATCATGCAAGAGGCTATCGTTTACAATTGTCGTATTTTCAATTGAATGAACTACTGTCCGTGGGGTCATCACATCATTTACTGTTTTAGCAGAAAACGAAAGTGCGCCGTGAATAATTTGAGATTCTTCCCTATCAACATCACTATCGTTAGCAAGTCGGTGTTCATCTACAATTTTCATCAATTCTTTTTTAGAATAAATAATTGCGAGTTCTTGTCCAAGCATCTTATTAAGCGCCCAGGCAATTGGTGCGGCAACTGGATAGAACAAGAAAATAAAAATTTTTACCAGCCAATCAACCTTAGCTCCTAATGATAGTGCATACCGTGAAAAGATTGCCTGCGGCATTATTTCACCAAATATCACAATAAGTCCAGTTGCAATTAAACCAGCAACAACACCAGACGCTACTGAGCCAAGAAAAATAGCCAACGCAGAATTCACTGCTACATTTCCAATAAGTAATGTTGTTAACAACAAGTTTCCTCTTCGTCGAACTGCGTACACCTTCTTTGCTTCAGTACTCCCAAGTGTCATTTTCCGCTTCAACTCTGAAGCACTGAGACTCATCAACCCCAATGTTAAGCCAGAAAAAAGAGCTGAAAAAATCAGCAATACTACCACCACTATATAATCAATCATATTTGTTACCAGTAGTATACCAGACATACAGTCATATAAAAATAAACGGCAATTAATCGTGTAATTAACCGCCGTTTATTTTCACCCTTCTGTAGCCTTCATTTATTTCATCAACGAATACAACCGCACCACCGCATCCACTCCAGCCAGATTGCGTGTCCACTCTATTGAGCTAGCACTCTCTAGCTCCACGGTAACCGCAGGAATTCCAATAGATGCCAGCCAGCCTTCGGCATCCCCCGTAATTGGGTAGGCATCAAAGACTGGTACTTCACCATATTGGGCTGCTTTTGCGTAGGTACTCATCAGTGCAAGTGTTTCAGGTAGCACTCCAGCTTCACACTCAGACGCATAGACATTATTTGCCTTACTATGCCAGAAGGCTACTGCAGCTGGTCGTATCGTTGCCACATAGTCACGCAACGCTTTCGCTTCTGGTTCTGAAAATGCGGAAGTGCCCGCACTAACGACATTTCCCCGCCACGTACTCTCTGGCTCCCACTTACAGTCGAAGTTACGATTCAAGTCCACGTCATTAGCGTTAAATCTCCCTTCTGCCACCCGTACTGATGGATTAGGTACATCGGCGACAGTAAACACGCCCTGCGTCCCTGTGACCAGATAGAGTCCGTCTGGATTAAGAGTTGGGATGATGTGGATTGTCACGTCTTCTGGTACAAGTGCCGAGTTTGTTGTAAAGTGCTCAATCATTTCGTATGCCAATAATGAGCTGTTCCATTCATACCCACCGTGTATACCACCCACAAACAACAGGTGTGTTTCTCCGCTGCCTAATGTAACTACCTCAATAGCACGCCCTTCTACTGAAGCACCAATCACCTCTGAGGAAACAAAGGGGATTTCTACCACCACCTCTTCTACCGGTACCTCTACTACCACTTCTTCTACGGGTGCATCAATACTAAAGAAGAGATACCACCCTACAGCCAAAAGTACGGGAATAAAAGCCAGTACTGCTAACTGCAATTTTCGTTGCACAGTCATTAGTTTGAAAGAGATGAAAGTACGGCTGTAATCCCCTTCAGGTTCTTGTCCCACTCAGTATCTTCATGTGTAGTCAGCAATACAGAAATTGCAGGAATTTGCTTGGCGGCTAACCAGTTCACCATATCTCCCGTAATGTCGTAAAAGTCAAACTCTTCATGTGCGGTATATCCAGATGCGTTCGCATACGTATTGGTCAAGGCTAGAGTTTCTGCCATCACCCCATTCTTACAGCTTGACGCGTATACACCGCCCGCAGCTGCGTAGTACGCCACCACTGCAGCTGGGTTATGTAATTCCACATAGTCACGAACCGCCTGCGACTCAGGTTCTGAAAATGGCACTGTTCCACCACTCACACTTTGATTCTGCCACGTTCCGGTTTCTTCCCAAAGGCAGTTAAAGTTCCGGTTTAAGTCAACCTGATTAGCATTAAATCGTCCTGCCACTTTCACCGCTTCACTGCTTGCTACGTCACTCTGAGAAAAGAGCCCTACCTTTCCTGTGACGTCAAACAAGCCGTCTGGGTTCACCGCAGGAATCACGGTTACTCTCACTCCTTCAGGCACTGCACTGGGTGTACTTTCTAAGTACTCCACTAATTCATACGCCATACGTGCGGTAGTCCACGAGTATCCACCATGGATACCCCCGATAAACATCACTTCTTTTTCTCCCGTACCGAAATGATAGGCAGTAATATCTCGCCCTTCTACCGAAGAACCGATGACTTCAACCGGACCAGCTTCAGCTGCGATTAGTTCATTCAGAGGTTCAGCCCCATCACCAATACCACCACCTGACTCTACTTCCATAGATTCCTCTGCTATAACTGCCACTTCCACTTCATCAGCCTCGTAGGTAGACGTAGTACTTGCAATTAATAAAAATGCTCCCCCTCCCACGACAATCAATACTCCCAAAACAATCAAAATTTTATTCATAGGTACAGTATACGCCAGTAGAATGAGGTTGGCGAGTTTGTAACTAGCTATACACCATATCTACTACTAGTACTTGTTTTTTTATAAAAAGGAGTACTATTTAGTTAATCACCACGAAGGAAACCCTGACAGAGTTCGTCTCTGTTGGGGGTTTTTTCAAACTTTTTTCTCCAGAATATTCTTCTGATCATTAATATAGGCTATTTTAGCATCCGTTCTTTTCAAAAGGATAGAACACTTGTCTTCGAGTCCTGGTGAAATAATTGTGTGAAAACGATCATTATCAACTAATTTTGCAACTAGAGGTGCATAATCACCATCACTAGAGACTAAAATTGCTTTATTAAGATTACCTTCATAATAATCTTCCATTGCTTGCATCAATAAATCTATATCACAATTCCCTTTAGGCGTTCCGTTTCCATTTTGATAGACGACTTCCTTAAAAACTAAGGTAAACCCTGACTCGGATAGGTATGTATATAAATCTTTATACTTTGGAATAAGTCCTATGAAAATATATGCTTTCTCAACCTGGTATTTATCTTTAAGCCAGACTCGAAATCTAGCATACTCTAATTTCCAGTTTAGATAATTCTTCATAGCTTTATCTAAATTAGCAGCATCTATATAAGCGATGTTTACAGACATAATTTTGTATATTGTACACCATAATAAAACAACCTGCGTATACGCAGGTTGTTTTATTATTTATTTTGAAATACCTACTTCGTCCAGCGATTTGCTCTAGGGCAGAACAAATTGGGAATAAAATAAATTATAGTCGCTTCTTCTTACAGAAGCTGTTCAGGTTGTCATTATTTTACTAACGCAAAATAATAAGCAATCCCTTGCGAAAGGGTGTAAACACTTTCGCACTCGTTAATTTATTTTTTCTTTCGGTCCGCCTCCTTCAGCTGCTGCTTACGCAATCGTACTGATTGTGGGCAGACTTCTAGGTATTCGTCGTCGGCCATGATTTCTAGTCCGATTTCAATTGAAACAGTCTTGGCTGGCACCAGCTTTATGGCTTCATCCGTCCCAGAAGAACGCATGTTTGTCAGCTGCTTTCCCTTAGTAGGGTTTACCATCATTTCTTCACCCTTAGACGTATTTCCAATCACCATACCTTCGTACACCTCGACACCAGCTTCGATGTAGAGCTCACCTCGTGTCTGGAGGTTTGCTAGTGAGAATCCAAGTGTCTTTCCGGCTGCCATTGAAATCATAGAGCCAACTTGTCGTTTCTTGATTTCTCCTGCGTATGGTTGGAAGCCAATTACTTGTGACGCCAGGATACCTTCACCCTTAGTATCAACTACGAACTGGTTCTTGTATCCAAGGATACCTCGAGTCGGTCCTTCAAAGAGTAGTCGAATCTGGTTTCCGTTAGTTACCATGTTTTGCATGATGAACCCTCGGTTTGAAAGACGTTCGATAACCGCACCTTGGAATTCTCCTGGGATGTCAATAGTTACTTCCTCATACGGTTCAGACTTTACGCCATCTACGTCCTTAATAATAACTTGCGGCTGTGATACCGAAAGTTCGTATCCTTCTCGTCGCATGTTTTCTAGTAGTACTGAGATATGCATTTCTCCACGGCCATATACCTTAAGTACATCTCCTGAGAAGTCTACTTTTAGTCCTACGTTGATTTCTAACTCTTTCTGAAGTCGGTCAGCAATCTGTCGTGAAGTAACATACTTTCCTTCTCGTCCTGCAAAAGGAGACGAGTTCACCAGGAACTCCATTCCGATAGTTGGCTCGTCTACGTTAATTGCGGTAAGTGGCTCTACTGTCTCATCGTCAGTAAGAGTTTCACCAATGTTGATGTCTTCTAGACCAGCAATAAGCACAATGTCTCCGGCATATGCCTGATCAATCTCCACCTGTGATACGCCTTTGTAGCCAGACATTTTCACAATCTTGCCTTTTTTCACTTCTTCACCTTCATGGACGATAAATACCGATTGTCCTTTCTTTACCGTCCCTTCGTAGATACGGGCTACTGCCAGTCGTCCTAAGAAGTTGTCGTAGCCGAGGTTAAACACCTGTGCTCGAAGCGTGTCGCCTTCTGTATATCCCTTGGCTGCAGGCACCGTTTCAAGAATACAGTCAAGTACGGGAGCAAGGTCTTTCATCTCATCAGCCATGTTTCGTTTCGCGAGACCGTCTCGTCCCACTGCGTACACGGTCTGAAAATCACACTGCTCATCATCAGCTCCCAGCTCCATAAAGAGCTCAAGCACCAAATCTTCACACTTTTCTGTGTCAGCAGCAGGCTTGTCAATCTTGTTGATTACTACAATCGGCTTTAGTCCAAGCTCAAGAGACTTTTTAAGTACGAAACGTGTCTGTGGCATTGGGCCTTCTTGTGCATCCACCACCAAGAGCACCGAGTCAATTGAACGTAGTACCCGCTCTACTTCAGAACCGAAGTCGGCGTGACCTGGAGTATCTACGATGTTGATTTTAGTATCTTTGTACGTTACTGAGGTGTTCTTTGCGTAGATAGTAATACCTCGCTCAAGCTCAATAGCGTTATTGTCCATTGATGCATCTCCTTCTCGGTCACCAGTAAACTCCATCAGACCGTCAGTCAATGTTGTCTTACCATGGTCTACGTGCGCGATAATCGCAATGTTTCGAATTTCTTGGCTCATACTGTATGTAATTTAAGAATAAAAAATACCCCGCTTCGAGCAAGGCTCAAATATGGCACTAGAATACCAGTTAAAAAGGTTTTGTCTAGTGCTAACTAACCAACAATAATTTCTGTGATCGTGAGAGTTGCTTAATTACCCACTCACGCTTACTTGCAGCACTTCTACCCTCACACTCTTCACTGTATACAAGTTCAACGGGTCGACGGGCACTAGTACACTTTGCGCCCTTTCCTGCTGTTCCACTGTTATGTTCCTGCACCCGCCTAACCACATCGGTAGTAATCCCAGTATAGAGAGAATCATCATTGCACTTGAGCACATATATGTACCAAATACTCATATAAAGTCAAAATACGGCACATCATAATACTCACCAGTGAATGAATGAATGGCAAAGTACGTAAACAGGGCGATTGAAATAATGACTACTAGGGTCTTAAGAAACATATTTAGTGCATATAGATAACTTAGTAACGATACATGGTGCTACCAAGTGACTTCAGTACAGGTAGTATACCAGAAAGACAGGCACCTATAGGTGCCTGTCTTTCTGGTATCTACTAGTGAGAATCAATTACTCAGAATCCCTACCTCTAAATCCAGCAAACTGTCCATCTTCCTTGTCTTCACGGTCCCCTTTCATACCATGTCCGCGTCCATGCATCTTTCCTTCAAAACCAAGTTCTTCCATGATTTCTCGAGCTGCTTGCTTGTCTCCAGCCTCACGCAAATCGTGGGCTTCGGTAAAGAGAGCGAATTCTTCTGGTGTATCTACAGTATTCGATAATGGTGAGCCCTCAACTGCTTCTAAAAATGCATCGTAGTCACCATTTTGTAGGGCAGCCTGCACAGCCTCCTTCTTTTCTGCATGATGTGCCTTCATGGCTGCTTTTACTTCTTGCATTGTCTCTATATCGACACCGGCATCCATAAGTACGTCCCGAGCCGCTTCCCTATCTCCATCCTTTCGTAGCTCATACGCCTGTTCAAAGGCTGCTACTTGCTGTGTGTCTAATCCGGCATTTTCTAGTACTGAACTATCGAATGCACTGGCTCCAGTTACGGTTACTGCAAACGCTGCAATTGGAATCAGTAACGCTTTTGTTTTGTTTTTCATTATATGTGTTTTAGTGTAATTAATTAGTGGGTGAATTTATCGTTGCAACAAATAAAAATCAGTTTCATGAAGCTCCGTCATCCCTCCTTGCAAATACTTTCATGAGGACAAGTGGCCGCTTCATTTGGTAGTACGCAGGTGATAAAAATAATATTTCACCACGCCATCTTGACTTAAAAGTTTTCCCATGTTCCTGTTTTTATATCTCTACATATACAAAAAAACCATCCTTCATCTAGCTGAAGGGTGGCCCTAGTGGCTTATATGACGCTAGTTGTCGTATTCAAACTGCTCATCAAGATGATTCCTTAAGAAACCACCAATGCCACCCTCAGAGGAAGTTGCTGGTTGACTCGATGTTGCCAGCTGTTGCCACAGTGGGGCAAACGCATTAGCAAGTACGGAATTCTGGAAGTTCATGCCACAGGTACTAAGCTCGTAGACTTCCCCTTGGTAGATAAGACGGTAGCTGTAGTCAATTCCATCTACGTATGACTGACAACTACGCGTATTTTTCTCTTGCAGCACTTCCATATCAGCAGTCTCTATCTCACTTACAAGATTCTTAAATGTTTCAGCGACCATCTTCCCGAGCACTAGCTCAGGTTCCCCTGCCTGTAATTGGTACTGGGGGATATATTCATAGGTACGGTTCTGATTTAATACAAATGATGGACACACCCCTACCATCTGGCAACCTCCACTCATCTGCCCCTGTAGCTTGAAATCAATCTCTGAAACCACCTCTACGTCACTTTGCTGATAGTCTGGTGCAAACGCTGTTACGTAGAGATACGCACCAGAAAACATTCCAGTGACAAAGGTAAATCCTAATATAAAATAGACGCGCGCGTTCATAGGGATAGTATAGCACCCAAAATATGATTACTTTGAATTAAAGAGATGATTCACAATATCTTCCGCAACAATTATCCTCTCTGTATTTTTTAAAGATAAATCTGAAATTTCATGTAGCATTTTACGATACTTAGCATCACGCTTTTCTATATCAGGTAATGCAATATAAATAGGCTGGGAGTATTCTTTATGTAAAATTACATACCAATAATTTAGTGCACGTACATAAAATTGAGAAAAATATCTTAGGAACTCCTCAGAAGAGTCAACGGAATCTTTCATACCATCAACTCTCCCCTGCATCCACAACATCGGGCCAGCTGGGAAGCCTTTGTCCCACGGGGTACCTTGTAGATACAGTTTGCTAGCTCTGTTCAATATATCCGAACCTTCTGTAGCCGTTTCAAAAACAACTCGTGCATATTGGAGCTTGGTACCAAATACCTTCAACACATCTTCAACAGGAAGTAGTACTGACTGTACTTCAACATTTTGTCCTTGAATAAGTTCGCGAAAATCTCCTGGATTATCACTTGTTGTATAGAAAAGAATAAAATCCCAATCACTATGTTCACGTTCGTTGCCACTTGCACGAGATCCATGAAGTATAATTGTTGCCGGATTATATTTATTTTTTAAATACTCAATTATTGTTTTCTCCATAACTAACAATGAATTTATTATTGACCAATACTTTTAAAAGAGAACAGAATTCTTCAATCACATAGACAGTATACCTTTTGGATATTTTCTGCGCTAGCTTAAAAATACCTCAAAAGCTTTTCGTCTATAGAACCCCTGTGCAAAACTAAAATGATACTATATAACAAGCATCACGTAGTTCACAAATCATCAGATCAATAGGATCACATGGTGAAGTCAGCACAAAGTCACA
>Ga0222662_1000594_pt1 | contig 27188 bp, 21 predicted proteins | sample AntAcemetagen600_FD_179821 | JGI IMG/M metagenome (GOLD analysis project Ga0222662, IMG submission 179821) | Saline water microbial communities from Ace Lake, Antarctica - #600 | ecosystem: Environmental > Aquatic > Non-marine Saline and Alkaline > Saline | place: Antarctica: Ace Lake... | reverse complement strand
CTGTTTAGGTGATGTGGGAGTGAGTTTTTTAGTTGGCTTCATAGTAAGAGTCGTAGTGTTGGTGATTCTTCACCGCCTGCAACTCCTCCCATGTCATCTTTTTCCTTTTTCCTACCCGGATGCGCCACGTCGCCGACCGGTTTTGTTACGGTCGGCTCTCCCGTCAGATATCCAAGCGAACTTAGGAAGCGATCCATATCGGCTACCGTTTTCTGATAGTTTCCCGGGCGATCATAATTAAAAAATCCGTGCCCCTGCCCCTCATACAAATTCAACTCGCAACGGCGCCCTTTTCCCTCCATCCGTTTTTTATATTCTTTCGCCGTCGCCACCGGAACCAGCCCATCTTTTGTCCCCAAGAAAATAGCAGTCGGCGGCGATTTTTCAGTAATATTGTGCATCGGAGAAATTTCCTGCCAAAACCCTTCCACCTGACTAAACCCAAACCCATTTTCACTATTATCAATAACGGGGTTAAACAAGACGAGTGCGTTGGGGCAGAAACTAATGGTCCTATCGTCACTTTCTTCTTCAAATGCAGTCGCCGTTCCTGCCGCAGCGGCAATATGCCCGCCAGCCGAACCGCCGCCCACAATAACCTTCTCGGGATCAATGCCCATTTCTCTTGCATTCTTCCGAACCCAGCGAATTGCCGATTTCGCATCCTTCACGCACTCAACAGGCGTCGTTTTATGTTTTCCTTTCAGTCGATATTCAGCAGAAATCGCCACCATCCCGCGCGAAGCCAGATAGTCCGCTTGCGGATAAAAATAGGAGGGGGATCCCCCCGCCCAACCGCCACCGTGAAAAAAGAGAATCACAGGACGCTTTTCCGAGACTTTATGATTTTCAGGATAAAAAACATGAAGCTTTAATTCACCTTGCGCCGTTTTTTTATAGACCACCTGCTCATCTGGTTCGAACCCTGTAATCGTCAATGCGCTAACAGTGACACAAAACAAAAATACACTAAAAGCTAACCCTATATTTTTCATTAATTTATTCATTTTTTTAATTTATTCATTCCCGAGTTCAACTAACAAGGGCAAGAAGCTAGATGCTTGTAATTATCGTTAGTACCTTGGTGATGGTTATGTCGTAACTGACGTGTGGTTTAGTGCTCTGCTGCCTCCGCCGTCGAAGACCTTGAGCTTGTCGTAATAGGTGAGACGGAGGCTCTGTGTGGAATGCCGGGCTTTCCTTCTAACTGCGACGTTTGTGATCCGCCTACTTCGAGCCCACGCGTTCGGGGATGCCGGTGAATTTGATTTTCCCTGCTTTGCCGCCTTCTTTGGGACGGATGATGTAGAGCATGCGTATGTGCTTGTTAAAATAGATGCGTCCTGAGTAAGCGCGGACCGGCTCTGCTTTGCCTTCAGGCAGGCTTAACATGATCGTTTGATAGTAATTGCCGTGCTCGAAGTCGCCACTGACATCAGTGATGTTTTTTTCAGCCAACATGTGCTTGGAATCACCGATTTTGACCGCGACTTTAAAGGGGGCTAAATTCAAAAAGCGATAGGTGCCGGCCTTGAAGTTTTCGGTCGTATCCGGAATCGCAAAGATGGAGTAGCGCTCTGTATCGCCGGATTTCTTTGCGAACAAGAGCAGGTAGCGTGGATGTAAGCCATCGAGTGTTACCTGGCCCACCGGCGTGCGAATGGGCTCGCCCTCGGGGGTGAGCGTTTCGCTTTCACGGAAGAAGGTGAGCTGCTTCGGGCCGCTGTATTTAAGTCGCCGGGAGCGTGTGCTCGGATAGATGTCGATGTCCTGCGCTGTGCCGCTGCTGAGGATTTTCAGGTCGTTGATTTCGCCATCCAGAGCGAGGCAGCAGAAGGAGGTATTGATCAAAGGTTCCTGCTCCGGTTGGGCATGGCTGATGCCAACCAGTGAGAGTGCCGACAGCAGCAGGCATTGAATGAGAGTCGTGCGAAAAATGATCATGAAATGTCGGTGCAATTGGTTTTAAACTTCGTTTTCACTGAGCCAGCGAAAGTGAATGATTTTGAATTTGCGGCCAAGGCTGTCTCCGGCCTGCGGCTCCCAGTAGGCGGAGTCACTGGGATCTGCGGCGCCGGGGTTGACCGGTTCGGGGGTGCGTTGGACGATGGCTTCGCACCAGGCGCGGCCGTTCGGTTCGCCGCTGACTGGATCCAGTGCTTCGCCGTAGGAGCGGATACGGAAGGTGTCGCTGCGCACACTGGCAAAGGAACCGATCACTTGCAGCAGGTCGCCCTGAGTGAGGTTGGCGCTGGCGCTGGTGGCGGTGCTGCGCGCAGCACCGTTGCCGTCGAGAATGTTAGACGCGACTGGGAAGTTGCCGGCATCTCCTTGCAGGTCGGCGCTCGTCACCTTGATATTTGCAGTCGTAATAAAGCTGGAGTTAATGCCGGACTTATCGATGGCGGCTTGCAGGAGTCCGGCCAGTCCGAAGTTGTCGTTCGAGAGGCTGCGGTTCACAAAGGCCGACAGTGAGGTGAAGATGGTCCCTTGGTTCGTCACCCGTAGTTTAATTTCGGCGACAATGGCATTTGCCAGAGCATCCAGTTGGATATCGCTGAGTGTGGCAAATCCGCCCCAGGCTTCGTCGTCACCGTAGCTGCCGCTGGCATTGTCGAATGCATCGGCAATCGGTTGCTTGAGTCGAGCCAGCGGAGTGCGGTTATTGGTGTAGTTTGTTTCGGCACTCTCACCGGACTTGTAAATCGACATGTCGCGCGCAGAGGCCAGCATGGTTTTCCAAGCGTTGACTGAAGTGGAATGCACATTGAAGCTGCCTTTGACAAACAGGTTTTCGGCCGCGCGCTCATACGCAGTGCTGCGCGGGTCGCCGGAGCCATCGAAGAGCTTGGTTCTCGCATCGGCGATGGTTTCGTTTGCCAGTGCGAGTTCCATGCGGGGATTGGGCAAGCTGTCACTGCCATTATTCGTGTCAAACGCGCTATCAAAGGAATCCCCCAGAGTGCCATTGTAGGCATCGACATCGGCATCGTAAACGCGTGAATAAGAGGAAAAGAAATAGCGATCCCACAGCACTTCATTACTGAGGTAGGAGAGATCATAGAATATCCGCTGCTGACCATCTCTGTTTTGAAATATGTCATAGGTCGCATTTGAAGGAATATAAGGAGAGGCAAAGGAGTTACCGATGGCCAGCGCGGGCATGTGCGCGTAGAGCCCGATGTTGGCATGTTGGAGCTGACCGATGGATATTGGTGGGCTGGTGGGAAGCTCGATCATGGCCACATGTGATTGTCCACTATTGTTGGAGGAGCCCCAGTAGCCATTCACATTGCCGGTCCCAGTGCTCTGGAGGAAGTCCATGCCCGGGGTCAGGCCAGTCGTGTAAATGCTGAGTTGCCAGTTCGGCGCGAAGACGGGCCACCCATAGTTGGGAACGCTATCGCTTGTTGGGAATAGATTCCGTGACATTGTGATCGGTGCCAGAGGATTTGTATGCGTCAATCCGGGATAGGGGAAAGGATTCGTCAGACTGTCCTCCTCAGCTGGTTTAAGGAAGCAGTCGTAGTTTATAAATGGATACGGCTCCGAAATATCAGCGGCGAGGTGGTTCATGGTATTGAGCACGCGCCCCTCACTGTCCTCGCCTCCATACCAATCCTTGTATTCGAGATAAATGTAGTCCGAATGGTGGCCGCCGTAGTTTGATAGATCGACCCCACCATTTCGGAGATCTACCCCTGTCATGTTTTCAGGAATCTTTGCGACGTCGCCTGCGGCGGGGATGGAAATAGAGTGATAGACCCAATAAGCCCAGCGATCATTGGCATAAGGCTGGTAGAAGACCCGCAAGTTCGGCCCGCCCGCAGCAGGGTCCACTGGAATTTTAAAGTTGTAGGATTCCGCGCCTGGCGGTGCCCAATATGTAGTGCCTTTCAGCCCCTGTTGTGAATACGCGGTGCCATTACCCTGATTATCATGTCTCACCCCTTCATAGATCTTCACTTCCCCCGGATCGAGGGTGCCTTCTCCGGTTTTCAGCATGTGCCAGTTTCCACTAGTAGCTCTGGTTTTTTTGTAGCTCGAATCGACCAAGCTCTCAATCTTGATCTGAAATCGAACATGATCGACATAGGATGCCAAGCCATTGTGCTTAACTTTTACGTTGAATGGATTATGCACGACGAAAGCCGGGCTGATTAACAGAGATAAATTGTGAAAGTCGTATCCGCTGGTGTCGTCCTCGGGGGGGGCGGCATCCCGAAATTGAAGGCCCATCGTCACTAAATTACGTTGTACATAGGGTAGGTAGTTCGCTTTCACCGGGATCGATAGAGCCCCGCCAGCGCTGCGCAAGGGATCGCCTTGGCTGCCAGCACTGATCGTATTACCATTAATATAGCGCAGAGCTGCGAGATCTTCCCAACCACTTGGGTTGCCCAACTCTTTTCGATTGGGCACGAATGCCTGTGCGTCGAAGATCGGGTCAGTCATGGGTGTGACCATACGCTGGTAGATTGTGTAGTAGTCACGTAGTAGATGCCAAGTCGGCCCATTGGCATCCACTCCGGTGGTATTGGGCAGTCTGAAAATCGGCTGCACTTCGCCAAAGCCAGTAGAGAGGATGGTGTCGGGGCCGTTGGAACCAAAGACAGATCTGTTGAAGTCCGCATCTGATAACTCAAAGGCCAGCGAGAGGTCTTGTTTTAATCCGCCATTGTGGGCATCGGCCAGCACGCCGCTCGAATAGGTCGTCAGGTCGTGGAACTGTGCCTTCACCTGATCTTCGTCGGGGGCCGAGGCGTCCAGCGTGAGGTCGGCTGTATCGAGCAGCTTACTTGCCAAGTCGCCACTCTGTAGATCGATCGACGAGAGCCCGGTGAGTGTGGCGACATTACCACGGGCGGAGCTGGACAATGTTTGCAGCGCGGCCTGTTTGGTTGCGTTGGGGCCCAGTGCGGTGTTTTGTGAGGCATCGGTGAAGTTGATGCGCGCTTTGACGCCCTCATCTCCAATCCACCAGGCATAATTCCCTGATGGTTGGTTCCCTCCGATTGGTCTTGGTGTGACTGTGATTTGCGCATTCGGATCGTCAGCGTTTCCATCATTGTTTGTGTCCTCCAAGCTGCCAGACCCGAGTAGTGTCACAGCGTTGGCTGTCGGCGCGGGGGATTCGTTGTCGTTATTGTTCTGAAAATCCGAAACCAACCAGCGCACCAGATCGCCTTCCGCATAAGTGCTGCCATTTACGTTGGATCCGTTTGGATCGCTGACCCAGACGCCGGTGTGCTGCTTGCGCGATGGGTCTGTGGCCGACAGAATTTCGGCCGTGGCGGAAATACGCTGATCGGGCCCCATGGATTTCTGCAATTCACCGAGCGCCTGCTGCAAGCCCAGTAAGGCATTTTGTTCAGCCTCCATTTTGCTCGAATGAATTTGTGCAGACTGCGTCTCGACCTGCACCAGGGTCGTGATCGATAGCAGAAGCAATAGCACAAAGGCCATCAACGATAGCGCGATGATTAAAGCAAATCCCCCCTGAGAGGGTCGGTTTCGAGATGAATTTATCAAAATAGGATTTTTAAAAGCAGAATAGAAAGTGGATTGACAAGAATGCGCCAAAGAATCCATTCTTGTCAAGCCATTCAAAATCAGATCAATTTAACAGTGCCATCGACTTCGCCCTATATCATACCACAAATCACATCCTATCTCATGAAAAAAAGCCTCCTCCTCGTGCTGCTCACCCTCTGCAGCACGCTCATTGGCCGCCCACTTCAGTTCGCAAGCGATTCCAGCCACCATGTTACCGTTTCCCAAAGCGACCACGGAGTCATCGAGCTACGCACCACCGGCGACGACCCCTACATCATTGTCAGTGCGCCACCTGCCACGCAAGTCGATGAAGACGCCACCATTCTAGCCTTCGAGTTCTTCTGCCCTGATGGCGTCGACTTCATCGAGGTTTACTACTCTAAAGACCTCAATAAAAAAGACTGGAGCGGGCGCCGAAAACTTGAAGGCGGCGCACTGCCCAAGGCAGAAGCATGGCAACCGCATGCGATCGACTTAAAAAACGGCACTAAAGGTAAATGGACAGCCGCGGATGGGGCCCTACGCATCGACATCGGCCGCAAATCCGGAACACAAATACGATTACGTAACCTACACCTCCGCGCTCCCACAACAGCGGAACAAATGAACGCCGCCGAAGGCGAGGCCATACGAGCACGCAAGTTAGCCACCGCAGCAACCATCGAAGCCTATATCCATAAAGACAACTGGCCTACGCGTATGCCCGTTATTTCGGCGGGCGACACACACATTCACCTCAAGGGCACACTCGAATACTCCCCCAAAGGCCAAGTCATATTAGTCGAATACCAGCCACACGAAGACCCTTGGAATCCGAGCGCTGGAACAGTCGTCGATCACAATGGCCAAGGCTTCGACTACAACATCACCCTCCCCCGCTTTGAAGACGATGGCCGCGATCGTATCGCACATCGCTATGCATTCGCTCAGCAATTGCGTAGTGGAGAAGAACGCGAGCTGATCAGCCCAGCCATTTGGGTCACTGATCTAAGTTGCGCCGCTGAACGCGACATGCCTCGCCTCGTTCCGGCAAACAAAAAAGGGCTTGGCGGCATCGCTTATAAGAAAGGTATTTACGAAGCGGACCTAGGGGATCTGGGTATCACCGCATCCACCGTGAACATCGAACTGAGCAGCATCGTAAACGTAGGGCTTAACGCAAAAACTATCGAATACACCCACCAAGGGAAAGTCTATCAATTCAACGCAGGCAGAGTGCAACAGTTTGACAAGAACATCAGACAACTCACCGAAATGGGCATGGTCACGAGTGCCATTATTCTGGTGGGCAAAAGCGCGGGCAACTTGGTGCATCCGGATTTCAACTCAGCAGGTGTTTACGCAATGGCGAACCTGACCACCCAAGATTCAAGCGACCATTACCGTGCGGTGATCTCCTTTCTTGCCGAGCGCTACAGTCGCCCGGATAAAGAACACGGCTGGGTCACCCACTGGATCGTCTTCAACGAAGTCGACGTCGGCTGGGTCTGGACGAATATGGGCGAAACGCCGATGGCCTCTTACATGGATGCCTACGAGAAGGCCATGCGCCTCACCTACATTGAAGCGCGCCGGTTCAACCCAACTGCGGAGGTCTTTATCTCCCTAACTCACCACTGGAACTACAGCCCCGCAGACAAGTTGAAAGTCTACCCTCCACGCGACCTACTTGACCGCATGGCAGACTACTCCGCGCTCAGCGGAGACTACCAATGGGCGATTGCCTATCACCCCTACCCGCAAAGCTTGTTTAAGTCTCGCACTTGGGAAGATAACAAAATCAGCAACGACTTCGACACGCACTACATTACGCCGAAAAACATCGAAGTCCTGGCCGCCTATCTACACCAACCGCAGTTTCTATATAAAGACAAAGAACGCACCGTGATTCTTTCCGAGCAAGGCTACCACACACCCGACTACAGCGAACAATCAATGATCGATAAAGCGGCAGCGATTGCCTACACATGGGCCAAGATCATGCCACTGGATTCAATCGAAAGCTTCCACTACCACCGCTGGGTCGATCACCCCCAGGAAGGCGGCCTCAAACTCGGCCTGCGCACATTGCCCAGCGATGCACACCCGTATGGCGTTCGCAAAGAGCCCGCCTTCAGCGTGTTCTCTGCGATGGAAACCGAGGATGCCGAAACAGCCAGTGAGCCCTACAAAAAGGTCATCGGCATAAGCGATTGGTCTGAGGTTCAAGTGCCGATCCATTCGATCAAAGAATAATCCCTATACCTCAGATCAAAAAAAGTAGACCGCCCGGGAGGAGGATCGAACATCTCTATGATTTTGTCACGGGAGACTAGGATATCGTCCTCCAACTGTGCGTCTTTGCTTGGCATTTAGAAATCATGTGACGTTAAAATCAGAAAAACAAGACACTCAGCCCAGAGCGGTTGCCCAAACGGTTGCCCAAAATCGGCCATTTTGGACAGATTCAGCCGGATTCTACCAGACTGACTCGAACCAACCTCGGCCAGAGGCTCAGACACAAAAAAGGCCGAAAGGCTTTAAACAAGCGGCTTCCGGCCTAAATAGAGTGGTGGAGCATAGGAGAGTCGAACTCCTGACCTCTTCGATGCCATCGAAGCGCTCTACCAACTGAGCTAATGCCCCCAAAAAATAGGAAGAACCGAAAAATGCGGGGCGAAACCAGCGCGTCAATAGTTTTCAGCCAGAAATTTCACCTCATCTCGATGACTTGGCGGATTGACTCGCCCATCCATGGCAGCAAAGTAACTGTTCAATCCAACCTAAGACTTACGAATTATGACAGACATCGCCCGCTACCTCGACGCCGCAATCCTAAAAGCCGAATTTACTGAATCGGAAATCATCGAAGCACTGCAAGCGTGCATAAAGCTAAATACCTTTAGCGTGTGCGTGCGCCCCTGCGACATCGAGCTCGCTCAGCAGCATTGCAAGGGCACCGAAACTGCGGTCTGCGTGGTGCTGGGATTCCCGCATGGCGTTCAGTTGCCAGTCTCTAAGGCAGACGAGGCAGGACGCTACATCGAAATGGGTGTCGACGAGATCGACATGGTGGCCAACTACGGCTGGATCAAATCTGGAAAATGGGCAGAGGTCGAAGCTGACGTAGCAGGTGTCGCCAAGCAGACTCGCGCGGTAGGTATCCCGATGAAAGTCATTTTTGAAACCGCTCACCTCAATTCCGAAGAAATTAAACAAATGGTCGAAGTCTGCATCCGTGCAGGGGCGGACTTCGTCAAAACCTCAACTGGATTCAACGGCGATGGTGCTCAGGACAAAGACGTGCAGACTATGGTCGATACCGCAGCTGGTCGGATCAAAGTAAAACCCTCTGGAGGCATCCGTGATCGAGCAGACGCACAGCGTTTCGTCGACATGGGGGTGCATCGTCTTGGTGTGGGTTGGACATCTTGCGAGGCGATTTGCGGTGGCTCTGCGGCACAATCCGATAGTGGATACTAGAAAAACCAATCAGCTGAAATGCTGACGGACGCGCAGGAGTGTGTCCCTGGATTAAGTATGTTTCCACAGAAGAAGAAAAAGAAGGTCGACTACGAGGCCTTGAACTCTGCCTTGATGCACATCCCGCGGATGGATGTAGAGGCCGCGCGGAGTCTCATCGATATTGGCGTGCGCGAGATCTACGATCTGAGAGGACGTGCGCCTGAGATTTTATTTGAAGAAGCATACAGGAAAAATGCGGAGATTCCTGCCGACCGAATTCGCTATTTCCGCATGGCGGTGTATTTTGCGGAGTGTGAGTCGCCTGAAGCATCGAAGCTTCATCCAGATGAATGGAACTAGTCGGCGCGCTCGCCTACTAAGCTAGCATGATCTCCCAAGAAATTGAAATACCGCGCGAAGTGCCGGTCATGACTTTGAGCCAGACAGTGCTCTTCCCCCAAGCCATGATGCCGCTCTTTATTTTCGAGCCGCGCTATCGTGAAATGCTCAGCCGTGTCTTGGAGGAGGATCGCATCTTCGCGGTGGCCGCACTGGACGAGCGGGAGGAGGATGCCGAGGTATTGGAGACGCCCTACTCGATCGCAGGCGTCGGCGTCGTCCGTGCTTGTAAGCAAAACCCGGATGGCACTTTCAATCTCATCTTACAAGGACTGGCTCGGGTCGAATTTGAGAGCTTTGTCAGCGAAGAGCCCTATCGCCGCGCACGCATCCACCAAGTGTTGAGTGAATCGGACGGCAGCGAGCAAACGCTCGGCTCGATTCAACCCACTCTCTTGGCGCTGGTGCAAACGCAGATGCGCCTGGGTGCGGACATACCGCAGGAGGTCTTGCAGTTTTTGTCGAATATTCAAGAGCCTGAGAACGTGCTCGATCTAGCAATCTATACGCTCTGCCCCGCTGGTCGTTTTAAGCAGGAACTACTGGAAACACGTGGCATCCTCGCACGCTTTGAAAAATTTGAGCGTGCACTGCGCTCGCAAATCGAACGCCTTAAGCTAGACCGCAGGCTGAAAGGCGGACTCGGCGAGGACAATATCGGGAATAATTAACGCCTCGGCTTCTCAAAGTAGAAGCTAAGTAGTCCGGGATTAACTTCGATCGTATTGACCTTGGCTAAGGAGACGCTCTTGTCGCCGACGCGTGTCTCGATTTCATATGCGAAGGGGAAGCCCTCTACCTCATCATAATTACGATAGAGCGTCTGGGATCGAATCCCCCCGTCCCCATCCAGTTGATCGACGCGGACAACATGTGCGGTCACGGCATCCAGATAGTATCGGCTGGCATCGCTGCCCAGTTCTTTCACCTCAACAACTAAGACACTACGGTCTTCGAGGGTAGTTCGCTCAACTAGCTCGATCTTGTTCTCACGCTTCTCTAAGTGACGGAAGAGTGGGCTATCAAAATGGGCTTGTTCGCGCAATACACGCCTAGCTTGTGAGTCGAGTGAATTGATGGATACATCACCGTTTGTTTCCACGCGCATCCATGCTTGGGAACCGTTGTAGCCACTGATTACGCTATTCGAATCGTTCGAGAGGCGATAGCGCATCGAAAAGGGACGCTTTTTACGCATTAAAAACTTAAAGCTCTGCCCGTTCTGCTCGATCGTGCCCTCCACGCTGAGTGAGGACAGCGCGTCTGCATCGCGAAAGCCACCGTAGGCTTCGGTGTAACGCTGCAAGATGCGTTGCAAGGCGTAGCTATCGCTCTGCGCATACCCGAAAATTGGAAGCAAGCAGAGGAAGCATGCTATAAGTCTGGGTTTAGAGAGCATTGTTCTATTGCGACGCGGAGGATCAGGAATAGCAAGCCAATCGTCGCGCAGATTGATCGGTAGCGATGCCGCGCTGGGTACAGCTTTCAGAACGAGGTAAACGAATTTAATAGTAGCCGAAGCGGTCACGCTTTGGGTCGCCGAAAACCAATGGCAAAACCGTCCAAATGCTCACGCTTGTTCCGGTCGCTACGCGCCGGTCTTATCGCTTCCGTCTTCATGCGATTACGCCGTGATCTGTCGCTCGGAACGGCTACAATGTGCCTCCTCCTCAAAATTGCCCCTGCCACGCCTGGGACGGCCTCTCTGGCGGGATGCCGCGAACGAAGATGCTATTGGCATAGCGTCGCTAGAGATGAATGCTTCTAATTATTCAACGAAACATTGTCAGGAGGCAAAAGTATCGCCAACTATCTAGAGTATGACTCCTGAAATCATTAGTGAATGGCTCCAACAATATAAGGTAAATGCAGGCATCGCCGGTATGCTCGGCCTATTTGGTGCGGGGCTTTACCTCTTTGTCTTAGCACTGCTGGCCAACTTCGTAGCGAAGCGTTTTATTGCCTATGTCGTTCACCCTATCATTGGAAAGACTTCCATTCAATGGGACGACCTTCTAATCGAGCACAGGGTCATCGTGCGCTTCTCGCACATCGTGCCTGCGGCGATCATACACTTTTTCGCGCCCGCATTGTTCGATGCCTACCCGGGGATTGTAGAGCGTTCCCATCAATTAGTGAATTTGTATCTTGTCGTCATCATCCTATTCGTGATCGATGGCGTTCTAAATTTCACACGCGCGGCATGGGAGCGTGGCCCAGTCGGCAAGCGCTATCCAGCCAAGAGCTTCATACAAGCGGCCAAGCTGGTGATCAATCTGATCGGCCTGATCTTCATTCTTTCTGTCATCCTCGGAAAATCACCCCTCGTCTTTTTCTCCGGTCTGGGTGCGGTCACTGCGATCCTACTGTTGATTTTTAAGGACGCCATCCTCGGCCTCGTGGCGGGCTTCCAACTATCGGTTAACAACATGGTAATGGTCGGTGACTGGATCGAAATGCCCGTCCGCGGTGCCGACGGCGACGTAATCGACGTCTCTCTGACTACGGTAAAAGTGCAGAATTGGGATAAGACGATCACGACGATCCCTACTTACGCACTGATTACGGACTCGTTTAAAAACTGGCGCGGGATGAGCGAGGCCGGTGGCCGACGCATCAAGCGAGCCCTGCATATCGATCTGCGCACGGTTCAATTTGCCGACGAGGAATTGTTGGAACGTTTCAAGCGTATCCGCCTCCTGCGCCCCTATCTCGAAGCGAAGCTCGACGACATCCAGAAATATAACGATGGCGTGGGCGACGAGCTCTCCGAGCTGATCAACGGTCGGCGACTGACTAACCTGGGCACCTTCCGCGCTTACTGCGTGGCCTACCTGCGCAACCATCCGAAAATCCACCAGGACATGACGCTCCTCGTCCGCCAGTTAACGGCTGGCTCTCAGGGGATGCCGCTGGAGATTTACGTTTTTACCAACGACATCGCATGGGCGCGCTACGAAGACATCCAAGGCGATATTTTTGACCACTTCTTGTCCGTCTTGCCCGAGTTTGGGCTGAGTGCCTACCAAGCTCCGAGCGGTGCGGATCTAGAAAAGGCGGGCTTGGCGATTAAGGGGTAAACCAGTACCCTTTGGCTGCTTGTCGCCTCCGTTGGCTAGGGAACGCGGCCTATTCTCGGCTGGCCTGAGGCGAGTTCAGACACGACATACCAAGCAACCATCGGAAGTTCAGTTACCTGGGATAAGCGCAAAGATATTCGAAAAACGCTCTAGATGATTTGGTCGAAATGAGTGAAGCGTCCAAAATCTTACGACTTCGGCGACTACTGGAGGCCTAATTTTTCCAAGATGCGGTCGAGGTCGTCGTTGCCGAAGTACTCGATGGTGATACGGCCTTTCTTCGGCGTGTGCTTGAGGGCGACGCGTGTATTGAAATGCTCGCCCATACGTTTTTCGAGGTCGCGGATGGCGGTCTGCTCGGCTTCGGGCGCTTTGCCTTTACTCTTCTTCCCAGTGTGGCTGCTTTCTTTGAGGCGGCGGACTTGAGCTTCGGCTTCGCGCACGCTCATGCCAGTCTCGATGATGCGGCGGGCAAGGAGTTTGCGATGCTCGGCGCTTTCGAGGCCAAGCAGGACTTTGGCATGACCCGTCGAAATGAGTCGACGGCTAAGGAAACCTTGAATCTCGGAGCCCAGAGTAAGTAGTCGGAGGGCGTTGGCCACGGTGGCGCGGCCTTTGCCAACGCGGGCAGCGGCGGCCTCTTGGGTGAGATCAAAATCGCGCACGAGACTGGCGTAGCCGAGGGCTTCGTCGATCGGGTTGAGATTTTCGCGCTGTAAATTCTCGATCAGAGCGAGCGTGGCCGAGGAGGCATCGCTGGCTTCGATGATGCGCGCGGGAATCGCCTTGAGCTTAAGCTGTTTGAAAGCGTGGAGGCGGCGCTCACCGGCGATGAGCTCAAACTTACCATTCTTCTCGCGGACGACGATGGGCTGCAAGAGGCCTTCTGACTGAATGCTCTTAGCGAGTTCTTCCACGTGCTCGGGATGAATCTCGCGGCGAGGCTGGTAAGGATTGGCGACGATTGCTTTAACATCGAGCTCACGGTAGCCGGGGGCGTTGGGCGTCGAGCTAGTGACAGCTGCGGACTTTGCGGGCGTGGCTTGCTTTTTGGCAGGTGCCTTTTTCGCAGGAGTGGCCGAGGCGGTTGCTTTTGGCTTGGACGGGGAGTTACCGGCTCCTGAAATGAGGCCGCCGAGGCCGCGGCCGAGTCTGGTTTTAGAATTTGACATATTTACTGGGAGATAGGGATGAAGATGGTCTCTCCGACCTGAAGGTCGCGGGACGGGTTGACGATCTTGTTGGCATTTTGAATGTCCTTTACGGTGGAGCCGTGGTCGCGCGCAATTTTGCTGAGTGTATCGCCCGAGCGGACGACGTAAGGTTTACCCGTTTTGGGGAAATCATCGGAAAAGTGAATAGTGGTGGCGATCTGCGGCTGACTGCCGACGGCATTGGCCACGGTATTGAGAGCTGATTGAGTTTCTTTGCCCAGTGCACTGACCTGGCGGTTGACCTCGGCGAGGATTTGCTGCTTTTGCGCTACGTCGGCAGAGCGATACTCGCGGCGGAGTGTCTCGATCGCAGAGGAAAGGTTGGTGATTTGTGATTGGGTCTCGCGGTTGGAGCTGGCGGCAGCGACTTGCGCGCGGAGGCGGGCGTTTTCACGGTGCAGCTCTTCGATCTCGAGGCGCATGGTTTTGAGGCTCTGCGTGAGGAGGCTCATATCTTGGCTGAGGTTGGCGACGGTGACGCGAAGATTATCCTGAGCGACAGCCGGAGTGGCGGTGATACAGAAACTGGCGAAACAGAGAAGAGCCGTAGTGAAAGACTTGATCATGAAAGGACGATTTCGGCACAGCTTGAAATGTCAAAGAAAAGAGTTGGTGATTGAGCGTATTGTCTATGATCTCTAACAAAATTGAAAATGATCGAACAAAGCCAATACTGGGTGCATGACTTGAGCCCCTTTTTGTTTCGTTTTCCGGAGAACCCGTTGGGGGTCGATGGCATTCGCTACTATGGGCTGGCCTACTTGCTGGGCTTCCTCGGGGCTTGGCTCTTGCTCAAGCTCTACGACGAGAAGGGTAAATTCGCAATTGATGCGGATGCGCGAGCGACCTTGATGACCGCTATCATCATCGGCGTGCTCGTGGGCGGGCGATTGGGCTACATGCTGCTTTACGATCTGGAGGCTTTTTTGGCAAATCCCCTACTCGTCTTTCGTGTCGATCAAGGAGGCATGGCCAGCCACGGCGGTTTCGTGGGGGTGCTGCTCTCGCTGGTTTGGTTTGCGAGGAAGCACCGATGCGGTTTTCTCCGGCTCGGCGATGTCGCCGTCACACTCGCGCCGCTCGGACTGATGTTGGGGCGTATAGCTAACTTCATCAATGGCGAGCTTTGGGGGCGCGTATCGACAGTGAGCTGGGCAGTGATCTTTCCTGACAGTCCAAAAAACTACAGCACCGTCTTGCAGACCTATGGCCCGGAGCCACGGCACCCTTCGCAACTCTACGAGGCGGCACTTGAGGGCGGGCTGATGCTGGCCTACGTGCAGTGGCGCTTCTGGCGGACGCGTCCACCCTCCGGACAACTGGGCGGTGAGTTTTTGATCGGCTACGGGATCGTGCGGATTATCGGCGAAATGTTCCGCCAGCCAGATGCCGCCCTACTGCTAGGGCTGAGCCGAGGGCAATTTTACTCGATCTTTATGATTCTAGCCGGAGCCGTCACGATCTGGATCGTGCGTGGTCGCAAGCGCAAAGAACCGTAGTGCCGACACAATGGCTCTCGCCATCGTGCTACGAACGGGAAGCGGAAGTTACCCTGTAGAACGCAGGCGGCAGCCGGTGTTTGCGAGACCGTCCACACAATGGCTCTCGCCATCGTGCTACGAAGCGGGATTAAGCGCAGGAAACGAAACTACCGGAAGCAAAGCACGGGCACATGACAACGGCGCAGTAGCTCCGTCGTGGTGCTGCCGATCAATAACTCGCGGATGCGACTGTGGCCATAGGCACCGAGCATGAGTAGATCGATTTCCGATTGGTTCACATAATCGGCGATCGCAGTTTCGACCTCGCCGGTGAGGATCTGGCAGGTCGGGTAGATGCCTGACTTGTGCAGCTTGCCTTCGGCTTCTTTTAGATGCGCTGAGGCTTGGTCTTCTTTATGCCCTTCAACGCAAACCACCACGTGCAGATCCATTGCACGAAAGAGTTCGTTGGCGGCGATGTAATCAAGTGCTTTTCGGCAACTGGCACCTCCATCGTAAGCGATCGCGACTTTCTCGAAGGCTTTAAACTTTCTGTTCGTGACGAGGCATGGCTCGTCGATGGAGCGCAGAACTCGCTCCAGCATCGAGCCCAAATGCTCGGTCGCGAAATTTGCATTCTCACCGCGCTTACCAAGTAGCACGAGATCGGCCACGTCGGCATAGTCGGACATGACTTCGACGAGGAGCCCTGTCTCATGGTGAAAGGTGATTTTGTCCTCACTGACGCCCGCACCCGTCAGCGTTTTGATGGCATGCTCTTTAACGAAATTTGCCTTGATATCTTCCACTTCGTGTAGCTGAGCCACCATGCCTTCGAAAGGTTGGATCCCGAGGCTACCACTAAAGTCGGCGAACGCCGGAATCTCGAATTGGCGGAGGTCTGTGACGTAAAGCACACTGATCGCAGCCTTAGTTTTCTGGCTGAGCCATGCACCGTAACTACAGGCCTCTTGAGAATAGTTGGAACCGTCTGTGCAGATAAGTATATTTTTCATTGTGATTAGGGGTTAGTTTTGGCCGCAACTGGCGTTTGCTTTTCATACTTTATTCTGTTGGCATGATGTATTAGGGCAATAGAAAACCGCGACCCTGACGGATCGCGGTTCTATTATAAGAAAAGCTGTCTTTAAGCTTAAGCCTTCAGCACATAGCCGTCGGGCACGATCGTATCCTTGCAGACGACCAATACGCCGTCGCGAATGGCGATATCGACATCGGATCCAAAGTTGTCAGGCAGACCAGTCGGGTCGAGCACGACGTTGTTGCCGATGCGGACATTCTTATCGAGGATAGCATTTTTCACAATACAATGTTGCCCCACTCCAAAGTCTGGACGACCAAGTGCTCGATTCTCTTCCAAATCTTCCAGAGTTTCGAAATTGTCGGCCCCCATCATGACGACGTTTTCGAGCTGCGCTTGATCACGCACGACCGAACGCACACCGAGTGTGGAATGCTTGATCTTCGCGTCGGTCACAATGCAGCCGTCAGCAAGTATCGCACGGTCAATCACACAGGAGTTGATCTTAGACGCAGGTAAGAAACGAGCGTGGGTGTAGATGCGAGCGTCTTCATCAAAGAAATTAAACGGTGGCACCGGATCAGTCAGACGAATATTAGAATCGAAAAACGCTTTGACCGTTCCGATATCCTCCCAGTAATCGTCGAACACGTAGCTGCAAATCTTCGATTTACCGAGCAGGCCGGGGATGATCTCCTTACCGAAATCGGTGCTATCCGTTTCAAGAGCCTTGATCAGGGTGTTAGCATTGAAAATGTAGATCCCCATTGATGCGAGGCAGTAGTCTTTACCACCGGGGTCTTTCATCTTCTGTAAAACACTTTCGCCGACCGCGAGGCCTTGGATGACTTTGGGGTCCGTCGGTTTTTCCACAAATTCGGTCACCTGCAAATTATCGTCAATCCGCATCAGACCGAGCCCTTCGGCCTCGTCGAGACCGAGTGGCTTCGCCGTGATCGTAACTTCGGCACCGGAAGCATCATGCTCACGGACAACATCTTCCAAATCCATACGATAAAGTTGGTCGCCGGATAGGATAACATAGAGATCGCCTTCGCTGTGCCCTTGGAAGTGGTGCATGTTTTGGCGGACGGCATCGGCGGTGCCTTGATACCATGTATCGCTATTATCAGTTTGCTCGGCAGAGAGGATATCGACGAAACCACCCGCATAAGGATCGAATTTATAGGACTCCTGAATGTGCCGGTGAAGCGAAGCGGTATTAAACTGTGATAAAACGTAGATCTGATTAAAACCAGAATTGAGGCAATTACTGATCGGGATATCGACGAGGCGATATTTGCCAGCGAGCGGAACGGCAGGCTTACAGCGGTCTCGAGTCAAGGGACTCAGGCGAGAGCCGCGACCGCCGCCCATGATAATGCAGATAATTTTTCGTTTTTTCATATATTTGAGGTCTTGGGTTAAGCGCTATAAGCTTGAAAGTTAAAGAGTCTCTGAGCTTATTTGAAGCTTTATGTGTGGAATTGTTGGATATATCGGCCGTGATCGAGCGGGAAGTATTATGTTGGATGGTCTCAAGCGCCTGGAATACCGGGGCTACGACTCATCGGGCATGGTTGTCTCGGCGGGCAAAGGCTTTGAGCAAATCAAGCGCACTGGGCGTGTAGTCAACCTTGAAGAGGCGCTCGATGATCTCCAACTTGGCGGTAACCTTGGTATCAGCCACACCCGTTGGGCGACCCACGGCGATGTAACCGAGGCCAATGCCCACCCACATACTAGTAGCGACGGTAAAATCTCGCTCGTGCATAACGGTGTGATCGAAAACTACAACGGCATGAAGGAATTCCTTCTGGGCAAAGGCTACGCTTTTCAATCTGAAACCGACTCTGAAGCGCTCTGTAACCTGATCGCCTATCACTACGAGAAAGAGCCTGAAGATGGCGCAAAGAACCCTTTCCTCGAAGCCGTGCGCAAGAGCCTTCGCCACGTGGAGGGCACCTATGGCATCGCCGTGATCTGCCCCGATTATCCGAACGAATTGATCGGTGCTCGTAAAGGCTCACCGCTTATCATCGGTATCGGTAAAGGCGAGAACCTGCTCGCTTCCGACGTCAATGCGATCACGCACTGCACGCAGAACGTCGTCTATCTAAACGACAACGAAGTCGTGCACTTAAAGAACGACGACTTTTCCATCACGACTGTCTCCAGTAAAAACGTGGAAGCCGTCATCCACAAAGTCGACTGGGACACCTCCGAGGCAGAACTCGGCGACTACGACCACTTCATGCAGAAGGAAATCTTCGAGCAGCCGACTTCATTGATGAACGGCATGCGCGGACGCTTCTCCGACGATGGGAGCACGGCAGTCTTTGGTGGACTCAATCTGAATCCACAGGAGCTACGGCAGATTGACCGCATTCTTTTCCTAGCCTGCGGCACTGCTTGGCACTCTTGCCTCGTGGCCGAGTATTTGATCGAGCGCTTCGCCCGTATTCCGGTTGAAGTGGAATACGCGTCCGAGTTTCGTTACCGCAACTCCCCGCTCGATAAGAATACCCTGGTTATCGCGATCAGTCAGTCCGGCGAAACCATCGACACCCTCGGCGCGCTTCGTGAGGCCAAGCGCAAGGGCTACTGCACGCTCGCGATTAACAATAGTGTTGGCTCAACCATCGCCCGTGAGAGCGACGGAGGCATTTACCAACACGCAGGCCCCGAAATCGGCGTCGCCTCAACAAAGGCCTTTACCTCGCAGATCATGATCTGCGCGATGCTCGCGCTCTACCTCGGGCGTCTCCGCGATCTCAGCTATGGCGATGGTGTCGATATCGTCAAAGCACTCAAGAAAGTGCCTGAGCAGGTCGAAGAAATTCTCAAGCAAAATGACAAGATCGCCGCTATCGCTAAAAAGTATGCGAAGTATGAAGACTGCCTCTTCCTTGGACGGCAACTCATGTTCCCCATCGCGCTAGAGGGTGCGCTCAAACTAAAAGAGATCTCCTACATTCACGCGGAGGGCTATCCCGCAGCCGAAATGAAACACGGCCCCATCGCTCTGATCTGCGAAGAGTGCCCCAGTGTAGTTCTCGCCACCAGTGGCGAAATCTTCCAAAAGAGCCTCGCCAACATACAGGAGGTCAAAGCCCGCAAAGGAAAAGTCATCTGTATCGCGACTGAAGACTGTGACATCCCTGACGGACTCGTGGACGACACGATTCTCGTCCCCGAATGCCACGAGATCGTAAAGCCCATTCTCATGAGTATCCCGATCCAGCTCTTCAGCTATCACGTCGCCCTCGAACGCGACTGCGATGTGGATAAGCCCCGTAATCTGGCGAAGTCGGTCACGGTGGAGTGATTGAGGCGTCTAAATCCGGCTCTTAATTCTAATCCAAAGTCTGGGCGAATGCCATTCGCCCCCTCAGTAGGATGATTAAGAAGGCTGCATATGCCCTTCGGGGTAACCACAGGTGCGGGGTGTAAATCGATGGGGCCATGCCGCGCGACCACTTTCTACCCGTTGAAATAATTGCACCCACCGCCCTCAGCTATCGCATTCGGCATTGACTCGGAAAGCACAGCCTCCTGTCTTCTGTCCCTTATTTTCTGACTTCTGAAACTAACTTCCGACACTTACTATGAAAGACATGTCCCCCCTCGAGGAACTTCGCCACTCTTGCTCGCACGTGCTCGCCACGGCCATTCTCCGCCTCTTCCCTGAGACCCAGCTCGACATCGGTCCTCCCATCGACAACGGCTTTTACTACGACATCGATCTCGATAAGAAACTCGACGCCGCAGACCTCGAAGCGATCGAGGCCGAGATGAAGAGGGTAATCAAAGAGAACCAGAAGTTTACCCGCATGGAATGCTCTCGCGAAGAGGCGGTGGCCAAGATCAAAGAGATCGGCCAAGAGCGCTACAAACTCGGCCGGCTCGACGATATCCCCGAAGGCGAGCAAATCAGCTTCTACCAGAACGGTGAATTCATCGACCTCTGCGCGGGGTCACACGTGGGCTATTCCAAGAAAATTAAGGCTTACAAGTTGCTCTCCATTGCGGGTGCCTACCACCGTGGCGACGAAAAGAATAAGCAATTGCAACGCATCTACGGCACCGCTTTCGCGACTAAAGACGAGCTCGCCGAATACCTTGAACGTCTCGAACAGGCCAAAGCCCGCGACCACCGCAAGCTGGGCAAAGATCTCAAGCTCTTTCACATCGACGAAGCCGTCGGTACCGGACTCACCCTTTGGACGCCGAATGGCGCCGTCATCCGCCAAGAGCTGCAAAACTTCATCGCCGAAGAGCTGCGCATGGCCGACTACGATCAAGTCTTTACGCCACACATCGGCAAGCTCGGCCTCTACCGCACTTCTGGCCACTTCCCCTACTATAAGGAGTCGCAGTTCCCACCGATCGTCGAGCCTGGCACGGTGGAACGCCTTGCTCTAGAAGGCTGCTCCTGCGGCGACCTTTCTAACAAACTCGATTCTGGTGAAGTAGACGGCTATTTGCTCAAGCCGATGAACTGCCCGATGCACATCAAGATCTTCGACAGCCAGCCGCACTCTTACCGCGACCTTCCCGTGCGCCTCGCCGAGTTTGGCACTGTCTATCGCTGGGAGCAATCTGGCGAGCTCAACGGCATGACTCGTGTGCGCGGCTTCACTCAGGACGATGCCCACCTCTTCTGCACCGAGGATCAGATCGGCCAAGAGATTAAAGGCTGCCTCGACCTCGTCAAACTCGTTTTCAACACCCTCGGCATGTCCGACTACCGTGTGCGCATCGGCCTACGCGATGCGGATTCGACCAAATATGTCGGCGACGCCGCGAAATGGGACAAAGCCGAAGCCGCCCTGCGCGAAGCCGCTCAGACGCTCGACGTCGATTTCGTGGAAGAACCGGGCGAAGCCGCCTTTTACGGCCCCAAGATCGACTTTGTGGTCAAGGATGTGATCGGCCGCGAGTGGCAACTCGGCACCGTGCAGGTCGACTACAATCTGCCTGAGCGCTTCGACCTCACCTACATTGGTGCAGACAACGAAAAGCACCGCCCGGTCATGATCCACCGCGCCCCTTTCGGTTCGATGGAGCGCTTCTGCGGGGTACTCATCGAGCACTTTGCGGGTAACTTCCCGATCTGGCTCGCTCCCGAGCAAGTGCGCATCCTGCCCATGAACGACGACCTCGTGCCGCAAGCGCGCGAAGTCGAGAAACTGCTCAAGGCCGCCAAGATCCGCGTCACCGTGGACGACATCGCCGACAAGCTCGGCGCTAAGATCCGCAAGTGCCACGTCGATAAGGTGCCCACCTTCCTTGTCCTCGGACGCCAGGAAGCGGAGCAAGGTCTGGTCAAAGTGAACTCCCGCACCAATGCGTCACTTGAAGGCCTCAAAACGCCCGCCGAATTCATGGGTGAGCTGCTCCAAAACATCGCGAACAAGGCGCTCCCAGAGCCAAAAGAGGATTAACTCACAAATGGGGGTTGATTTTTGAAATCAAAGCCCCCAGTTTTTAGCCTCATGCGGAGGTACCGCAGCTTATGAGCGATCCAAATTTCGACCATTCTGAAGGTGACTGGGAAGAATTCTCCAGTGAACCATACTGGAGCGAGTTCCAGTGGCGTAACTACCTAAAAGGTTCCGACCGCGACACCGCTCGCTTCCTATCCATTTACAATAGTGTAAAGGATAAGCCGAACCACCTCGACGAAGTCGCTTCCCTGATGGGTTGGGACGCCGAGGATATTTCCATGACGGACGATTTCAGCTTCATGGAAAGCACCGAAACGGATGATGCCGCACAAGGCGACCTAAACGAGGAGAACGAGAGCGCCCCCTACACCCTCCACCGCCATCCGGTCTTCGTTGTGACGCGCTCACTCTACCGCTATTTACACCAAAGCTGGGAGCACTTCATGCTCCACAGTGAATACGCGATTTCCCCCAAACTCAGCTGGGACTACGCAAAAAGCCTACATCAGGCTGAAATGAACGTTTTACTATCCATCCAGGCCTTAGATCTCGGTGATTTCGGCCTGTCAATTTGCCACCTCAAGAACAGCTTGAGTGCGCTTAACCAGACATTAGACATTCTCAACCAACTCACTCACTCCAACGCCGCCTTTTTGGATGGTTTCCGCAATGAAGCACGGATCCGTATCTTCGATCTGCGTGAACTTTGGATTCGAGTGATGGGCGACTGCCGGCATGAGTGCCAGCGCCGCCCAGGTGAGCAAGATTAGTCGACTAGTCGCAGATTTTTTTCATTTGTTATGAGCTCACTACGAAGCTTCCTTTTCCGCCTCACCTACTCGACGCCTGAGCGTAAGGCCAACCGCTCCCACCTCAAACTGGCAAAGAGCGGCGATACCGAGGCCTATCTTGCGCTCGCAGCCAATTATATGGACCTTTCACTGGTCTATTTCGGCGGCTGTATCCACGAGGATTACTGGACTCGATTTGCCCGTGTCGAACAGGTCTTTGTCGCGCTTTGGCGGCATCTTCCTTACGCAGAGCGCCTCTCCGACTTCGAGTATATGCTGGCCAGCGCACTACTGGACAATGCGCCCAATCACGGAGCGATCACATCTCAGGAGGCACTGGTGACCAAACTACGTTTACTCGCGCCGAAAAATCGCTTCGCCTTCATCGCCTACGAGTTTGAAAGCTGGCCGCTTCGCTGGGTTGCCCTACTGATGCGTGTCCGCCCACGCGCGCTCCACCACTTACTCTCGGAAGCACGCTGCGAACTTTGTGGTATCAGCTGGCAGTCCTTGGCCGAAGAAGAACGCGAGTGCCTTGTTGCGATTAGCTTTTCATTAGACAAGTCTCCTAACCTGCGTGCCAATAAAGCGCTCAGCCGTCGTGTTTCCAATTTCCCACGAGTCAGCGAGATCAAAGCCCTTTGGTTAGAGCTGCGCCCTGAGCTTGTCGAAGTCCGCCATCGCTATCTGCCCGAGCCGGTAGATCGCGAACAACTTCTGAGCAACATTCTTATAGCAGTCCAAACCGAGCCGATGAATCAGCCCCCATTCGTTGATCGAGTCGTCAATACGGTTCATTTCGCACGGCACGCGAAGATCAAGGTTTCTTGACCTCGCGAACAAGATGCCTCCAATGGTGTCCTTACTCATCCCACACCAATGCAACGCATTACTACTTATTGTTCGCTCATCCTTTGCCTCATCGCTTCCACGCTTCAAGCTGGACTGGTCAGTGGCCCCATGCTCGCGCATCTCGATATGCGCGAAGCCCACATATGGGTTCAGGCTGATCAGCCGTCTCTAGTCCGTATTGCTTATGCACCGGATGGAAATAACGATTCTTTAATCTGGAGCACCCCGGTCGAGACAGACGCCACAAAGGCGAATACGGCGGTCGCGACACTCGATCAAGTTGAACCTGGGCAGACTTATAGCTACCGCGTAGAACTTAACGGCGAGCTCGTCACCAGCCCGGCTACATTTACCAGCCCCGCGCACTATCATGGCCGCACCCCACCCCCCAGTTTTAAGATCGCTGTGGGCGGCGCTCACTACGTGATGGAGGACGGCTTTGAGCCACCCTATCAAATCCTTGGGGGTGGCTACGATATTTTCAGCACCATCGCCGAGACTAAGCCAGCCCTCATGATCTGGGCAGGCAACACCGCCCACCTGCGCCAGAGTGACTGGACAACCCAAAGCGGCTATTTCAAACGCTTTACTAAGGCACGCTCGATCCCGCAACTCAAGCCACTGCTGCAGAGCATCCCCCACTACGCGACATGGAGTGAGCACGACTTTGGCGCACCCAACGGTGGGTTAAGTAGTGCCTATCGCGGCATCGCAGAATCCAGCTTTGAGGCCTACTGGCCGCGCCCCGTGCAAGTCAACCAGCTCGAAGGGCTCGTCACTCAGTTTCGCTATGCTGATGTCGATTTCTTCATGCTCGATGTGCGCAGCTACCGTAACGACACACCCGACACATCGACACGCGCGCAGATTCTCGGCGAAGAACAAATCAAATGGCTACGCCAAGCACTCATTCAGAGTGATGCCACCTTTAAGATCATCGTAGCCGGTGCGCCCATCCTGAATCCGGCCGACTCACGCAGCAACCTTAGCTACGCCGAGGGCGAGCACACCGAGCTACTGCAAATGCTGCGCGAAGCACGTATCTCAGGTCTTTTCTTCATCAGCGGTGGTAAGAGCTACGGCGAGCTAACCCGCCTTGTTCATGCCAACAGTTATAATCTCTACGACCTCACACTTGGCCCCCTCACCGCGAACCCTGGCAATAACGAAGATGAGTTGAACTTCTTCCGGATGCCTGGCAGCAGCACTTTTGAGCGACATTTTGCACTCATCGAGTTCAGCGGCTCCGAAGAAGAGCGCGCTTTGACTATCCGAGTCATGAGCATGGAAGGCAAAGAACTCTGGAATCGAAATATCCCCGCCGCTTCCCTCCAGCCAGCGAATTAAGCTGGTTGAAACAGCTGAGCGCTACAGTGCCGCCCGCAGAACTTTAGCCAATTCCGCATCCGAACAAAAGCAGACGCCGCAGTGGTTGAAAAAAGTATGCGTGCTGCTGTTCAACTCTAAGGTTTGCCCGAAGTAGTCGCTGACCGAAGCCCCCGCTTCCTGAAAAATACAAGCCGTCGCAGCAAAATCCCAAAAAGAGCCACCGCCTAGTTCCGGCTTCGGCTCCTTCGAGTAAACCGCCGGCGCATGCTCCAACACATAGCAGGCATTACAGACCGCACCGCCGTTTATCTCAATCGTCGCCCCCGTGTAACCCGCACGCTGAGCCAACGCGGTCATTCGCGCAGTCAGTTCGCCCCGACGCGGATCTGTCTCAAAGGTGCAATCCATGCAAAATCTCAAAGAGGCCTCTTTCCTCTGCTTCTGCAGCGGAGCTTCCCAATCCTGCCCGTTGATCGTCAGGCCTTGCCCTGAGACAGCACGAAAAAGCCGCTCATCAACTGGGTCGTAGACCACCCCAATCATCGACTCGCCATCCTGTCTGACCAATGCTATCGAAACCGCATAGCCCGGCTTGCCTTGAGTAAACGGAAGGGTTCCATCGAGCGGATCGATGCACAAAAAGTAATCTTGCTCGAAGCGGCTCCCATCGTCCTCCATCTCCTCCGTCAGCAATGCCAGATCGTAATGGGCAATCGCCCCACCAAGCCGCTCCAAGATCACCGCCTGAGCACGTTCGTCGACCTCAGTCACCACCTGTGAAGCCAGACTATCGCCCCCCTCTTTGTGTGATACTGTAAAACCAGATTCGCCATAATGCATAATCAGCGCACCGGCCTCTAATGCCGCCTTGGTTGCGACATCTGCCAAGGCCCCAAGTTCTGTTTGATTTAGTTTCATAGGCCATAGCCTAGGAAACTCCACCTGCGAACCAAACCAAAAACCTTTTACGCCAAAATTCACGTTAGAACTCCAACAAAACATCCCAATGGCAAAACCATGCCTCAGCGAGATACTTCCTTTAAAGTCACCATAGCAATACTCATAGTTTAAAGAATCTGCCTCCCGACTCTCTATCACTGTCCACCCATTCGATTCCGGCATCCGTCGACGAGCCGAGCCTGCCATCTCCTCAAACAATGTATCCGCTTGCTCCGTCAGCGACGCATCACTGACGAGGTCAGGCTTCAAATTGCGTGTATATCGATTCGGCATGAACACATCTAGGCTTTGCCTAGGTTCTAAATCAACCACAGATCGAAGGACTTGCTAAACGTTCAATTTCATCTACGTAGAGCCGCACCGTAGCCTCGGTTCTTTGAACAGGGGAATCTAGGCCTAGAACCCCCCAAGCAGAGTTTGGAGGCTACACCTTTACCCCGTGCTTAAAATTGAATAAGTTCGCACCAACAACGCGTTTTTCATTCGCACTTTCTAACACAGGCAACTTGATAAGCACCCATATGAGCATTTTAGAAAAACTCAGAGACTTTTTCTCCAACGAGCCCACAGAAATCGTCTTTAAGGACGAGTGGATTGCTTACCTTCAAGCCAACCTGCCGCTCTACGGTCACTTACCGCAGTCGCTCCGAGATAGTCTGCACCAGAAGATCGGCCAGTTCGTCAGCACGACTTTCTTTGAGGGCTGCAACGGTCTCGAACTCGACGACGAAATGATCCTCACTGTCTCCGCGCAGGCCTGCATTCTCGTGCTCAGGCATGAGGGTCGCCCCTACCCCGAGCTCAACACTGTGCTGCTCTACCCGACCGCCTTCACCACCACTTCGGAGTCGGTCGGCCCCGGCGGCACCATCATTAGCCGCGAAGTCAAATGCCTCGGCGAGTCGTGGGCAAACGGCACCGTCATTCTCGCGTGGGACTCCGTCCGCCGCGGTGCTGAAAACATCTACGACGGCCACAATGTCACCTTCCACGAATTTGCCCATCAGCTCGACTCACGCGATGGCGATACCGACGGCGTCCCTCTCCTCCCCAGCAAAGAAGCCTATCAAACTTGGGCAAATGTGCTCGGCGAGCATTGTGAAGCATTCATCGACCGCGTCCGCCGGCGTAAGAAAACCATCCTCGACCCCTACGGCGCGACCAATCCCGCCGAATACTTCGCCGTCGCCACCGAAACTTTCTTCGAGAAGCCGCGACAACTCAAAAAGAAGCAACCCGGGCTCTACGAGGAACTTCAAGCCTTCTACCAGCTCGATCTGGCGACTTGGTTTTAATGGAGGCGGCACTGATTGGACAGACTTTTAGTCAGGCGCATCGCTTAGATCGCCCAGAGGCATGAGACTTGCTTAAGGCTCATCAATGACCTCTACGACCATCGCCAATCCAAGTGCCGACTTCTCCCCTTTTGGGTGTCGTCATTTGCGGGACTCTGCTGAATGCATTGCTTCTATACTGCCGCGCGTCATGTTTTGTGATTTTGGAAGACTTGAAAATTGCTTGCCCCGCGCGGAACCGCAGGCCAACAAGCACCCCACGATGAAGTCTCCCGCAGAGGCGCGGAGGCGCAGA
>Ga0222662_1000593_pt1 | contig 27228 bp, 22 predicted proteins | sample AntAcemetagen600_FD_179821 | JGI IMG/M metagenome (GOLD analysis project Ga0222662, IMG submission 179821) | Saline water microbial communities from Ace Lake, Antarctica - #600 | ecosystem: Environmental > Aquatic > Non-marine Saline and Alkaline > Saline | place: Antarctica: Ace Lake... | reverse complement strand
ACGACTCCGGTGGCGGCGGCCACGGCGCCTGAGAAGTAGGGGTAGCCGGGGTCAGCCCGCGGGCAGGTTGGGATCCACGCCGGTCAGCTCGATCGAGACATCCCACAGCTGCTTCGCGACCGCTTCGTCCTTGCTCTTGGCGTTGCTCTTGACCTGCTTCGCCGGGCCGGACATCTCGCCGATGCCCTTCGGGCCGAAGTACTGGCCGCCCTGCACGTCGGGGTGGGTCGCGCCGAGCAGGGTCGACCAAGCGCCCTGAGCTGCGGTGTTCAGGAAGAGACGCACCAGCGGGAAGAAGAACTGCATCGCGCCGGGCAGGGAGCGGGCCAGCTCGGTGTCCGATGCGCCGGGGTGGACGGCGACGGCGATGGTGCTGCTGCCCTTGCTGCGCAGCCGCCGGTCGAGCTCGTAGGTGAAGAGCAGGTTGGCGAGCTTGCTCTGACCGTAGCGACCCAGCTTGCTGTACTTCTTCTCGGCGGCCAGATCGTCGAAGTGGATGGTGCCGTTGTTGTGCGCGAGGCTGCTCGTGCTGACCACCCGGGACCCTTGCGTGGCCTCCAGGGTGGGGAGCAGCAGGCCGGTCAGGGCGAAGTGCCCCAGGTGGTTGACGCCGAGCTGCGACTCGAAGCCATCGGTGGTGAGCTCGCGGGGCGGCATCATGATGCCGGCGTTGTTGAGAAGTCCGTCGAGGCGGGGTTCGGCCGCGACGATGTTGGCGGCCGCACGCACCGAGGCGAGGTTGCCCAGGTCGATATCCACGATCTCCACGTTCGCGTCCGCGTGCTCGCCCTTGATGGAGGCCAGCGCGGCCTCGGCCTTGCTGCGGTTGCGGCAGCCGAGCAAGACCCGGGCACCCTTGGCCGAGAGCACCCTGGCGGTCTCGAAGCCGAGCCCCGTGTTTGCGCCGGTGATGAAGAAGGTCTTGCCGGTCTGGTCGGTGACGTCGGCGTCGGTGAAGTTGGTGATCACAATGCTCCTGGGACTCGCGGGTGAGTCAGGGATCGGCGGCGGTGCGGGCAGTCTCAGGGTGAGTGCCGACGGTGGGACTGTAGGGCTAGATCCTGAGCAGCGCCTGAACCAGCCCCACGTGGTCGCCAGACTGGCGCAGGATGAGCAGGGGTCTCGCGGTGTCCGCCACCAGCCGGGCTGCCATCGAGCCGAGCAGGAGCCCGGCGACGTCGCTGCGGCCCTGGGAGCTCAACACCACCATGTCCGGATCGCACGCTTCGATGAGGCCGATCATCTCGCGGGCGTGATGGTTGTTCGCGATGTGGCTGCTCGACGAGCCAACGAGCCGCACCTCGACCTCCAGCCCTGCGAAGTCAAAGCGCTGCGCGAAGGTCGTCCACCGCTCCTGTGCGAGGGCCCGGTAGTGCGCGTCGGCCTCGATGGGGCTCTTGCCGGTGCGGCCGTACGCGGAGTGCACCTCGTAGATGTGGGTGATGCGGAGCCGCGGGCGCTCGCTCCCTCGAAGGAGCCGCAGGGCCACCTGCACGGCGTCAGCGCAGCGGTCCGAGAAGTCGACGGGCACCAATACGGTGTCGATCCCCCGCTCCCAGTCGTGAGGGACCGTCAGCACGGAGCACGGCGCCTTGCGCACCACCGCCCCCGCGTCGGTCCCGAGCCGAGAGCCCGACCCGTACGTGGAGCGGCCCATGACGATCAGGCCAAAGCGCTCATCGTGGGCGGCGCGCAGCATCGTCTTCGCCGGGCGGCCTACGGACACCCGCTCTTCGAGCACCACCGAGGCTCCCAGGACGGCCTGGGCCGTCTTCGCGCGCTGCTCGGCCAAGACCTGACGCTCCGTGAAGAGCGCGTCCACTTCGGCATCCTCCATCGCTCGGGTCCGCTGTACGGCGTGGAGCAGCGTGACGTGGTTGGCCCCAAGGCGGGCTGCGACGGCGGAGCAGGACGCCAGGGTGGCGTCGTCGGTGTCGTCCAGGCAAAGGCCGACAAGGATGCGGGAGAGATCAGGCATCGGTGGCTTCCTGCCCGACGAGCAGCTCGGCGAGGGCGCGGAGCAGGTCCTGGGCTGACAGGATCCCCACAAGCTCGTCCCGCTTGTTGAGGACGGGCAGCGCCCCGAAGTGTCGCTCTCGCATGATGTCCACCGCCTTGGCGAGGCTGTCGTAGGTGTGCACCACGACGGGGTTGGGGTTCATGACGTCGCAGACCTCGAGCCCATCGTCGAGCTTGTAGGCGTGGGCCATGTCAACCGCGGGGTCGGCCCAGTCGGGGCGGCGCAAGTCACGGTCGGAGAGCCAGCCCGCGAGCTGGCCGCCTCCGGTCACCACGGGCATGTGTCGGATGCCCTCCCGGCGCATGAGAAAGAACACAGAACGCACTCCATCCGTGGGCTTTGCCGTGTGCAGCTTGCTTGTCATGAACTGACTGACCCTCATCGATCCTCCGGAGTTGGGTTCAATGGTGGCGTAGAACGGGCAGGGCTACCGGACATTGGTCAGGGATCAGCGGCGATCTGACGCCTGAGCGACGAGCCCCGCAGCGGCCTGGCCGCTCAGAAGCGCGCTCTCCACTCGCCCGCCGAGCAGGCCGTCTCCGCAGACGGTGAGGCGCACCACCGGGTCGTGCATGCAAGGCACGCCGACAGGGTCGGTGACCAGGGCGTAGCGCCAGCGGTGCGCGGCGATGGCGTCGATGCGCAGGTCGGCCATTCCTGGGAGGGCGAGCAGCGCGTGATGCAAGGCGCGGGCGACGTCCTCGGGCTCGTTCTCGAGGTGGGCCGCCGACCACTCGGGCGATGCTTGCAGCACCCACTGTTGGCCCGGGGGGCGCCCCGGCTTGGTCTGGTTTCGCGCCACCCAGGCCAGCGGCGAGTCGGTGACACGGACTGCGGACCAGGCTGCGGTTCCTTGCACTGCCGCCATGGCGGTCCAGCAAGGGGCGTAGGCGACCTTGTCCAGGATGTCGCCGAAGCGGTGGTCACCGAGCAGCGGGACCGCTTGCGGGGCGGGGACCGCGAGCACGAGACGGTCGGCTCTCTCCACGGCGTGCTCGGTGTGGATGCTCCAGCCGCGCCGATGAGGCGAGAGCGCCGTGACCCGAGTCCCGAAGCGCGCGTCCACCCCGGCGAGCAGGTGTTTGAGCAAGGCGTTCATGCCAGGCACAGCGACGTAGCGGGGGGACCGGGGTGTGTGGGCGCGGAAGCCGTCCGCGTGGAGCGTTCCAAAGGGTCCGCTCCACGGAGCGACGACGCCCTTGCGCTCCCACTGCTCGAGCCGGGAAGCGATGGCGGGGCTCTTGACGGTGAAGTATTGAGCGCCGTGGTCGAAGCGGTGCTCGCCCGCGCGCCGCGTCGAGAGCCGTCCGCCGGCGCCGCGCCCCTTGTCGAAGGCGATGACGTCGAGGCCCCGGGCGACGAGCGCAGCGGCGGCGATGGCGCCTGCGGGCCCTACGCCCACGACGGCGACGCGCTCTCGGTGCAGTCCTGATGACATGGGCGACCTCCGCGCGGGAGGATGGCGAACCCAGGCTGGAGCGTCGAGGCGGGGGTGATGTTTGGGCGATGATCCCCCGGCGGTGGGAGGGGTCCTTCAGGCCGAATTGAACGATTAATTGCAGACAAAACGACCATTCCGTGCAATACCGATGACGGAGGACGAATGACTCGACGAATTCACTTGCTGCTGCTGCTGCTGAGCGCCTCGCTCGCTGTCCCGGCGGTCGCCTCAGCTTCGCCCTGGACCTTGAAGAAGAACACGGTCACGTTTCGGGTGGGGGCTGACTTCCAGTGGGCGAATCAGGAGTGGCTGATCACCGGCGCCTACCAGCAGTTCCCCCTGAACGGGAGTTACTTCGCCGCGAACCTGCGGGGAGCGGTGCGCTACGGGATCACTGACCGGCTCGAGATCGGCGGGGAGTTGGCCCTGAGCCACGTTCAGTACGACGCAGATGAGATCTACTTCGGCGACCCCCTGGTGCCGAACTTCGATGCGACGACGAGCAACGCGGAGATCGCCGCGAACATCACGTCTCTGGACCGTCGCGCCACGGGGGTGGGCGACGTGCAGATCTACGTCAAGTACCGCATCACGCCGGACACGATCTGGCGCTTCGTTGCGACGCCAGAGCTCCACTTGAAGATCCCGACTGGCTACACGCGGCCCGCGGGCACGTTCCAGGACGACGACTTCACCGAGGGGGTCGCGGACGACGTCACGATCGGCGACGGCCAGCTCGACGTGACCGGGCTCATGCACTTCGGGCTCATTCCCCACCCACGCTGGTTCAACCGCCTCTCCGTGGGGTTTCGCCTGCGGCTCTTTGGTCCCGGTCCCCAGGTGATTGCCAGCTACAAGACCGGCGTGCGCATCGGCACGTTCCTCATCCCCTACGGAGAGATCGCGCTGACCCACACCGTGGCGAAGGGGAAGACGGTGGGCACGACGTTCGCGACGGCCAACCCTGAGATCCCCGCCGCCGAGTTCACTGCCGATGACCTCCTTTTGCTCGAGTGGCGCCCCGACCGCAGCCATCTCCAGCCTCGGTTCGGGGTGATCTTCGTGCAGCCGAAGTGGGAGGTGGACCTCTCGTTCACCACGACCGTGTGGGGGATCAACGTCGCCCAGGTGAACACCGTCTCCGCCGGTGTCACGATCAGACCATGAGGACCGCGAAGACTCTGACGCTGCGTCTGTCGAGCTCGGGCAAGCCCCTGGTGGGCTGGTCTGTGCACATCGACGCCATCGAACTGCTGGAGCCCACCGATGCGCGCGGAGCGGTGCGAGTGCAGCTCGATGCGGGCCGACACACAGGACGATTGATGCGCGGTGGGGACGGGCTGGACTTCGAGTTCGTGTGTGCGCCGGGCCTCGCGGATCTACAGGTGGACCTGCGGATCGAGGAGTCTGAGATCGAGGACCCCGAGGTGCTCGCGGCGATGCCGTCGGACCGCTACCGGCCGCTGCGCCTGCTCGGCCTTGGGGCGGCGGGAGCGGTCTACAAGTGCCGGGATGCGGTGCTGGATCGACTCGTGGCGGTGAAGCTGCTCAACCCCGACGCCATCGGTGGGGGCAACGCGCGGGATGCCTTCCTCGCGGAGGCTCGGGCGCTCGCGCGGCTGGAGCACGACGCGCTGATCAGCATCTACGACATGGGTTTTGTGGGCGAGCGGGGCTTCCTCGTGACGCGCTTCATCGACGGGCCCGATCTCGCAACGCTGCTGGAGTCTGAAGGCCCCCTGCAGATGTCGAGCCTCGTGGCCGCCGGCGAGCGGATGGGGCGAGCGCTGGCCTCGGTCCATGAGCTGGGGTTCGTGCACCAGGACGTCAAGCCGTCGAACTGCATGGTGGACCGGCAGGGCCGCGTCTTTCTGGGTGACTTCGGTCTGGCGACGCCGCTGGACGAGCTCGTGGACGAGCGGGACCAGGTGTCCGGCACCCCGGCGTACATGGCACCGGAGCTGGTGCAGGGGCATCAGGTGGGTCCGGCGACGGACGTCTACGCCCTCGGCGCGACGCTGTATCAGCTCGCTACGGGGGCGCCGCCGTTCACGATGGTGGGCCCGGCGTTGCTTCGGGCCCACGTCGTGGAGCCGGCGGTCACCATGCGGGGAGCCAGGCCGGAGCTGCCAGCCTGGTTCGATGAGCTGGTCCTGAGCATGCTGGCGAAGGACCCTGCGGACCGACCGACCGCGCGGGCGGTGCTCGATGCGCTGACGGGCGCACTGGACGAAGTGGGCGACGAGACGCTCGGTGCCTTCGAGCCGCGCCAACAGACAGCACAGATGCGGGTCCGTCCGCTGATCGAGGTCATGACCCATACGGCCATGCCGAGCCTCCCGAGCATCGAGGGCCTAGGCAACACGCCGCCGCCTGGGGTCGTGGGAGCCACGCGCATGGTGCCGGTCCAGCGGAGGCGTAGGCCGTGGGTGCTTCTCGGGTTCGGGCTGCTCGGCCTGGCGCTGTTGGGGGCTGTTGGTTGGTGGCTATGGGGCAGTGATCTGCGGGGCGATGATGGCCCGGGAGCGCCGCCGGTGGAGCTGACCGCGCCGGTGGAGGCGGGGTCGTCGGAGTCTGGGGAGGCCGCTACGCCGCCGGTGGTTGAGCCTGAGCCGGTCGCCGCGCCTGAGCCGGTCGCCGCGCCTGAGCCGGTCGCAAAGCCCACCCCGGTCGTCGAGCCGCGGCCGGTCGCTAAGCCCACCCCGGTCGTTGAGCCTGAGCCGGTGGTCGAGCCTGAGCCGGTGGTTGAGCCTGAGCCGGTGGTCGAGCCTGAGCCGGTGGTTGAGCCTGAGCCGGTTGCCGCGCCTGAGCCGGTGGTTGAGCCTGAGCCGGTGGTTGAGCCTGAGCCAGAATCTGAGGAGCCTGTGCCTGCCGAGCTGGAGCCCCCTACGCCGGACCAGCCTGCCAAGAAGAAGCCAGAGGAGCCCGTCGCTCCGCCGCTCAGCTTCTAGCGCTTACGCGCCCGCACCCAGAAGTTCGAGAACGCCAGCAGGTCGCGCGCCTCCTTGGGGGAGGGGACCCCGCCGCGCATCAGCTCGATCGCCGCCACGACGTGGGCGTGGGCCTCGGGCGGCATCGGGATTCCTCCGAGCTCTTCCACGTGCCAGCCGGCGTCCTTGACCAGCTCCGACAGCCCCTGATGGGTGAAGCGGCGCAGGTCGAGGGGGCAGGGGTGGAAGTGGTACAGGAACGGGACCGAGACGATGAGCGTGCCGCCGGGGCGGGTGACGCGGAGCAGCTCGGCGGCGGCGAGGTCGGGCCGGCGCACGTGTTCGAGGACCTCGGTGCAGATGACGGTGCCGAAGTGTCCGTCAGGGATGGCGGGCATCGCCTGGACGTCGCCGACGTGGTCGGGGCGCAGCTGGCTGTCGTCGTAGACCTGCTCGGAGCTGTCCAGCGTCTCTCGGGCGGCGATGGCGAGCTGCCATGTGCGCTGGTCTGGAGAGGTGCCGACGTCGAGGATGGGGCCTGAGATGTAGGGCGCCTGGGTCTCCAGCCACGCTTCCAGGCGTTCCCGGGAGCGCACGGGCTGAGCCGCGATGCCCGCGCCTTGGGCCATGCGGGCGAGGCCGTCGTGCAGGGGGAAGCGCGCGTGTGCGGCGGCCAGGGTCTCTGCGGCCTCGGGGGATCGCACGCCCATTGCAAGCACGCACTGCGCGAGGGCGATCTCGGGGTCCCAGGGCGCGACCGCCCGGCAGCGGATGAGGTGAGCGGCGGCGGCGTCGGGTCCCTGACGCTGCACCCGTTCCATCGCTGTTTGGGTGCTGACGCTGTGACGGCCGATGGGGACGGTGCGCACGGCGGCCTCCGGGGAGCCCGTGGCGACGAGGAAGCCGGCGTCGCGCAGCGCAGAGACCACCGCCGGATCGCCAACATCCAGTTGGGTTGTCTGGGTCTGCCCGAGGTGGTCCGCGTCCCACAAGGGGAGGTCTGGAGTGGCGGGGTTCGGGGGCGCAGGGGACGGGGCGATGGACGGCATGCAGACTCCTCAGGGGTGAGGAGAGAGCAGGAAGTGGGCCAACTGGGGCTCGATGGAACGAAACCAAGGCGACCCCGCACTTGCGGGGCCGCCCTGGTCTCGAAGTCAGCGACGGTCATCGCCTAGGAGTGGCGCCCTCCGCTGCGGCTCTTGCTCTTGCCGTAGCTCTTGCCGTTGCTCTTGCCGTAGCTCTTGTTCTTGCCGTAGCTCTTGCCCTTGCTCTGCTTGATGTTCTCCAGGGTGCGCACCTGGCGGGGGCTGAGCTGCTCCTTGACGGCCACGCGGGTCTCGACCTTGACTGACTTCATCTGCTGCTTCACCCACGTCAGCTGCCGCTCGGTCTGCGCCACTCGCCGGTGCTGGTTGCCGGGCTTCGACTCCAGCCGCGCCAGCTGGCTCTTCAGGTCCGCCTTCTGCTCGGCGAGAGGAGCGAGCTTGCGCTGCCCATTGCTCTGCAGACGGGCGATGGTGTGGCGCTGCCGCGAGGTCAGGTCGAGGGCCGCCCCGAACTTGGTCACGAACTTGCTCTCGGGCTGCGAGTTCCAAGACGAGCTCGCTTGGGGGGCTTGACGACCGTGCACCGGCGCGGCGATGGCCGGGGTGGCGGACAGGGTGAACAAGGCGACGATCAGGGTGGTCAAGGTCTTCATGGGTCTCTCTCCGGGTCCGGCGGGAGTGCCGGTCGTTTTCGCTTCTTGATAAAGCACGAGCCGTGCCAACCCGTCCGATTGCGCGGTAAGTGACCTTAACCATTGGCTTTTGTCGATCCTTGCGGCGCGTAGGCCAGGTCGAGGCACCCCCCTCGGACTGCGGATTCCCGCGCGTCCACTGCGACAATCCGCAGGCTTTTGTGTCTCAACGACAATTTGTGCTCGCGGCTCACGCGGGTCGAGTACCCTTCGTGTCAATTCAACACGGAGTATCTCCTCATGGTTCATGACCGTTGCCTGGCAGCGTTTCTCGGCCTCGCCCTCGGCGACGCATACGGCCGATCCCTCGAGTTCGTCCGCGGTGAGCGGGTGCGCTCCCTCCCGGTTCGGATTCCTTCGTCCGCCTTCATGTGGACGGACGACACCCACATGGCGCTCTACCTCGCGGGGGCACTGACCCAGCTGGGGCCGCAGGGGGGCGCGCCCTTGTCCGAGGACGCGCTCGGGCGCGCCGTCGGCGAGGCGTTTGTCTCCTGGTCGAGGGATCCGCTGACCCCATCCACCGCGCCCGGCGGGACCTGCTTGACCGGCGCAGCGGCCTTCGCCCGCACCCGGGACTGGCGCACCTCGGGGGTGCGTCAGAGCGACGGCTGCGGGGCGGTGATGCGGGTCGTGCCGCTGCCCATCGTGTACTCGGGCGACGACCTCATCGCCGCTGCGCGGGTCCAGGCCCTGGTCACCCACGCGCACCCCAACGCGCCCGCCGCCGCGGTGGCGGCCTCGCTCCTCACCCGCGCGCTGCTCGACGGCGCCGCCCTGACCGCCGGTCTGGTGTCGGACATCGCGTGCACGATCCGGCAGCTGCCCGAAGGCACGGAGACCATGGCGAAGGCCCTGGACGCCGCCGTGGCCCAGGCAGCGCGCCCAACCCTGGACTGGCTCGACGAGGACGACATCCCCGACGGAGACGGCGGCTGGCGTTCTCCGAGCGCGCTGGGCCTGGCGGTGGTGGCGGCCTTGCGGTGGGGGGACGACGCCGCGCTGGCCATGGAGAAGGCAGCCCGCATCGACGGCGACAGCGACAGCGTGGCGTGTCTCGCTGGCATGTTGATCGGCGCGGCTCGGGGGACCGCGGCCTTGCCATCGCACTGGCTCGCGGCGCTGCCCCAGCGTGACCGCATCGAGGCGGCCGTCACGGGACTCCTGGGGCTGCGATGAGCCCCTGAGGGCCGAGAAAGACGCCCAGGGGAGAATCAGTGTTGCTCGCACCGCTGGTCCGCGGTCAAGATGCGGCTCCCATCCCCCAGGAGTCCCGAAATGTCTGACCCCAAGACCCCCGCCGGCAAGTGCCCCGTCATGCATGGCGCCCACGCCGCCGCGTCCGCCCCGCCCTCGGCCAACGCGCACTGGTGGCCGCGTCAGCTGAACCTGCGGGTCTTGCGTCAGAACCATCCGGCGAGCAATCCGCTGGGGGACTTCGACTACGCCGCGGCCTTCGAGGGGCTCGACTTCGACGCGCTGGCCCACGACGTGGACGCGCTCATGACCGACTCGCAGGACTGGTGGCCCGCCGACTATGGCCACTACGGCCCCTTCTTCATTCGCATGGCGTGGCACTCCGCGGGCACGTATCGGGTGGAAGACGGGCGCGGGGGCGGCGGCAGCGGCTCGCAGCGCTTCGCTCCGCTCAACAGTTGGCCCGACAACGTCAACCTCGACAAGGCACGGCGGCTGTTGTGGTCCATCAAGCGCAAGTACGGCCAGGCGATCTCCTGGGCCGACCTGCTGCTGTTCGTCGGCAACCGGGCGCTGGAGACGATGGGCCTGCCCACCTTCGGCTTTGGTGGCGGGCGCGCGGACATCTGGGCTCCCGAGGACGACATCTACTGGGGCCCCGAGACCGAGTGGCTGGGCGACAAGCGCTACTCGGGCGACCGGGAGCTGGAGGACCCGCTGGGCGCGGTGCAGATGGGCCTCATCTACGTGAACCCGGAGGGCCCCAACGGGACGCCCGATCCGGTGGCCTCGGCCCGGGACATCCGAGAGACGTTCGCGCGGATGGCGATGAACGACGAGGAGACCGTCGCGCTGGTTGCGGGCGGGCACACGTTTGGCAAGGCCCACGGCGCGGCGCCGGACAGCCATGTGGGGCGTGAGCCCGAGGGTGGCTCCTTGCACGAGCAGGGCCTGGGTTGGGCGAGCGACTTCGGCTCGGGCAGCGGCGGCGACACCATCAGCAGCGGGCTCGAAGGGGCGTGGACGGCCAACCCCATCCAGTGGGACAACGGCTACTTCGACCTGCTGTTCAAGTACGAGTGGGAGCTGACCCGCAGCCCGGCAGGCGCGCAGCAGTGGACGCCGAAGGATGTGCAGGACGAGGACCTGGCGCCCGACGCGCACGATCCGAGCAAGCGGCACGCTCCGATGATGTCCACGGCGGACCTCGCCCTGAAGGAGGACCCGGCCTACCGGGCGATCTCGGAGCGCTTCCACCAGAACCCCGACCAGCTCGCCGACGCGTTCGCCCGGGCGTGGTTCAAGCTTCTGCACCGCGATCTGGGTCCGCGCAGCCGCTACCTGGGCCCGTGGGTTCCCGAGGAGGAGCTGATCTGGCAGGACCCGGTCCCGGCTGTGGACCACCCGCTCGTCGGGGCCGCTGAGCTCGCCGACTTGAAGGGGCGCATCGAGGGATCAGGCCTGACTGTGGCGCAGCTTGTGTCGGTGGCGTGGGCCTCGGCCTCGACGTACCGGAACACCGACAAGCGCGGCGGCGCCAACGGGGCGCGGGTTCGGCTCGCTCCCCAGGCGGGCTGGGACGTGAACGTGCGCTCCGGTGTGGGCGCGGTGATCAGCGAGCTCGACGGCATTCGCCAGGCGTTTCACGCGGCGACGGCCGGCGATGTGCGGATCTCGCTGGCGGACACCATCGTGTTGGCCGGGGTGGTCGGGGTGGAGCGCGCGGCGAAGGCCGGGGGCCACGCGGTGCTCGTGCCCTTCACGCCAGGGCGCACCGACGCCACGGCGGAGATGACCGACGCCGACTCGTTTGCGCCGCTGGAGCCGAAGGCGGATGGATTCCGCAACTACCTGCAGGATGGGCAGCGCCTGCCGGCCGAGCACCTGCTGGTGGACAAGGCCTTCATGCTCTCGCTGTCGGCGCCGGAGATGACGGCGCTGCTGGGCGGGTTGCGGGTGTTGGGCGCCAACGCGGACGGCTCGTCCCACGGGGTGTTCACCCAGCGGCCCGGAACGCTCAGCAACGACTTCTTCGTGCACTTGCTCGACATGGGCACGAAGTGGACGCCGACGTCCGATGCCGAGGCTGCGTTCGAGGGTCGCGACCGCTCTACGGGGGAGCTGCGCTGGACGGCGACCCGCGTGGACCTCGCGTTTGGCTCCAACTCGGAGCTGCGCGCGCTGAGCGAGGTCTACGCCACCGACGATGCCGAGCAGCGCTTCGTGGGCGACTTCGTGGCGGCGTGGAGCAAGGTGATGGACCTGGACCGGTTCGATCTGCGCTGAGGTCGGCCTACCAGGCGCCGTGCAGTCCCAGACTCACGCCGCCGTCGAGGGTCGGGGCCACCGTGGGCACGAGATAGAACGCCGAGTTCGCGCGACGTCCTCCCCGCCCGCCGATCTCCGGCAGCAGGCCCTTCTCGGTCGGGCTGGCGGTGATGACGTTTGCCGCGTAGAGCACTCCGACCACGCCGGAGAGCACGCCGATCGCGATGTCCACGCCGCCGATCGCCAGGGTCGTGATCCCCGCCGGCAGATGCAGGTAGGCGTCCTCGGTCTGGTTCTGTAGGAGGGCGAGCTCCGGCGGGAACAGCCGGAAGCGAGCCACCATCGCGATGCCCGGAACGAGGTAGCTCAGCGAACTCAGCCCCATCACGGCCTTGACGGTCTGGATGTCGGCTCCGGTGGACGCCGCGATCACGGTGGCGATGGTCACCGTGAACGAGGGCACGGTGATGTGGACGCCGTACTCGAACATGTACTCGCCGAGCAGACCCTTCACGACAGGGCCCGGCCCGGGATCGGGCTTGGTGTAGGGCAGGTGCGCGACCGAGTTCATGGTCGAGAACACGGGCGCCAGCTGGGTGACCCGCCCCACCTCATCCAGGGCGTTGTGCCGCGCGAGCTGGTCCCCTCCGATGAGCAGACCGAGCCCCACGCCTCCCCAGATGAAGCCGGCTGGCATGGTCTTGCCCCCCCAGCCGTAGACTTCGGGGTCCCACGAGGTGAACCCCTTGGGCAGGTCCTCTTCGGTCACTCCGGTGCTGCCGATCTTGCGCTCTCCGTCTGCGTCCTTCTGCTCGCCCACCTCGCTGCCCGCCGCCACCGCCGCCTCGACGTTCCCCCCGGGCAGGGCCGCCTGGAACGCCTCGGTCGCGACCGCCGCCAGCACGAGCCGGCTGGACTGGTCGAACGCCCGCACAAAGCCCGCCTCGAAGGGGTCGTCGAACCGCATGAACACCGTGGTCGACTTGCCGTCAGCAACGAACGGTGCCTGCCAAGAGGGCTCCGCAGCGCCAGCTGCGAACACCTCCAGGGTGAACGCGACGCTGAAGCTGTGCCGCACCACTCCCATCACGGGCATCCCGTCACCCCACAGCGAGAGCAGCTTGATGTGCACCCGGGGGAGCGCCTCATCGGGGTCGAGCTGTGCGGCGTAGCCAGCCGCCTCCAGCACGTCCACCAACCAGTCCGCTACGAGCGCGGGCGGATCCACGGTGCCGCCCTGCCCGGAGAAGATCCCCACGGGCATGCCCAGGTTGTTCCGCTCCTGCGCGATCAGGTTGGGCTCTGTGCCGCCCTTCTTCTCCTCGCGCGCGTCCTCGAGCGTGACGACCACCGGCGCGCCGAGCGCGGGCGCCGCGTCTGGCGGCTCGTACATCAGCCTGATCTTGCGACCTGCGTGCGCGTCGGTGGCGGTGAGCGGTGCTGCGATGACCAAAGCGAGGGCCATCAGCATGAGCCGGGACAGCAGCGAGAGTCGAAGCATCGTGGTTCCTCCGAGAGAGCAGCGTACAAAAGGGCGGGAACGCTGGGAGCTGATCCAGATCAACTCGGAGCCAGGGCCGGGTCGGCGACAATGTCTGCGCTGAGAGCTCCCCGCTCTCGGCGCGGACACCTCGCCCCAGGAGCCCTCATGCAGCGCGATCTCGTCGCCATGGTCATGCCCCGCACCGGCCCCACGCTGCTCTTCGCGCCCTACAACTACATGGCGTTGTCCACGGACCTGAAGGCGCGCGGCTACCGGCCGTTGATCCTGGACAGCCGCCTCGAAGACGTCGAAGCGCGTCTGCTCGACCCCAACACCCGGGAGCGGCTCGCCGCCGTCTGCTTCAGCTCGATGATGGGCCCCCAGCTGTCCTACGGCTTGAGCCAGAGCGCATGGGTGCACGAGCACCTGCCCAGCGTGCCCACCATCTGGGGCGGCATCCTGCCCACCGAGCTTCCTGAGATGTGCGCCCGGCATCCCGCGATCGACTACGTGGTGCTGGGCTGGGGCGAGGGGAAGCTGCCCGATCTGCTCGACCGCATCGGAGCCAACGCGGACCCGTGCGACGTGCTGGACCTCGTCTACGAGCGGTCCGGCGAGCTCGTGCACACCGAGCGCGCGAGCCAGGGCGCGCACCCGCCCCTGGTCTACGACTACGACGACGTGGACCTGAGCCCGTTCCTGATGGAGGGCTACGGGCTGGGGCGTCGCACGCTGGTGATGATCACGAGCCGCGGCTGCCCCCACCAATGCACCTTCTGCTACGGCCCCCAGTTTCACGGCTCCACCTGGTCGGGACAGTCCGCGGAGCATGTGCTGGCGGACATCGACCGGCTGGCGCAGCGCTACGACTTCGACTCTGTGTTCTTCAACGACGACAACTTCGCGGTGAAGTGGAGCCGGGCGGCAACGATCGCGGAGGGCATGAAGGCGCGCGGGTTGACCTACGGCCTGTCGTTTCACGCCAGCTACCTGGACGATCAGCGCATCGGGCTGCTCAAGCGGACCGGCTGCGTGCGGCTGTACTGGGGCCCGGAGTCGGGCTCGCCCCGCATGCTCGAGATCATCAAGAAGGGCGCCACGCCCGAGATGAACCTCGAGATCGCCGAGGCCGCCCGCCGCCACGACATGGGCGCGCTCATGGGGTTCATGGTCGGCCACCCCCGGGAGACTGAAGCGGACCTGCAGCTCACGCTCAACCACATCGACGAGCTGATGGCCATCCACCCGGGGCTCGACATCTCGGACATCAAGATCTTCACCCCCTACCCCGGCACGGAGTTCTACGCAGACGCCCTGGCGCACGGCTTCGTGCCCCCGACCCGGCTAGAAGACTGGGCGAACTTCTACTGGAACAAGGCGAACATCCCCTGGCTGACCCCGGCGCAGCAGAAGCGCCTCGAGCTCATCTCGTACACTTCGCTGTGCGCGTTTGCGACGTGGCGTACTCAGGGCCTCAATCCGCTGCAGAACGGCCTCACCCAGGTCCTCCACCGGGTCGAGCAGGAGCGCTGGAAGCGCCGCGCGTTCCACCACGCCCCCGAGCTGCGCGCCGTGCAGGCCTACGTGGATCTGCACCGACTGGACGGCGGCGTCGCCCGGCAGGCATGGAACCAGGTCCGGCGTCTCGCGGACCGGTTGGAGCTGCGATGAAGGCCACGTACCTCGGATGGAGCGGGTTCCTGCTGGAAGGCGGAGACGTAAGGGTCGCGATCGACCCCCACTGGTCCAGCTGGACCCAGCCCGGCGCGCTGCCGCCGTGGGACCTCACGCCGCTCGATGGGATCGTGCTGAGCCACGGTCACAACGACCACGCCGGAGACGTGCCTGACCTCCTTAGGCTGCACCCGCGGGCCTGGCTCGCCATCGGTCCGGGGCTCCGCGCCTGGGGCGAGGCGTTGGGCATCGGCTCGCGGCTCCGAATCCTGCCTATCAACCTCCCCGCGGACGTGCACGGCGTGTCTGTGAGGCTTCTGCCGGGGGAGCACGTGGGCGAGGGACTCGTCGCTCAGGGGCGCACGATGCTTCGGTACGGCCTACGGCGCCCGGTCTCGGCGTTGGGGCTGGCCCGCTACGCCTTTGGGGGGCCCGGTGGCGGCACCCACGCGGTGTTTGTGAGGATGCCCGACGGCAGCAGCGCCCTTCACGCGGCCGAGGTGCTTCACCGCAAGACGCGGACCGGTGCGTGGGCCCGTCAGGTCGCGGGCATCAAGCCCGACCTCTTCCTCCTGGGGGTGGAGCCGGGGGAGGAGAAGGCGGCAGCCCGGCACGCCCTCGCCGTGAACGCCGTGCAGGTACGCACCTTCTCACCTCACGCGCGCACGCGCGATCACTTCGGCTTCGATGGGGGCGTTGTCTGGGACCTCGTCGAGCGTCCGCTGCATGCGACCCGCGCCCAGCCCTTGGTGGGAGCGTCCCCTTGACTGCTCCATGAGCGGACTGCTCGCCATCACCGGGGCTACGGGCCTGCTCGGCCGCGCGATCCTCGCTGGAGCGGGCGGACTGGGACCCGTCCGGGCGCTGGTCCGACCCGGGAGCGAGCCGCCGAGGGGCGTGCAGGTCGTGTACGGAGATCTCGACGATGACGACGCCCTCGCCTCGCTCGTGCAGGGCGCGGGCGTCGTGCTGCACCTCGCGGCGGCCATGGGAGCCGCCTCGGATGGAGCGCTGCACCGGGTGAACATCGAGGGGACGGAGCGCCTCCTCAGCGCTGCGTTGACCGCCGGCGTCCCTCGCTTCGTGTTCACCTCGAGCGTCGCGGCCGCGCACCCCGAGATGGGCCCCTACAGCAGGACCAAGGCCGTCGCCGAGCAGCATGTGCTCGAAGCCGCGCTCGACGGCGTGGTCCTCCGACTGCCCGTCTTGTTCGGGCCGGGGAGCCAGGTCGAGCGCGCGCTCCTGGGCCTCGCTCGGAGGCTTCCGGTGGTGCCCGTCATCGGCGGCGAGGCGCTGCGACCGATGCACGTGGGCGACGCCGCTCTCGCTTGCATCGCCGCCGTCGAGCGCCCGGGCATCACGGGACGGTTCACCCTCGCTGGAGCCGAGTCGGTGGAGTTCGCGGACTTCGCCTCGCGGCTCCTGCGCGCCCGGGGAGTCCGCCGCCCTGCGGTCGGCCTTCCACCTCTGCTCTTCCTGCTCGCGGCGCGCGGCCTCGAGGTCGTGGGACGAGGCGGCGTCAGCGTCGAGTCGGTGCGCGCGGCGGCGCGGGGGACCCCACCTGCAAGCCCGAACCTGCACGAGCTCGGCTGGGCCCCACGCCCGCTCGGCGAGAGGCTGATGGCGTGAAGCGGGTCCTGGTGGTCAACCTGCCGCATCCGACCCGCGTCCAGCGGCGCTGGGTCGCCTCGTATCAGGCGCCGAACTTCCTGCTCCCTCCCCTGGAGGCCATGGGGCTCACCGCGCACCTGGACGCGCAGGGGGTGCGGGTCCGACTCGTGGACGCGGTCGCGATGCGCTGGTCCGCTCGCCGGGTCGCCGATGCGATGCGCAGCTTCGCGCCCGAGCTGGTCGTCGCCCTCGCCGGGTTTCAGACCCTGCCCCAGGACCTGGTCGCCCTGGGGCGGATCCGCGACCTGCTCCAGGGGTCCCGCAGCGTGCTGTTCGGACATCTTCCCACCGAGGCCCCCGAGCGGCTCGCCGCGCTCTCACAGGTGGACTTCGTGGTGCGGGGCGAAGCCGAGGAGACCGTGCTCGCGCTGGCGCTGGGTGATGAGCCCTCGTCCATCGCCGGCCTCGCCTTCGCTGGACCGGACGGCGTCGTGATGACCCCCGCTCGCCCGCGGATCCGCGCGCTGGATGTGCTCCCTGCGCCGTCCCACGACCTCAACCTGACCCCGTACCGGGAGCCGTTCATGCCTCGCCCTCTGGGCGTGCTGGAGACCGCGCGGGGGTGTCCGTACCCGTGCACGTACTGCGTGAGGGCCTATGGCCGCGACGTCGTGATGCACTCGCCGGAGTGGATCGGGGAGGCGGCCCGGGGACTGCGCGCCCGAGGCCTGCGGCACCTGCGCTTCCTCGACGACACCTTCACCCTGGATCGGACGCGCGCCCTGGGGATCAGTGACCGCCTCGGTCCCCTGGGGATGACGTGGACGTGCCTGACGCGCCTGGACCGCCTCGACCGAGGTCTCTGTCTCGCGATGAAGAGCGCCGGTTGTCGTCGGCTCTACGTGGGGGTGGAGTCCGCCGACCCGGAGCAGTTGGCTCAGTGGCGCAAGGGGGAGACGGTGCAGGACTTCGAGCGGGGGGCGGCGGCGGCGCGGTCCGCGGGGCTCGAGCTGAGCGGCTTCTTCATCGTCGGAGGGGACCATGAGCACCCCGGCTCGGCCCGGGAGTCGGCGGCGCTGGCCCATCGCCTGGGCCTGGACTTCGTCATCGTCACCCGGCTCCAGACCTGGCCTGGGACGGCTCTGCACGACGGGGCCACCGACCCCAGCGCCTGGGGAGTGGCCGATGAGGAGGATCCGTATGCCGTGGAGCGGCAGCTCTACCGCCGGTTCTACCTCGCTCCTCGGCAGATCGCACGTCACGCGCGGCGAGCGGTGCGGTACCCCCAGGATGCCGCTGCGGGCTTGCTGGGCCTCGGCCGGTACGTGAGCGGAGCGATGGCCGGGCGGGACTTCATTTAGGGGCCCTGCGACATGCCGAAAGACCCATTCCAGATCGTGCGCCAGAACCCGGGCTTCCTCGAGGTCTTGCGGCGCAAGCCCGGCCTGGTCGGTGCCGTGCTCCAGCAACGCCTCCTCCGCTGGTGCCGCGCCCGCCAGGGGCTGCACACGCTGACGGGGATCGAGTTTGCGCTCACCTACGCGTGCCAGGCCTCCTGCAGCCACTGCTCGGCCTCCTCCCTGCTCGACTCGCGCTCGGAGCGGGAGCGGGTCAACCCCGGCGAGCTGCGCGTCGTCGCCGAGGAGGCGTTCGCCTTGGGGGCCTATGAGGTGAACATCACCGGCGGGGAGCCCACCCTGTTGCAGGACCTCGAGGAGTACGTCGGCTGCTTTCGCCCCGAGCGCACGTTCATCGGCCTCAACACCAACGGCCAGCTCATCGATCCGGCCCGCGTGGTGCGGCTCCGGGACGCCGGGGTGGACATGCTCAAGCTGAGCCTCGACTCGCCGGACCCCGCCGACCACGACGCCAACCGAGGCCTGCCTGGCAACCACGCCCACGTGCGCGCCGTCCTCGCCTCCGTCCGCACCACCCGCGGGATTCGTGGTCACATCTGCTCGGTGGGTACCTCGGAGATAGTCCGTTCCGGCGGCGCCGCCCGCCTGGTGCGCATCGCCGCGGAGCTCGACGCCACCATCGGCTTCACGCTCCCCGTCGCCGTGGGCCGCTGGAGCGATCGCTACGACGTGATGCTCGACGATGCCGACCTCGCGGGTCTCAAGGCGGTGTGTCGGGCCCCCAACGCGTTCTTCCAGGGCAGCGTCGGCACGGGAGAGTTCGCATGTCCCGCCGGGCGCACCGAGATCTACGTCAGCCCCTATGGGGACGTGCTCCCGTGCCCGTTCATCCAGCGCAGCTTCGGCAGTGTCCGAGCCGACCCGCTCGGCGTGGTCTTCGAGCGCATGGGCGTCGCCGCGGATCTCGCCGGTGGCGCCTCGCTGTGCCTCGCGGGCCAGTCCCAGCGCTGGATGAAGAGCCACGTGCCGTCCACCCGCAGCCGTCTCGAGATGCCGTCGTGCAGCACCGAACACCAAGAGACCTTCTGTCACCGGCCCGCGCGACCGGAGGGGGCGTGATGGGCCCGGCCGGAGCGGTCCTCGCGGTGGGCGGGGCGGTGTCGTTCCTGTTCGGCGCGGTCACGGGCTTCTGGCTGCACGCGTGGATGAAGGTGCACCCCGGGGAGGGCCCTGATCGCTACCGGATGACTCTGCACAAGGAGGCGCTGTGGTCTGCGTTCCTCTGCTTCGCCTTGGCAGGCTGGGTGGACGAGCTGCCCCTGCCGCAGTGGATGAACCTGGCCCTGGCGGGCAGCGTGGTGCTGACCGGGTGGTTCGCGATGGTCCAGTACTTCCTGGTGGCGCGGGCCGGGATCCGCGACGCCTACGGCGAACCGGCTCCGTCCGGTGTACGCCTGTTCGGCGGTGGGGCGCTGCTGGTGAACCTTGCGGCGGTGGTTGGGCTGCTCGTGGGCGCTGTCTTGCTGGCGGTCGAGCTGCTGTGAGGGCCCATGGCGACGGCCGGTGTGCGGGGTCTGTAGGGTCGTCCGCCTGGGCGCCTGCGGGCTGTCCGCAGGAGGCGTGATGGAGGACGAGGTCCCGGTCGAGATCCCCTACGAGTCGCTCTCCGCGGGAGCGCTGCAGGCGGTCTTGGAGGACTTCTGCACGCGCAACGGCACGGAGTACGGAGAGGTCGAGCTGACGCTGGAGGACAAAGTCGAGCTCCTGCTGGGGCAGCTGCAGAAGGGCACGGCGGGCCTGGTCTTCGAGGCGAACCTGGGCGAGCTAAGGATCGTGGACGACCAGGAGCTGCGGATGCTGCGCCGGCGCTGAGGGCCATCTCCCGATCGCGGTGAGATCGGCGAGCACGCCTCATCGCCCCCCTTGTTGGGGTGTTCGCGACTCATTTCAGTCAGGCTCGGGGGAGGCCACCCTCGGCGAGCACGCCGACTTCCCGTACATCGTCGTCGGAGAAGTGCAGAGAGACAGCGAGTTCCCTCACTTCGCGCGTCGCCGGAGCTCGTCCAGGGAGGTGGGCACGTCGGCGTCCAGCAGCGACTCGAAGTCACGGAGCCGGCCGAGCGCCCCGGCCACGCGGACGAGCGAGGCGATCTGTCCCCGCCCCTTGCTCTCGAGTCGGGCGATGGTCGCGATGCCGAGCCCTGCCCTTGAGGCGAGCTCCTGCTGGGTCCAACCGCGGCCCCGTCGTGCGGCGCGGATGCGCTGTGCGAGGAGGCGCTCGACGTCGCCGGGAGCGAGGAGAATCGAATCCATCATTTATGAAGGATAACAACTCACAATAGACGAAGAACAATCAAATATGATTGGTGTCTGGTCGGCGACCACGAGAGCGCTCAGATCCCGCCAAACGGCGCGTCGGCCCCCTTCGTGGGGAGCCGCGCTTGCCCGGTCAGGGCGGCGTCCATGGCGCGGGCCGCCTCCCGGCCGTCGGCGATGGCCCACACAATGAGGCTCGCTCCGCGCTTCGCGTCACCAGCGGCCCACACGCCGGGGACCGAGGTGGCGAAGGCTTTGTCGGTGGCTACGGCGCCGCGCGGAGTCAGCTCGACGCCGAGCTGCTCGGTGAGGCTCGCGACCCGGGGACCGGTGAAGCCCATGGCGAGGACCAGCAGGTCCACCTCCAGGCTGATCTCGCCGCCAGGCACCGGAACCAGTCGGCCATCCACGAGCTCCACCCGGGTGGCGTGCAGGCGCTCGAGCCGCCCGCCAGAGCCCGTCAGCTTTGTGGTCATCGTGGCGAACTCCCGCTCGCCACCCTCCTGCTGGCTCGACGAGGTCCGAAACACCAGGGGCCAGCGAGGCCATGGGTTGTCGTCGGCTCGCGTCTCTGGCGGCGCCGGCATCAGCTCGATCTGGACCACCGAGGCCGCCCCCTGCCGATGCGCGGTCCCCAGGCAGTCGCTGCCGGTGTCTCCGCCGCCCAGGATGACCACCCGTCGCCCAGCCGCGTCGATGGGATCCGTCACCGCGTCGCCGGCCACCAGCCGGTTGGAGCGCTCCAGGTAGTCCATGGCGAACACGACGCCGCCGAGGTCCCGCCCCGGCACGTCGAGGTCCCGGGGCCTCTCGGCGCCCAGCGCCAGCAGCACCGCGTCGTGGTCGCTCTGCAGCTCGCCCCAGCTGATGGCGTCGCCCACCGCCACGCCGGTGCGAAACGAGACGCCCTCAGCTGTGAGCTGCGTCAGCCGCCGATCGATGACCCACTTCTCCATCTTGAAGTCGGGGATGCCGTAGCGGAGCAGCCCGCCGATGCGGTCCGCCTTCTCGTAGACCGTCACGTCGTGGCCTGCGCGCGCGAGCTGCTGGGCGCCAGCGAGGCCCGCGGGGCCGGAGCCCACGACCGCCACGGACTTCCCCGTCGCGCGCCGTCGCCGTGCGGGGGTCACCCAGCCGGCCTCCCAGGACGTCTCGGCGATCTCGAGCTCGATCTGCTCGATGGTCACCGCGGTGTCGCTGATCGCCAGGGTGCAGGCGGACTCGCAGGGAGCGGGACACAGGCGCCCCGTGAACTCGGGGAAGTTGTTTGTGTCGTCGAGCGCCCGCCAGGCGTCCTGCCAGCGGTCGCGAGACACCAACCCGTTCCAGTCGGGGATCCGGTTGCCCAGCGGGCAGCCCTGGTGACAGAACGGGATCCCGCAGTCCATGCATCGCGCGCCCTGCTCGCCTCGGGTGACCGGACCGCGGGGCTCGTAGATCTCGTTCCAGTCGCCGACCCGCTCCTGTGCAGGGCGTCGGCTGGCGGGGCTCGCCGGGTGCTTCAGATAGCCGTCGGAGTTACCCATGGGTGGGCTCCTCCGCGCTGGCCGCGGGCGTTCCCGCCAGGCGCAGGAACTCCCGTCGTTTGCGGGCCCTCCGCTCTCGCAGCACGCGCTTGTACTCGGTGGGCATCACCCGGATGAAGCTCGACACCATGATCTCCCAGTTGTCGAGGATCCGCCTGGCTTGCGGGCTGCCCGTGTGTGCGAGGTGGGCCTCGAGCAGCTCTTCCACCAGCGTCATGTCGCCCTCTTCCACCAGGGTGTCCAGCTCGACCATGTCCGGGTTGCACCGGGTGTGGAAGCTGCCGTCCGGGTCGAGCACGAAGGCCACCCCACCGCTCATGCCGGCGGCGAAGTTGCGGCCGGTGGGGCCGAGCACCACCACCACGCCCCCGGTCATGTACTCGCAGCCGTGGTCTCCGATGCCCTCGACCACCGCCCGCGCGCCGGAGTTTCGGACCGCGAACCGCTCGCCGGCCCGCCCGTTCACGAACAGCTCGCCCTGGGTGGCCCCGTACAGCACGGTGTTGCCGATGATGATGTTGTCTTCCGGCACAAAGCGGGTCCCGTCCGGCGGCCGCACGCTGATCCGTCCCCCCGAGAGGCCCTTGCCCAGGTAGTCGTTGGTCTCCCCGCGCAGCGCGAAGGAGATGCCCGGGGCGAGGAACGCGCCGAAGCTCTGGCCCGCGGACCCGCTGAAGTTGACGGAGATCGTGTCGGTGGGGAGGCCGTGGGCCCCATGCAGAGTCGCCAGGCGGCCCGAGAGCATGCCGCCCACCGTGCGGTCGGTGTTGTGGATCGGGCGACTGAGCGCCACGGGTGGTCCGCCTTGCAGAGCCTGTTCGGCGGCCGTGATCAGCTCCTGGTCCAGGTGGTTCTGGAGGCCGTGCTGCTGGAGGACCATCTGGCGCGTGTGCACGCTCTCGGGCACGTCGGCGCGGGCCAGCAGCGGCGAGAGATCCACCGCGCGGGCCTTCCAGTGGTCGATGTCGTCCCGCACCCGCAGCCGGTCCACGCGACCCACCAGCTCATCCAGGGTCCGCGCTCCGAGCAGCGCCATCAGCTCCCGCACATCCTCGGCCAGCATCGTGAAGAAGCGCTGCACGTGCTCCGGGTCGCCCGCGAAGCGCTCGGTCAGTTGCTCGTCCTGGGTCGCGATGCCCACCGAGCAGGTGTTCTCGTGGCAGCGGCGCAGCATGATGCAGCCCAGGGTGATGAGCGGGGCGGTGGAGAAGCCGAACTCCTCGGCGCCGAGCAGCGCGCCGATGACGACGTCCCGGGCGGTGCGGAGGCCGCCGTCCACCTGCACGCGGATCCGCGAGCGCAGGTCGTTCTGCACCAGCACCTGCTGGGTCTCAGCCAGGCCCAGCTCCCAGGGCAGGCCTGCGTGCTGGATGGACGACTGGGGCGAGGCGCCGGTGCCGCCAGACGCGCCGGCGATGATCACGCACTCCGCCCGCGCCTTGCTGACGCCCGCGGCGATGGTGCCGACGCCCACCTCGCTGACGAGCTTGACCGACACCCGAGCCCGCGGGTTGACGACCTTGAGGTCGTAGATGAGCTGGGCGAGGTCCTCGATGGAGTAGATGTCGTGGTGGGGCGGCGGCGAGATGAGCGTGACGCCGGGGGTGGAGCAGCGCACGGCGGCGATCCGCTCGGACACCTTGTGCCCCGGGAGCTGGCCGCCCTCGCCGGGCTTCGCGCCCTGGGCGACCTTGATCTGGAGCTCGTCGGCGTTCACCAGGTACGCGGCGTGGACCCCGAAGCGCCCTGATGCCACCTGCTTGATCGAGCTGCGGCGCTGATCGCCAAAGCGCGGGGACTCCTCGCCGCCCTCGCCGGTGTTGGAGCGGCCGCCGAGCTTGTTCATGGCCAGCGCGAGGGTCTCGTGGGCCTCCGCGCTGATGGATCCGAACGACATCGCGCCGGTGCAGAAGCGCGCGATGATCGCGGCCACGGACTCCACCTCATCGAGGGGGACTGGCTGCGCGGCCGGCACCAGCGCGAGCATGCCCCGCAGCGTGGCGGGCCCGTCGGACTCGGCATCTGCGGCCTCGGTGTACTCCCGCCACGCTTGCCGGTCGTCGCCTCGGGTGGCGGCCTGGAGGAAGGCGACCGTGGTGGGGTTCCAGCGGTGGAGCTCCCCCTGACGGCGCCACTGATAGCGGCCTCCTACGGGCAGCAGCGCGCTGTCCCGGGCGAGCTCTGGTCCAAAGGCGCGGGCGTGTCGGATCCGGGCCTCGCGGTCCAGCTCTGGCAGGCCGATGCCGCCGATCCGGGTCGGCGTGCCGGTGAAGTGGCGAGCGACCAGATCCCGGTCGAGTCCGATGCACTCGAAGATCTGGGCGCCGCGGTAGGACTCCATGGTGGAGATCCCCATCTTCGACATCACCTTGAGCAGGCCCTTGCCCACCGCGGCGACGTAGTTCTCTTGCGCCGTCTCGGGGGCGAGGTCGATGACTCCGTCCTCGGCCAGGGCCCGGGCTGATGCCAGCGCGAGGTACGGGTTGACGGCGCCGACGCCGAAGCCGAGCAGCATGGCGATGTGGTGGACCTCGCGGACCTCTGCGGTCTCCACCACCAGGCTGGTGAGGAGCCGGGTCCCTTCGCGGACGAGCGCCTGATGCACCGCGCTGGCGGCGAGCAGCGACGGGATGGGCACGGTGCGCGCGTCCACTCCTTTGTCCGACAGCACCAGGATGTTGAACCCGTCGTCCACGGAGTCCACGGCGGCGCGACACAGGGCGTCCACGGCGTCTTGCAGCGCGCTCGGTCCGTCGTCGAGCCGGTAGGTCATGGGCAGGGTGACGGTCTCAAACGCCCCTTCTTCAAAGGCCTGCAGGGTGGCGAGCTCCCGGTCGGTGAGGATCGGCAGCGGCATCGTGATGCGGTGGCACTGCTCGGGGGTCTCGTCGAACGTGTTGCCGCCGGCGCCGAGCGAGGTTCGCAGGCTCATCACGAGCTGCTCCCGGATGGGGTCGATGGGCGGGTTGGTGACCTGAGCGAACAGCTGCTTGAAGTAGTTGAACAGGGACGGCGCCATGTCGGAGAGCACGGCGAGCGGGGTGTCTGCGCCCATGGAGCCGGTGGGCTCCTTGCCGTCTCGCGCCATGGGCTCGAGCAGGATGCGCAGGTCCTCATCCGTCCAGCCGTGGGCTCGCTGGAGTCGGGACAGCTCCATCCCTCTCAGCGGGGGTGATGGCTGGACGACGGGGAGCGCGGCGAACGCGACCTCGTTCTTGCGCAGCCACCGCTCGTAGGGGAAGCGCTGGCTGATGTCTGCCTTGGCCTCGTCGTCTTCGATGAGGCGCTGTTCCCGGGTGTCCACCAGGAGCATGCGGCCTGGCTGGAGGCGCCCCTTGCGGGCGACGAGCTCCGGCGGGATGTCCAGCGCGCCGGTCTCGGACGCGAGGATGACCCGGTCGTCGGTGGTGATGGTCCAGCGGGCGGGGCGCAGGCCGTTGCGGTCCAGGGTGGCGCCGATGAGGTGGCCGTCGGTGAAGGCGATGGCGGCGGGGCCGTCCCAGGGCTCCATGAGCGCGCTGGAGTAGTCGTAGAACGCGCGCCGCGCCTCGTCCATGTGGGGATCCCCCTCAAACGCCTCGGGGATCATCATCATCATCGAGTGGGGCAGGCTGCGGCCGGCGAGGTGCAGCAGCTCGAGCATGTTGTCGAACTGGGCGGAGTCGGACTTGCCCGGCACGATGATGGGCAGCATCCGGTCCAGGGTGCCGCCGAACTTGCCGGACTGGAGCAGGGCGCGTCGGGCCTGCATCCAGTTGCGGTTGCCGCGCAGGGTGTTGATCTCGCCGTTGTGACACGTGAACCGCATTGGCTGGGCGAGGTCCCAGGTGGGGAACGTGTTGGTGGAGAAGCGGGAGTGCACCATCGCGATGGCGCTGACCATGTCGTCGGCGCCCAGGTCTGGGTAGAAGCGGGCGAGCTGGTCGGGCGTGAGCAGGCCCTTGTAGACCACGGTCTCCGCCGAGAGGGAGCAGACGTGGGTTGAGCCTTGCGGGTCCAGGCCGCGCTCGAGGATGGTGCGCTCGATGAGCTTGCGGATGACGTAGAGCTTGCGCTCGAACGCGCTGGGCACGACGCGGCGGCGGGCCACGTAGACCTGACGGACCACGGGCATGACTTTGCGGGCGCTGGGTCCGAGCACGTCGGGATCGACGGGCACGTCGCGCCAGCCGATGACTCGCTGCCCTTCCTGCTCCACGATCTCTTTGACCACGGCCTCACAGGCGGCGCGCTGGTCGGGGTCTTGGGGGAGGAAGACCTGGCCGACGCCGTAGCGCCGACGGCGGGGGATGTCGAAGCCCAGCTCGAGGCCGACTCGCTTGAAGAAGCGGTGTGGGACCTGGACGAGGATGCCCGCGCCGTCGCCGGTCAGCGGGTCGGAGCCGGTGGCGCCCCGGTGCGAGAGGCGCTCGAGGAGCCGCAAGCCGTCTTGCACGATGTCCCGCGACTTCGTGCCGCGAATGTGGGCGATGAAGCCGATGCCACAGGCATCGTGCTCGGTCTGGGGCTCGTACAGCCCCCAGGCGTCGGGTGTTCTCATTGCGGTGTGCTGACTGCTCAGGGTGTTCTCCAGGGGGGGCCACGGATAGTGGCTCCTCTGAACCGAGAAGCAAGGGGGGATGCGGGTGAGGGGGGTGGGGGAGTAGCCTGGCGCTCACACAGGGGGATCTTCATGCCGCTCGTACCCGGGCTCTACGAGTCCATCGTCACGGAGGCGCTCGCCCGCACGCTGGATGGCCGCGCGGAGCTGGCTCCGCTCAGCGAAGCGGAGTCCTCACGCCGTCTCGCGCAGCATCTTGCCGGGCACATGCTCGCTGCCTTGGGCTCGATCAAGGGCGAGCACAAGCTCGGGTCCCGGGTCGCGTTGGTCAACGACCTCACCGCCGTGATCGAGCGGCATGCGTCGAGCTTCAAAGCCGCCGAGGACGCCGTGAGGCCCCAGCTACTCACCGGGGTGCGCGTCACGGCGGAGACTCCGCTGCCCCCTCGGCCCGAGGTCCCGCTCTCCGAGTCGGCGCTGTACGTCAACGCGAACCGGGAGCGGCGGCTGGACCTCGCCCTCGGGCGCGAGATCCAGTCCGCCGACCGCATTGACCTCATCTGCGCGTTCCTCTTCTGGAGCGGGTATCGACCGGTGCGCCCGGCGCTTGTCGCCCACCTCGCCGCGGGCCGACAGCTCCGGGTGCTGACGACGGTCTACGGGCGCATGACGCAGGCTCGGGTGCTCGATGAACTCGCGGAGCACGGGGCGGACGTGCGCATCTCGTATGAGACTGGGAGCACGCGCCTGCACGCGAAGGCGTGGATTCTGCACCGGGACTCGGGCTTCTCCACGGCGTTCGTGGGGTCCTCGAACCTGTCGCACTCGGCGCTGACGTCGGGCCGGGAGTGGAACGTCCGGCTGTCCCAGGCCGAGAACCGCGGCGTGTTGACCGAGCTCGTCGCGGCGTTCGAGAACCACTGGGCTGACGAGGAGTTCGTCCCCTACGACCCTGAGCAGTTCGCCGAGGCCATCCACAGCGCGCGGCCGTCCCATCTCAACCCCGATGTTTCACGGAGCTTGAAGCCGTATGATTGCTGGCTTGCCGGTCGTCGGCCTACGTGATCGACACGGTGCTTGGACGTGACCTGACGGCGCTGCACCTGAGTGTCTACGCGGCCTTGGA
>Ga0222662_1000591_pt1 | contig 27279 bp, 22 predicted proteins | sample AntAcemetagen600_FD_179821 | JGI IMG/M metagenome (GOLD analysis project Ga0222662, IMG submission 179821) | Saline water microbial communities from Ace Lake, Antarctica - #600 | ecosystem: Environmental > Aquatic > Non-marine Saline and Alkaline > Saline | place: Antarctica: Ace Lake... | reverse complement strand
CACGCCGGAGAACCCGCCGACGACGACGTACTCCGTGGCCCCCCCCGCCACCCGCTCGAACGCGGCCATCAGCCGAGCCATCTCGCCCTGCCGCCCGTAGAGCTTCTCGGGGAGCATCAGCCGCGTCGGCACGTGATGACTGTCCAGCTCGAACTCGCTGACGCTGCCCGTCTCCCGCTCCTCCGCGAGACAGCGCGCCAGATCGATCCTCAGGCCATCGGCGGTCTGGTAGCGGTCCTCCGGTGCCTTTCTCATCAGCTTGGTGACGATGCGAGACACCATCACGGGAACAGCGGGCACCAGCTCGTGCACGGGCACCGGCTCGCGCGCGATCTGCGCGTGCACCAGCGCCATGGGGTCCGAGGTGTCGAACGGGGTGCGCTGAGTCAGCAGTTGATACAACGTCGCGCCGAGCGAGTAGAGGTCGGTGCGGTGATCGACCGACCGGTTCATGCGACCGGTCTGCTCGGGGGAGATGTAGTGCAGGGTCCCCTGCAGACCCGCGGCGCTACCGAACTGGGACGCCTCCTGAGAGAGCCGAGTGGAGATCCCGAAGTCGATGAGACGGATCTGCCCGGTCCCCCGATTCAGGATGATGTTCGAGGGGTTGATGTCCCGATGGATGACATCGTGGCTGTGCACGGCGGCGAGGATCGAGGCGACTCGCTCCGCGATCGAGAGGAAGTCACGGAGGCGCAGCGGGCTCGCCTTGAGCAGCGCTGCGAGCGACTGCCCGCCGATGTCCTCGAGGGCCATGACCCACCGGCCGTCCTCCTCGGCCACCTCGAGCCCACGGATGACGCCATCCACCTCGCGGAGACGCTGGAGCAGCTCGAACTCGCGCTTGAACCACAGAACCCGCGCGCGAGGCGGCCGGGTCTCGCGAAGCACCTTGAGCACCACCGACGTCCCCGTCTCGGGATCGGTCGATCGATGCACGATCGTGCGACGACTCTTGAAGAGGGCATCCCCCAAGGGATAACCGCGCAACGTCTCCATGAAACCCCTCTCGCGGCCTCAGTACCCCCGCGGGAAAGTAACACGGTGCCTGCGACGGGAACGCCGGAAGACCACTGGTAGCGTGGCTCGTGACTTCACCACTCGATGACGGCGCCCCATTGGTCTTTGTGCATGGCATCAAGGGGGGACGACTCCGCGACGAGCGAGGCCTTCGGTGGGTCGGGGCGCGGCAGGCCCTGGGGCTCGACCGGCGCCCACTCTCCCTGCCTCTGGGCTGGGCCGAGCAGCAGGATCGGGACGGCCTGACGCCCGACGGTCCCATCGCCCGCGTCCTGTGGGTCTCCATCTACGGCGGGTTCCTCAAGCACGCCGCCCGCGTGGCGCGCACCTTCGTCCCGTTCTCCTACGACTGGCGGCGGGAGATCCCCGAAGCCGCCGCCCACCTGACAACGACCCTGGAGCGACTCGCCGCCGAGCACGGGCGCCCGGCGCGCATCGTCGCCCACAGCATGGGCGGCCTGGTCACGCTGCACGCCCTGCGGGAGCGCCCGGATCTCGCCTGTGGGGTGCTCTTTGCGGGCACTCCTTTCGGGACGGGGATCGGCTTCACCCGCGACACCCACATCGGTTCCACCACCGGCCTCAACGCCCAGAGCCTCTCGGTGGCCGCCGCCAACAGCTGGTCCGCGCACTGGGTGTTCTTTCCCACCGGCCCCGACGCGGGCTTGCGGGACGGCGCGCACGCCCTCGACCACGACTGGTACGACCCCGCGAGCTGGGAGAGACACGGCCTGGGCGTCTTCGCCCCCGGCTCCGGCTTCGATCCGGCGCTCTACCGAGCCCACCTCACCGAGGCCATGGGCCGGGCGGCACGGACGCGAGCCCGACTGCAAGACCCCGCCGCACTCGCGAGCGCAGGCGTCCCCATCGCCATTCTTCGCAGCGGGGACCACGACACGCCGACCACCGTGGTGCGCAATGGCCCTCGGGCGGTGCGGGGGTGGGATGTGGACACCGTGGAGAGCGCCCCCGGCGACGGCCGCGTGCGGTTCCCTGCGACGGAGCCCCCCGGCCTCTCCTTTGAGGCGTTCAGCACGTCCCGGGGGCACGACGCTCTGCTCGAGGACGGGCACCAGGTCGACGCTGCGCTGGCCTGGCTGGTCGCCCGCGCCTAGCAAACGCGGGCCTGGATCTCAGGTAGGTTGCCCGCACCCTTTTCTCCACTCGATGCACGGGATTTCTACCAATGAAGAGTCTCTGGGACCGCTTTGTCCTCTGGTCTGTCTCCGTGAGCTTCGGCCTGTTTGTGGGTGTCTACCTGGGTTTGATTCGGCGACGCCGGATGTCCCACAACAGCGGCGTCGCCGGAGCTGGGCGCATCAAGGTTGTCCAGGACCAGAGCTTCCCGCCGCACCCGTTCTTCGCGCCGGGCCGCGAGTTCACCGCCCGGGTGCGCCACGCCTCTGCGGGGTTCCTCGACGACGGCATGCTCCTGGTGCGCGCCATGGCCATCAAGTTCAACGATGCCCCCGTCGACAGCCCGCTGGACATCGAGCTCAACAACGGGCGCTCGCTCTTCTGGACGACCCGCAACTTCCTCGAGTTCGTCAAGATGCGCCGCAACGACCGGGGCCAGTGCTACAGCGAGTGGTACGAGAAGTACCCTGAGGGCCGCGCCGCCGCGCAGGACAGCCTCGCGTTCGAGCCGAGCAGCTACCACACGCTGGAGTACACCAGCCAGTGCCCGAACCTGTGGATCGGCAGTGACGGCGTGAAGCGCTACGCCTGCTACCGAGTGATCCCGAAGGACCTCGAGGTCGAGTCGCTGCGCAACAGCGAAGAGGAGATCGGCCACTTCGACGGCGACCAACGCGTCAAGAGCGAGGGCGAGCCCAAGGACCGCAACTACCTCAAGACCGAGTACCGCGCCCGCGTGGCGAAGGGACCGGTGCAATACCGGCTGCAGGTCCAGACCCGGCAGGCCCAGGAGAACGAGGACCTCGAGATCTTCAACTCCAACAAGCGCTGGGACGAGACCGAGTTCCCCTGGCACGACCTCGCGGAGATCACCATCGAGCGCACGTTCGACTACGAGGAGGGCCAGTCCATGTGGTTCTCCCTCGCTCACCACCCGCCGGGGCTCGGGATCATCCCCGCAAAGAGCATCGACGACCCCAACAGCATCAACTACATGCGGGTGAAGTCGGACACGGCGAAGCGCATGCGCATGTGGGCCGAGAAGCGCCGCGGCGTGCAGCCGCTGATCGCCAACGCCGGGCCGCGCAACGTGGACGAGTTCAACACCGAGGACCTGCTGTTCCCCGAGGGCGCGACCGGCAACGCCGATCTGGACAAGGCGAAGGACCCGTCAAGCGCGGCCTAGCCCGCCGCCTTGCGCTCCCACTCCTTGCGGGTGGGGATGAGCTTGTTCTGGCGGACCGACACGAGGCCGAGCCGGTCCATGGTCCAGGCGAGTCCCCAACCCGGGTCTACCTCCCACCAGCGAAAGCTGAACTTCGCCGACGCCGGGAACGCGTGGTGGTTGTTCTGAAAGCCCTCGCCCATGATGAGCAAGCCCAGCAGCCACGTGTTCTTGGAGTGGTCCGAGAGGTCGAAGTTGCGGCCGCCGACCGCGTGGCCGAACGAGTTCACCAGCCAGCCCTGCACCGGGTGACTCATCATCCCCAACCAGAAGGCGGCCCCGAGGAGCCAGTAGCCCGTCACCACGGCGAAGGTCGCCGCGACGGACGCGTGGACCGCATACGGGAGCAGCGCCAGGTACGGGTTGTACATCCAGTCAGGCACCTTGAAGTCGAGGTCGGACACGCGACGGCTCAGCTCGGGGTCTCGTTTGACGAGGCCGCGCTGGATGGCGATGTACGCCTTGTACTGGGCCAACAGGACCCCGATGATCCCTACGTTCTGGGGGCTGTGGGGGTCGTCTGCGGTGTCCGAGTACTGGTGATGCAGGCGGTGCATGCAGACCCAGGCCTTGGGATCCATGCCGGTGATCCAAGGGCCTGTCGCCACCACAAAGCGGCGCATGCGCGGCCCGAGCACGAGGGCGCGATGGGCGAGACCCCGGTGATAGAAGACCGTGATCCAGGTGATGTTGAGCATGTAGGCGGCGGCGAAGACCACAGCGCAAAGCAGCAGGTAGGTCGGGGTCAAGGACATGGGCCTCATTCCGGTTCGCAGAAGACTTGAGTGGCGTTCGAGGTCGAGGAGGCCACGAGGAGCGGAGGGAGACGCACCTAGGTGCGTCGCACTGACCGACGAGGCAGACGACGAAGAGATCGGGCGTTAATCAGGTCTTCTGCGCATCGCAATCAGATGTTGATTCGGGAGCTCACGGTGTCGATGTCGAGCTCGTACTCGCGGAACTCCGCGTCCCTCGCGCGGAGCAAGTCTACGAACCGCGGGTGCACGTCCTCTTCCTCGTTGCGGAGCAGGAATCCGTACTGGGTCTTGGACAGCATGTAGCTGATCCACAGCATCTCGGTGGCGTGCTCGGGCCTGGGCGCCACCCGTTCATCGTCGGCCTCATTCACGAACACGCCGTCGGGTCCCCACCGCAGCCCCAGGCAGCTGTACAGCACCTCGCCGACGTCATCCCACTGCTTGTTGTTCGCCCAAGCGTGGCGGAACGTGGTGAGGAAGATGACGTAGCGGCACACCTGGGCGAGGTCCTCGATGCTCACGATGGGCGACACCGCCCGCCTCACCCCATCGTGCTCCTCGCGCTCCGCGTCCAGATCCATCCGCTCGCGGCGCTGGAACCAGCCCGCGGGCTTCCCGATGACGTGGCTGCGGACATAGCCGCACGCGAAGAACGGTGCCGAGTGGGTGACCAGATCGGCGCTGAAGCGCTCGACCTCCACCCAGTTCGCCTCGATCGCCTCGCGGTGCTCCTCGATAAACGTATCCACGTGGACCGACAAGACCTCCCAGAACAGGTTCGCCGCCTTGCCGTAGTGGTGCTTGTCCGAGATGGGAGGCGCGGGCGCCCACCCCTTCCAGTCGTAGGTCCCCATCAGCTGCACCACGCGCTGATTGAGGCCCTCCTCGGTCAGCGCCGAGGCGCGAGTGATGTACCCCTGCGGCCCGATGAGGAAGCTGTCGGCGGACTGATTGATGAGGACCACCTCCCGCAGGTGCGGGTGCAGGAGCCATCGGATCGGGCTGCGGCGCAGCTGTCGGTGCGCGGCCAGGGCGTATTGCTCGGCGTTCAGGTGACACTGGGCGAGGTGGCTGCCCAGCTCCGTCTCCAGCGTCGCCGAGATCCGCGCGATGCGCTTCGCCGCCGCCCACTCTGGATCGGTGGGCCCGATGCGGTGGTGGGTGGTGGGGCTGTTGGGCGCGGTGGCGCCGGGCTCGCGCAGCCACAGGTCGATGCGCACCGGCATCAGCGCGCCATCGTGCATCGCAAAGCGGATCGCCACGTTGGGCAGGCAGTGCACCCCGTTCTGGGGATACGAGTTCCAGTGGTGGTAGATCCAGTATTGGTCTGGGTTCTCGGGGTCCCGGTCCAGCGGTCCGGCGAGCATCCCATTCATGAACCGCAGCCCAAAGAAGGCATCGGTCCGGGTCGAGCCCGGGTCCTCACGCTCCATGCGGCGAGTGAGGCAGTCGGGATAGGCGCTCTGGATCGCTTCGAGGTCAACCACCTGGCCCGCCGCGAGCTGGGCGAGGTGCCTGCGCTTGATGACCTCGATGGGGGCGACCGCCTTGAGCATCGCCAGGTTCCGGCCGGGCGCGTAGCCGGTCGGCGCCTGCCCATGCTCGGTGATGAGCACCCGGGGCAGCGGCCCCTCTCCGTACTCCCAATAGGGGATGCCCACGTCACCAAAGTCGTAGTGGTCCCCCTCGAAGTCGTCGGCACCGAGCACCGACCAGATCCGGCGCCACCGGTCGAGCACCCGCCCGTCAGGACGAAAGACGTGGTGTGGCTCGAACACGCGCAGCTCGAGGTCCGGCATGTCCATGACGCCGGCATCGTCGGGGTCGTAGGGGATGGTGAACCTGCCGTCGGCGTCCGTATCGCCCTCGCCCAAGAAGTCGTCGGGGCTGCCGGGGTCGCGGTCCCACAGCTCGACCTTCATGTGGTGCAGGGGCAGCGGCCCGTCCGGCCCCGCCACCTCGAACACCAGGCGGCCCGTGGCGGTCGCGCGAAGGTTCTTGGAGCCCTCGGGCACGACCTCGGCCCCGCCCCGCACCCGCTCCACCAGCTCGTCGGTGATGGCGCGGCGCCCGGGCTCGGTCAGGGTCTCATACCAACGGGACAGCTCCTCTGGCGAGAGCAACGGCTCGTCGCTGGAGGACCTGCCGACGAGGGAGCGAAACCAGCGGCCGACGGACATGGGGTGAAGCCTAGCGGCACAGGCCACCCTTGGTGGTGGGTACCAGGGACCTCATCCGCCCACCCGGGGTAACGTGCCGGGCGCTGCGCGCAGGAGGAACCCATGGTGGACGACAAGTACGAGATCACGGTGAGCACCGGTACCAAGACCGGGGCAGGCACGGACGCGGACGTCTCGGTGACTCTGCTGGGCACCGCAGGGACCAGCGGCCCCCACAAGCTCGACAAGCGATTCCACGACGACTTCGAGCCCGGGCAGACGGATCAGTACACGGTCAAGGCTCCTGACCTGGGCGACTTGATCGGCCTGCGCTTCCAGGTGGCCGAAGGCACGCTCGGCATCGGCGGCGACTGGTACATGACTCGCGCCCACGTAACGCGCGGCGACGACGACTGGGACTTCTCTTGCTACGCGTGGCTCCGCAGCGGCGGTTCGTTGACGATTCAGGAGGAGTCGGCGCGGCTTCCCCAGCACGCCGACCTCACCGGAGAATCGGACCTGCGGCGCATGCAGATCATGCAGCGGCGGGAGAGCTTCCCGTGGCGCGCGAGCGACGGCGCCCTGCCCGGCGCCCTCGACATCAGCCCGACCCGCCCTGTTCCGGTGGACGAGAAGTACCGCGACCTCAAGGAGTCGAGCTACCAGGTCATCTTCGCCAAGACGATGCTCGACATGAAGCTGACAACGAACATCCTCAAGCGCGTCTGGAACAGCATCGACGACGTCAACGAGCTGTTCGCGAAGTTCGCGCTGCCGCCCGTGGCGAAGCGCTGGAGGGACGACCTGGAGTTCGCTCGCCAGACCGTGCAGGGCGTCAGCCCCGTCCACATCGAGCTGATCTCGGAGATCCCCGCCGACATCGACTGCGATGAGAACCTCGCCTACGGGCTGCTCGAGCCCGGGATGAGCCTCGCTCAGGCCTTGGCGGACAACCGCATGTTCATGACCGACTTTGCGGAGCTCATCGGCATCGCGCTCTTCGACAAGACCGCTGAGGACGGCACCGTGGAGAAGCGCTACGCCCACCCCGCCCGGGGACTCTTCTACCGCCACTCTGATGGCCACCTGCGGCCCGTCGCCATTCAGTGCGAGCGGGGCGGCCTCGTGTTCACGCCAAAGGACGACGAGTACGACTGGCTCGCAGCGAAGATGCACCTGCGTTGCGCCGAGGGGAACGTGCACCAGCTCCTGCCCCACGCGCTGCACACCCACCTCGTGATGGAGCCCTTCGTGATGGCGACGCTGCGCAACCTCGCGGCATCCCACCCGGTCTACAAGCTGATGCGTCGCCACCTGCGCTACACGCTGGCCATCAACGAGGGGGCCCGGTCGAGCCTGCTCGCTCCCGGGGGCGTCTTCGACAACTTCATGGCGACCGGAGGGCCGGATCAGGGGCACCTGGCGCTGCTCATGCAGGGCTACGTGGACTGGAAGCTGGAGCACAACAACCCGCGCAAGAACCTCGCAGCCCGGGGCGTGCTCGACGCCCTTGTGCTGCCGTACTACCCCTACCGGGACGACGGCATCCCGATCTGGGATGCCATCGGCGAGTACGTGCAGAAGACCCTGGCCCTGTTCTACCCGGACGATCAGTCCCTCATCGATGACAACGAGATGCAGGACTGGTGGACGGACCTCACCACCGCGGGCCACGCGCCCGACAAGATGCCGTGTGCGGAGCTGACGAAGATCTCAGACCTCGAAGAGGTGCTGTCGATCGTGATCTGGACGGTGTCGGCCCAGCACCCCGCCGTGAACTACCAGCAGTACCACCACTACGCCTTTGTGCCCAACGCTCCCCTGTGTCTGCGCGAGCCGGCTCCTACGCAGAGGGGCAAGCTGGACGAGAGAGGCATCGTGGAGATGCTGCCGAGCAAGTCCCAGGCCACCTGGCAGGTGGCGATCGGTCGCGCCCTCGCCTCGTTCGGCAAGGACGAGGAGTACCTGCACAACCCAGACGGCTTCCACGAAGAGTTCTTCGAGGAGAACGCCGCGGTGGAGGTGCTCGAAGGCTTCGAGCGCACGATGCACCAGATCGACCAGGCAACGCGCAAGCGGAACAAGACCCGCCCCGTGCCCTACGTCGAGCTGCTCCCCAGCCGCGTGCCCACCAGCATCACGATCTGATCTCGCAGGGTGCCCCCTCGCAGGGTGCCCCCTGCTAGTGCTTGAGCGCCTGGTTGATCTCTCGCTGGGCTTCGACCTCGTGGCGCAGCTCCTCCTTGTGGGCCGCGAGGCTGCCATGCATGCGCGCCGCTGCCGCGTCGAACTCGCTCGCCGCCGACTCCACCAGCACCGCGTACGCCTCGGTCAGCCACTGCACGGCCTGGGTGCGCTCGCGCTTGAGCCGGGCGATGGACTCAGCGAGCCGGTCGCCGACCTCACCGCGCAGCTCCTCGGCCTGGGCCGTCGCGTCTGCGATCTCCACGAGGCGGCTCATCACTCCATCCACGTCCGCGAGGAGCCCCTCACCGCTCGCCGAGTTCCCGCCGACGATCTTCTTCGCGATCTTGCCACGCAGCGCGAGGGCATCGGCCAGCCACGGCACGCCTCTCGCCGCCGCGGTCCAGCTCGAGGGCACCACCAGCCGCTTGTCCGGCTGCATCGCCCGCCAGAACGCGACCCCGGCAAACACCAGCGCCAAGAAGAACAGGGCGCGAATCAACAGCATGAGCATCGCTGAGCTACCTCCCGCTGCCGCTGAGGAAGAAGTCGCGCCACGAATCCATGCTGCCAAACTTGTGCAGGAACTTCGGGTCCTGGCTGTTGAGCAGGATGTCGCCCAGCTTGAAGTTGCGCGCCGCCTCGATCGCCGAGTACGTGCGCCCCGCGGGGCTGCTCAGGGCCTGGGCGGTGAGCCGCTGACCCAGGGCGTCGGCCTTCGCCTCGGCCAGGCCGCCCTCCGCCTTCGCCTTGCTGCACAGCGCGTTGGCCTCGGCCCGCCGCTCCTTGTCGTAGCGAAGCGCGAGCGCGTTCACGTCGGCGATCTCGATCTCGAAGATGGTCTTCGCCTCCTCGATCTTCTGGTTCCAGATCTCCACCTCGAGCTTCACGTCGCGGTCGATGCCTTTGCTGTCGGTGTCGGTCAGGGTCGCCGCCTCGGCCTCCTTGCCCTTCGCTTCGTCCAGCCGCGCCTGCACCGCGTACAGCTGCTTGTCCTGCAGCTTCTGCTCGTACTCCGGGCGGAAGCGGATGCCTCGCAGCACCACGCCGTGCTCGGGCACCCGCACGTGGTACTGCGCCAGCAGGGCGTTGATCGGCTCCGTCGCCCCGGCCGACACCGCCTCGCGCTGCTTCGGGTCCTGCACGTCCTCGCTGCTGAGCGTCGCCAGCCGCTGCCGCAAGAAGCCCTGGGTGATGGAGCTCACCTTGCTCTCGTAGGTGTCGATGAACCCCTCTTCGACGATGAGGTGCGCTTCGCCGGGCACGATCTCGTAGATGACCGTCACGTCCACCTCGATGACGTTGTTCTCGCGGGTCCGCAGCGACAGCGCACGCTCCTGGGCGAACAGCTGGTAGTGCAGCGTGCTCGGCAGGCGGTAGATGGTGTGCAGGAACGGCACCGCCATGGCGCGGCCCTGGCCCAGGTCCTTGTGCACCACGCCGCCCAGCAGCGAGCGACGCACGCCGATCTCGTCGGGCTCTACGTAGGTGGTGGCGATGTTGGGGACGAGCCAGCCGAGGATGATGGCGGCGGCGATGAGCTGAATGAGGCGGGTCTTCATCACTCCCCCTTGTCGATGTGGCGGATGTCGATGGGTGTCGCTGGTTTGGAGTAGGGCACCGCCGAGATGCCCTCCAGCTGCGGGAAGACGTGCTTCGCGATCTCGAGGTTCAGCACGTCCGCGCCGCGCGAGCCCACCGCCTGGATCTTCGCAGCGAGGGCCTCGGCGTCCTTGCGGTAGGCCTCCTCGTTCGCCGTGGCCTGGATCACCATGGCGTCCCGGTCCGCCTCGCACCGAGAGATGGTGTCGATGGAGTACTTGTCGGCCTCGCGCTTCGTGGCGACCGCCTTGTTCTCGGCCTCCTTCTTCGCGCCTTCGAGCTGCGCGAGCAGCCCCTTCTCCTCGCCGTTCTTGGTCTGGCGCACATCGCGGATCTTGCGCTCCTTCTGCTGGAGCATCCGCTGGCGCTTCTCCTTCTGGACCTCGACCTCCTGCTCGGCGTTCTGCCGGTCCTCGATCGCCTTCTCCACCTCGGGGCGGAAGCGCGGCTTCGGCGTGATGATCTGCGTCACCACCAGCCCGTACGGCTCCAGGCGGTTGTTCAGGTTCTCCTTCGCCTGGGCGGTGGCGACCCCGTAGGCGCTGGGATCGGCGAGCTTGAGGAAGGTGTAGAGCCCGAACTCATTGCGCAGCACCTCCCGCGAGTGCACCGCCAGCGCAAGCTGCTTGTACGCGTCCCCCTGACCGTGGTGGCTGATGACCTTGTCCGAGAGCTGCGGGATGGTCTGGTAGTGGATCTCCAGCCGGTCGAACCACAGGCGGCTGCCATCGGCGGCGCGCACCGACAAGCGCTTGACGTGGTTGGCGTCGGCGTCGGCGTCGCCCTCCATCAACAGCACCTGAGGCCGGATGTCGAGGCGCTCCACCCGCTGCACGAACGGGATGAAGGTGAAGGTGCCCTGGTCGCGGATGACGCGCTGGGCGTCGCCGAAGATGCCGAGCCCCGTGGTGTTGTAGACGACCGCTGCCTCGCCGGGCTCGATCTCAACGAGGCCAAAGCCGCCGCTGAACAGCCCGCGCAGCAGGATCAAGATCGCGATGCCGGGGAGGATCAGCTTGCTGATCCCAACGCCCTGCAGCCGCTCGAGGACCGCATCCAGTGGAGTTGCCATGGGCGGACGATACCGGAGCGCCCCGATGAGTTCGGGGCCGCCCCGCGGTCAACTGCGGGAACGGCGCACAGCCACCCACGGCAACAGCAGCAGCGAGAGCCAGGGCGCGCCCGCGGGCACCGGCCCCTGGGCGCAACCGCAGCCAAAGCCGTTGTCGGCGGGATCCCCGGGCTCGACCTCGGGGTCGGGTCGGTCCAGGGAGTCGTCGTCATCGGCTGCGTCGTCGTCGTCGGCCGCGTCGTCGTCATCGGCGGCGTCGTCGTCATCGGCTGCGTCGTCGTCATCGGCTGCGTCGTCGTCGTCGGCCGCGTCGTCGTCATCGCCGACCGGCGCGGTGGCGTCGCTGCCGTCGCAGTCCTCGTCGATGCCGTTGTCCTCGATGTCCGTCGCGCCCGGGTTGATGCCCGCATCGCCGTCGTCGCAGTCGGGCCCACCGCACTGCGCCCCGAAGAACGAGTCCTCATCGAGGTCGCAGCAGATCGGCTCCTGCCCGCACGCGTCGTCCGCGCAGTCGGCGAGGCCATCCAGATCGTTGTCGATCCCGTCGTCGCAGTCCTCGGGGCATCCCGTGCCCTCGCTGACGTCAAACGCGAGCGTGTAGGTCGGCGTGTAGAGGTTGCCACCGCCGTCCTGACACGGCCCCGACGCCTCGCTGGCGTGGCCGACGCCGTAGGCCTCCACCACGATGTAGTACAGCGTGTTCGCCGCGCAGGTGAACGTCACCGAGTCGTCCGCTGCAAACGAGTTGGTCGCCCCGAACAGGCAGCCCCCGCTCGGGTCACACGTGCTGTCGAGCACGTACAGATCCACGTCGCACGGCAGGTTCGTCACCAGCAGGGTCACCTCGCCGCTCTGCTGGCAGGTGAACTCGTAGACCGCCTCGGGGCCGTTCTGCTCCTCGTTCGCGAAGGGGTCGCCGCAGGTGTAGCAGTCGCCGTTGGCGCAGGTGCCGCCCAGGGTGCTGGACTGGGTGTGGGTCACCTGGCTGTTGATCTCGGAGTTGCACGTCAGCGTGTCCAGCACTGGCACCCCGCCGGGGCACAGAGCCAGCGCGGCGCTCGGCGCGGCCGCCAGTAGCAGGAGCAGCGGCAGCAGAAACGTGATGGTCTCGCCCGACACCTTGTGGACCACCTCGGCGATCCAGGCGGTGATGGTGCGCGTGTCGTCTTTATCGTCCCGCCACTGCTCGCCGTCGTGCACAAAGTGCAAGCCCGCGCCGCCGCCAGCGACCCAGACCTGGTGCACCGCGGGCTGGGTGGTCAGGATGCACTTGCCCCGAGGGCCGGTGATGTCGAGGCGCCCGCCCATCTGGTCGGCGTCGATGGTGTCGGCGTCGCCTTCGTCGATGGCGTCCATGACCTGGTCGTAGAGTTCGGCCACGAGGCGGTTGTACGTGCTGTCGTCCATGGGGGCTCCCAGTCTCCAGATTCGGGGGCACGAGTGATAGCACGGAGGTGAGCAGATGGCGGTGGCGTCCCGCGCGGGGTGCCATATCCTCACGCCATGCGCATCGACCAAGACCGCGAACGGCTCATCGACACCATCAGCGACTCCATCATCGGGCGCGACCAGGTGCTGGACGGCCCCTATGGCCCGCGCCGCGTCACGTACGCCGACTACACCGCGTCGGGGCGGTCGCTGGGGTTCATCGAGGACTTCATCCGCGACGAGGTGATGCCGTTCTACGCCAACACCCACACCGAGTCGTCGGGCACCGGGCGTCAGACCACGCGCTTTCGAGAAGACGCGCGCCAGATCATCCGCGACGCCGTGGGCGCGACCGACGAGGACTGCGTGCTGTTCTGCGGATCCGGGGCGACCGGGGCCATCAACAAGCTCGTGGACTGCATGAACCTGCGCATCCCCGCGGACTTGGACGCGAAGTACGGGCTCTCGTCCCACATCCCCGCCGACGAGCGGCCGGTGGTCTTTGTGGGCCCCTACGAGCACCACAGCAACGAGCTGCCCTGGCGGGAGTCCATCGCGGACGTCGTGACCATCGACGAGGACGCCGACGGACGCATCGATCTGGGGCACCTCGAGCGCGAGCTCATCCGCTACGCCGAGCGACCGCTGAAGATCGGCAGCTTCTCGGCGGCGAGCAACGTCACGGGCATCGGCTCGCGCACCTGCGCCACGGCGAAGTTGCTGCACGAGCACGGCGCGCTGTCATTCTGGGACTTCGCGGCGGCGGGCCCCTACGTGAAGATCGAGATGGGCGACCAGAGCGGCGTGCCGGGCACCTACAAGGACGCGGTCTTCATCAGCCCCCACAAGTTCATCGGCGGGCCCGGGACCCCGGGCGTGCTCATCGCGAAGCGCAGCCTGTTCACGAACTCCGTGCCGGCCGCGCCCGGCGGCGGCACGGTCAGCTACGTCAACCGCTCCGACCACCGATATCTGGACGACCCCGAGCACCGCGAGGAGGGCGGCACGCCCGAGATCCTGGGCGCCATCCGCGCCGGGCTGGTCTTCCAGCTCAAGGAGGCGGTGGGGCACGACGTCATCCGCGAGCGGGAACATCAGTTCATCCGACGGGCCATCGAGTCGTGGTCGACCAACCCCAACCTGCGCATCCTGGGCAACCCCGATGCGTGGCGCCTCTCCATCGTGTCGTTCATGGTGGGTTACGGCGACAAGCAGTACCTGCATCACAACTTCGTGGTGGCGGTGCTCAACGATCTGCTCGGCATCCAGGCCCGCGGCGGCTGCTCGTGCGCGGGTCCCTACGGGCATCGCCTGCTGGGCATCGAGCTGACCAAGAGCAAGGAGTTCGAGCGCGAGGTGGTGCGCGGGTGCGAGGGCATCAAGCCCGGCTGGACGCGGCTCAACTTCAACTACTTCATCGGTGACGCGGTGGCGGACTTCCTCATCGAGGCCGTGCACCTGGTGGCCAATCACGGGGCGAGCCTGCTGCAGGACTACACGTTCCACGCGAAGTCGGGCCTGTGGCGGCACAAGCGTGCCCAGGCCGAGCCCGCGGCGAGTCTGTTCCAGCTGAGCTATCGGGGCGGTCGGCCGTCGTACCCCTCGCGCCACGTGACCACGCCCGAGTGGGCGCTTCCCGGCTACCTCGACGAGGCCCGGGCGACGTTTGAGGAGGCCAGGGTGCGCATGGCCAGCAGCCGCACGACCCCCGCGGCGCTGTCGCCGGACTTTGAGCAGCTGCGGTGGTTCCCCTTGCCCGGGGACGAGTCGCAGACCGCCGTGTAGCCTCGCGGGCAGCCGTGCCCGCCTCCCCCCAGTCCCTGACGATCTTCCACTTCACGGACCTGCACGCGCGGCTCGGCGCAGAGCCTGGGCCGGCACCGGGCATCCCCGGACTGGCTGCTCCCCACCGAGGCCGGGCCGAGATCCTGGCCGGGCTCGCGGGCCTCGGGGCGCTGCTCGCCGACGAGCTCGGCCGCACCGAGGGACCGAGCCTGCTGGTGTGCTGCGGGGACGTGTTCGGGGCGGAGGTCGCGCACGACCGGGAGTCTCGGGGCTCGCTCACGATGGAGGCGCTGGGCTTGCTGAGCGCCCAGGACGGCATCGACGCTGCGCTCTGGCTCACCGGCAACCACGACGTGGACTACGGCCTCGACCACTTCCTGACGATGAGCCCCGCAGCGGGCATGCGGATCCTGGGCGACAACGTCACGGTGGATGGGCGCGCCCTCTCCGAGCCGCTGCGCATCGATGTCGGCGGGGTGCGGCTCGCGCTGGTGGCGGTGACCACCCCCCAGACCGCGTCGGAGGCCCCGGTCGGCGACCGCCCTCGCCTGGACGTGACCCTGCCGGTCCCTTCCGCCACGGCCCACCTCGCCGACGCCGTCCGGCTGAGGACATCCGGTGACGTGGACGCGGTGGTCGCCATCGCGCACTGCTTTGACGGCGAGGACGACGCCATCGCGCGCCGAGGCCCCGATGTCCTGCTCGGCGGGCACACCCATGTGTTCCTCAGCGGGCGCGTCACTGGAGGGTCGCGCCGCGAGAAGGCGGGATGTCACGGCAAGGCCCTGGGCCGGGTGGTGCTGCGCCCGTTCGGCGCGCGATGGCGGGTCGATCCAACCCGCACCGCGCTCTTGCTGCCAGACCTTCAGCCCGATCCCGACTCCCCTCTCCTCGCGCTGGCGCGCCGGGCCGAGCACGCCGCCCTCGCCCACCGGGTCGGCCCCACGATCGCGCGCTGCCCCGAACCGATCCGGGGGCTCGACACGCTGCGCTCGTGGCTCCCCAGCCCCATCGGCTCCGCCGTGGCCGCCGGTCTGCTCGATGGGGCGCGAGCGGTCGCCGGGCCAGTGCACTGCGCGCTCATCAACGCCGGAAACGTGCGCGCCGATCTCGCCCCCAGCGACGGCCGAATCACCCGCGCCGACCTCGCCGACGTGCTCGCGTTCGAGAACGAACTCGTGCTGGTGGAGGGCCCGCCGGCGCTCCTGCGCGCGGCGCTGTGCAACGCGGTCGCCGCGCTCAAGCTCGACCGCGCCGGGTGGCTGCGCACCGCGGGACTGCAGGCGCTGATCGAGGCCGATGGCACCATCTCCAGCGTCCGCGTCGAGCACGACGGCGCCCTCGTGCCCCTGCACTCCCTGTCCACCGTGCGCTTCGCCACCTTCGACTTTCTCGCCGACGGCGGGCACCACTACGGGATGGGCGCAGGCGACGTGACGAACCTAGGGCTCGCCGCGGATCGATGGGCCGATGCCCTGTCGCCGGAGTCCGCCCTGCGGGTGCCGCCGATGGGCCTGGTGGTTGACGCCCGCTTCCGGCAAACCGACACTCAAGTCGTGCTGAACACCCTGCACCACACGATCCCGGGCTGCGTGGACTGGGCGAGAGACAGGCAAGCGACATGAGCCACGTCCTGCGCAAAGGGGCCGAGCGCCTCGTGCTCGATGAGCCGGACGCGCGCACGCTGTCCGATCTGCTGCTCCCCGACGAGGTCGCCCAGATCCAGGCTGGCGCGCTGGTCGCGGACCTCAACGGCGCCGTGCTCGCGCTGGACTCGCCCCTGCCGCCTTCGGCGGAGATTCACCTGCGCTCCCCGCAGCCGTCCCGCGATCAGGCTGCGTTCCTGTATCGGATCAACACCCATGGGGATCGGGTGCGCATCGGCGAGCTGCTGACCATCCGCGCCTTCGAGGAGGCGACGGGGCAGCAGGTGTGGGGAATGGAGCTGGAGGCGCTGCGCGACGACGTCGCTGACTGGGAGACCTCGCGCCCGCTGGCCGTGGGCTTCTTCGACTCTGTGGCGGCCCGAGCCGCCGCCCACACCGCGCTCGTCGTCCCGCCGGGCCACTCCGCGCGGCGTAGCCTGCGCGGGCTCGGTCGCGTCGCATGATCGCCGAACCGCCCGGACGCTTCGTCACGTTCTACTCCTACAAGGGAGGGGTGGGTCGCTCCATGGCCCTCGCCAACGTCGCCGCGTGGCTGGTCACCAGCGGCCACAAGCGCGTCGTCGCCGTGGACTTCGACCTCGAGGCGCCGGGGCTGGCCTACTACTTCTCCCGCTCGGGCCTCCTGGGCGAGCAGCCCCTGCCCCACCAGGGCCTCGTCGAGCTGCTCACCGCCTACCGCATCGACGGCACGGTCCCCGATCTGTCCGACTACGTCATCGACGGGCCCCAGCAGCTGGGAGGCGGCCGCCTGCATCTGTTGTGCGCCGGCGATCACGCGGCGCCCACCTACGCCACGGATCTGGCCGCCCTCGACTGGAACGCGCTGTACGAGACCGGGTTCGGCTTCGAGCTCATGGAGCACCTTCGGGTCTCCATCCTCGACGGATACCAGCCCGACGTCGTGCTCATCGACAGCCGCACGGGGCTGCACGGCATCGGAGCCATCGCCGCCCAGCAGCTCCCGGACACCGTCGTGCTGCTGTTCAGCCTCAACGCCCAGAACGTGGATGGGACCGCCCGGGTCCTGCGCGACATCGAGCAGAACGTGTTCGGGCCCGAGACCGGCCGCGCCATCCAGCCGGTGCTCGTCGCCTCGCCCGTGTACGAGCCGGGTCTGCCCGAGGCCGCCGACGCCATCGACCGCGCGGAGAAGACCCTGGGCCGCCCCGTGGACGCGCGGGTCCCCTTCTCGTCGGCCGCGGTCTACGGCGAGAAGGTCTGGCGGGTCGGCGATCGGGACGCGCCCCAGAGCCTCCTGCTCGAGTACGCCCGCCTGGGCAAGCTCGTGAGTGAAGGGATCGGCGCGCCGCCGACGAGCGCCAACGAAGACGACCTCACCACCCAGGTCTTCACGCTGCAGGGGTTCTCGGTCGAGGAGCCATCGGACCCGCGGGTGCGCGTCGATCTGGTGGCGAGCAAGTCGAGCCTGCTCGGCGAGGAGCGCATCGGGGTCGTGCTCGTGCCAGGCACGGGGCGTGGCCAGGCGGGCCTGGTGACGGATGCCCGCAAGCAGCTCAAGCGCGGCCGGCTCGACTCGGCGCTGCTCGTCACCGAGTCCAGCCCCACCAAGGTGCTGCTGGGCGCCGCCGCGAAGGAGGCCCAGGTCTCGGTCGTGGGCATGCCCGACCTGCTGGACCGCTTCCTCGACTGGCGCAGCTACCTGAAGTGGCTCGCGGCGGAGACCGCGGACTCGGGCTGGGCCGAGCACCTCGGCCGGCTCGTGCTGACCGGGTGGCCCGAGCCGCCGCCGCTGGCCGCCCCCGCGGACCGCTGGCTGCTCGACCACTGGATGCACGACGATGTGCCGTTGCTCATCCTGGTGGGCCCCCGTCATGCCGGACGCTCGACCCTGTCCCGCTGGTTGGCCCACGACCTCGCCCAGAGTGCGCTCAGCCGCGGCTTCCTCACCGATGGGCGGCTGCCGGTGCTGCTGCCGCTCGGCAGCTACCAGCGCGAGCTCGACGTGGACACGATGTTCGCCGACCTGCTCGCGGACCGGCGGCACTTCGGCCGGCACCCCGCCCGCGTCGATCCCGTGCAGGCGCTGCATCTACTGCGGCAGGCAGGGCGGCTGGTGCTCATCGTCGAAGAGATCGACTCGCTGCCCGATCCCGAGCAGGCCATGCGCACCATCGCGCGGCTCGCCGGGCCCGGCGGCAAGGTGCTCATCAATCGGTACATCGGCAGCCCTGCAGCCCTGAGCCTGCGCGACTTCCCCCGCCACGCCGTCGCGACCTTCGCCGCCCCCGCGGACTGATCGAGCGGACCCACAGGTCCCCCGTACCTGACCTTGCTGGGTCTGGGCTGAACTCTGCGCGACCCGCTGCCTTGGCCTTTGCTACCTTGGTAAGTGGAGGATTCCGGACAGGACAGAACTGTGCGGGATCGCCCGGAGAGAGGAGCGAGGCCCGGTGGCGACTGCGCCAAACATTGCGTCCTTCATGGGCGAAGACCTCGACGACTTGCACTCGTGCACGAGCGTGCCCTCGAGCTGGGCCCGCAGTCCGTCGCCTCCCACCGGTGCAGGCCCCGCGACGCAGCTGCATCTCCTGAGCCTCGAGCGCACCCGCCCCATCGGGCTGGCCCCCCGCGGACACGACACCGCGAAGCGCCCCAACCGGCGGGGGCTCAGCTCCGCCGACGCCAAGGCCATCCCGCTGCCCGCGCAGATCGGGCCGTTCCAGCTGGGGCGCCCGTTGGCGCGAGGCGGCATGTCCGAGGTGGTGGAGGCGTTTGATGTGGATCGGCGCAGGATGGTGGCGCTCAAGGTGATGCGGCCGTCGGGCTCCGGGCGCCGCGCGGAGCGGGAAGCCTGGGACCGCGAGATCGCCATCCTGCGGGCGATGAAGCATCCCGGAGTGGTGCCGCTGCTCGACTATGGGATCGGCGAGGGCGGCGAGCTGTATCTGGCCATGCCGCTGCTCGAGGGGCGCTCGGCCCGCGGCGAGCTGGTGTCCATGCGCCTCGCGGGCAACGCGGCCCTGAGCGCGACCACCTACGACGTGCTCCTTCCGGCCTTCCTCGATATCTGCGACACCCTTTCGTACGTGCACGGCAGCGGCGTGCTGCACTGCGACCTCAAGCCCGGCAACATCTTCATCCCCCGCGGCCCCGCGTCGAACCGTGAGGCGCCAAACACCCGGGGGCTGCTGCTCGACTGGGGCGTGTCCGTGCTGCGGGTGCTGGGGCGTCCCCGCAGCGAGGGAGGCCGACCGGGCGGCACGCCGGGGTACATGGCGCCGGAGCAGATCACGGGCCGGGTGGCCGAACTCGACGCGCGCACCGACGTGTACGGCCTGGGCTGCCTGCTCTACGAGTTCGTGTCGTGGCGCCCCGTCATCCGCCGCGGGGACCCCCGCCGGGCCCTGCGCGATGCCCTGCGCGGCAACCTGGTCCCCCCTGAGCAGCGTCAGTCGGACGTGCCGGTTCCCACGGAGCTGTCGGCCATCTGCATGAAGGCGCTCGCGAGCAGGCCCGAGGATCGATACGAGTCCGCCGCAGAGATGGCCGCGACGCTGAGGACGCTCCTCGGGGTCTGAGCGTGCGCCAGTGACCGCAACCCCCGCCGATGAGTTCGACCGCGTCGCCGACGCGATGAGCTACGACAGCCTCGACGAGCGCTACATGCACCTGGTGCATCGGCTCGGGGCGCCCTCAGCGCGCTTCATTTGCGAGCTCGCCCAGATCCGACTCGGCGACCACGTACTCGATCTGGCCACCGGGACAGGCCTCGGCGTGCGCACCGCAGCACCACTGGTGGGGCCCAACGGCCGAGTGGTGGGCCTCGATCTGAGCCCTGGCCTCATCGACGTCGCTCGCCGTCACACACCAGCGACCCAGTGCTCGTATGTCGTGGGAGACGCCGAGGCGCTGCCGTTCCCGGACGCGAGCTTCGACGTCGTGTTCACCTACTGCGGCATCGCCCACTTCCCGCGGCTTGATGTCGCACTTGCGGAGATGGCGCGGGTCCTCAAACCCGGTGGTCGGATGGTCGCCTCGTTCGTGCATACACGTCCGCTCGGACGGCGGAAGCGCGTCCAGCACATCGTTCGTCGGCTGATCCAGGTCAGCCTCTCGCCCCTGCGCCCCACCCTGTTCGGCCCGCAGTTCGCGCTCGCGGCCTGCGATCGCCACCTGCCCCCACTCGACGAGCCGGCGCATACTCCCTGGAGCCTGGGAAACCGCACGGTTACACTCCTCAAGTCCGCACAGCGCGGGGGCTTCCGACGCGTGCGGGCGGCCGTGGAGCATCGAGACGTGCGCTTTGACCGCGCAGACGAGTTCTTCGAAGCTCAGGAAGCTATCGCCTCGGAGGTGAGATTGAGGATGCAGCGAGCGAGCGCAGAGGAGGCAGCCACCGTGCGGGCCGACGCCGTCTCCCGAGCCGAGGAGGCGTTGCGCCGCGGCGGCCAACTGCTCTATCCGTTCGGGGCGTACTGCGTGATCGGACACCGCGAGAGCTAGCACAGGGGGGGCCCACGTGACACGGACAGACATCGAGGCGTATCTCGATCGGCATCGCGCCCGCCTGCCCGGGACGAAGATCCAGTATGGGCATCCATCCCCGCGCTACTGGCGACCGTCCGAGGCCGACCTGCCCGAGCTCCTCGCGGACGCGGTCTCCGATCGCAAGGTCGCGCTGTACCTGCACATCCCGTTCTGCGTGCCGACGGAGCCCGGGGCCTGCGGTTTCTGCCTGTTCGCGCGGGAAGACTTCTCTTCGTATCCCCTGCTGCGGCGCTACGTCGGCTCGCTCATCACCGAGATGGAGCGGGTGGCGGCGGTCCTGGGCCCTCGAGAGCTGGGCAGCGTCTACTTCGGCGGCGGCACGCCCAACCTGCTGCGGCCCGAGGAGATCACCGCGCTCTTCGACGCCCTCTTCCGGCAGTTCACCATCACCCCGGCCACCGAGATCACGTTCGAGGGCTATCCCCCCCTGTTCACGCCCGATCGCCTCGAGGCGTTGGCGGAGGCGGGCTGCACGCGGATCAGCCTGGGCGTGCAGACCCTGGATTCGGAGCTTCTGCTGGAGTCGGGCCGCACCCAAGACACCGAGCAGATCAGGAACACCATCCGCTTCGCGCGCGACGCCCAGATGCGCTGCAGCGCAGACCTCATCACCGGCTGGTTCGGCCAAGGCCCGTCGTCCATCGAGCGCGACGTGGACACCCTGCTCGACTGGGGCATCACCGGGCTGGTGAACCATCCCCTCATGATCGGCGGGGACTCCGACTTCGCCCGCCGAGCCGAGGCGCTCCCGTCGGTACAGGAGCAAGCCCAAACCTTCGCGGCGGCCACCGCGCGGCTGCTCGCCAGAGGCTTCCGGATGGACTCGTACACCGACTACTGCGCCGCCGACATCGCGCCGGTGAGCTACCTCGACATGTACCGAGACGTCCTCGCCGTGGACCGCATCGGCGTGGGGTACGGCGCGAACTCGCTGCTCGCCGGGACCCCATCCCACCCTGGCTCCACCTGGGCCAACGTGCGCAACACCGGCGAGTACCAGCAGCGCGTGGACGCCGGCCACTCCGCCATCGACGAGCGATTCGCCTTCGCGGCCCAGGACCTGCGCTTGCTGTATGTGCTCAAAGGCATCGAGGGCACTCCGTGGATCGACGCCGCCGCCTATGCGCATCGGTTCGGGCGTGACCTGCGATCGGACTACGCCCCGGTATGGGATGCCCTGGAGGGGATGGGCTGGCTCCGATGGGACGGCGATGGACCCCGCTTGATGGGAGACGGTGTCTTTCATACCGCCCAGGTGCAGCGCTGCATCTCCGAGCCCCGGAACTGTGAACTGTGAACCGCCGCGGGCGGATCGCCGGGCTCCTGGTCTTCGCGGCGCTGGCGGGGCTCGGGGTCCAACGTATGCGCGGCGGGGTGCCGGCGGACTCGGGCTTCGCCACCGGGCTGCCCGAGCGAGTGGGCAGCCTGGAGCTCACCTATCACAACTACACGCTGGCGCTGCGCCCTTCAGGAGACCACTGGGTGTTCGTCCGTGGCGCGAAGGGGCGTGTCGCGGACGCCAGGGTGCAGGAGTTCCTCGCCCCTCTACGCACCCTGCACGGCGACGACGTCGCCAACGCCAGCGAGGCGGTTGCTCGGGACGAGGAGATCGCGCTCGGTAGCCGCCGCTTCGAGATCCGAGCCGACGCCGAGGACTTGGACCGCCGGCTGATCGGCATCGAGGTGGGCACCGAGATCATCGACGGCCGCAGGGCAGTGCGCCAACAGGGGCGCCTGACTGCCTTCTGGGCGGACATCTGGACAGACGTTGCGCCGCTGCCGTTTGCGGACCCGCGATGGTGGCTCGATCCTGGCCAGCCAGTGCTCTGCTTCGACGACCCCGCGGTGCTCCAGGTGAGCACTGGAAGTGAGACCATCACGCTGACCCGAGATCCCAGCTCAGCCGGGGTCGCCTGGTGGGTCGGGGCGGCAGAGTCCCTGCGGCAGGTGGAGGAGCGGCATCGCGAGGTCTTGGAGCGGACCGCGTGGTCGCTGACCGAGGTGCCAGAGGCGACCGTACTCACCCCGCCGTTCGACGCGGACCTCGAAGCGGCGCTCGGCAAGCCTTCCCTCCAGGTCCTCTACACCCCGGAGAGAGCCGCCCCGCAGGAAGTCGCGGTGGGCACGCTCCCGTCCGGCGACATCGTCGCCCGTTCGGGGACCACTACCCTGCTGGTCACCGCCGGCTGGCGAGACGCGCTGGCCCACTTGACCACCCTCGACGAGCAGGCACCCACAGCGCCACCACCCGCGCCGCTCGCTCCGGGTCGTTGAGCGCCACCGCGCCGTGGGCGATGAGGTCGCGCGCCTCGGCGGGGCTCGTGAGCCGCAGCTCCCCTCCCCGCGCGCCGGGGCGGGCGCGAAGGCGCAGGGCGAGCCGCCCGAACGTCAGGCGCGGGTTCACCTCTAGCAGCGGATGCAGCACGAGCGCGTCGGTGCGCGGGTCGACGGCCAGCATCGCGTCCACCCCCAGCGGGCCCTCGTAGCCGGCGTCGACCACGGCGTCCCGCAGACCCGCCGCCACCGCCGACAGCACCCGATCCAGCCAACGCTTGTCGGTGCCGTCACCGGCGAGGAAGCGCCGCAGCTCCGGGGCGAGCCCGCGGGTCGGCGAGCCCACGAACGCCCGCAGGAACCGTCCCCGGCCATCCGCCTCGAACCTCACGATCCCGCGAGGATGCAGCCCGCCCGGCCCCGCGTCGAAGTGCAGCGACAGGTCCGCGCGTCGCTCCAGCCATGGCTCCACCCGAACACCGCCCGGCGCGTGCTTGCGCAGCCACGACCACTGCGCCGGGCTCGGCTCGGGCTCGTGCAGCAGGCGCAGCTGCCCTCGGCCGCTGGCGCCCAGCCCCTGCTTCCACACCACATGAGGGAAGCCCAGCTCCCGCAGTCTCTGGGCCTCGGCCCACGCCTCATCCGCGGACGTCACCACCACCGGCACCGCGTCCCGGGACACGACCCGCCCGCCCGACGCCTCGGCGAGGGCACCGTGCATCGCGGCGAACCACCGCGCCGCCACCCGCTTGTCGAACAGCGGCCGCCACGACTCCTGCCACTCGGCGAAGCGCGGGCTCCACCCCCACGGCACCCGCCGCGCGATCTCCAGGTCCTCCGCCTCGCCCGGCGTCACCCACCGCGGCAGCGCAAAACCAGCAGCGGCCACGGTCGCCAGCCACTCCGGCCGCGGCGCCTGCTGCACCAGCACCGCGTCGTCCCCGCTCGCCAGCACCAGCGGCAGCGTCTCGAGATCCCGCTCGAGCTGTCGGATCGCCCGCCCCCGATCCGTCCCCGCGCCCTGGGCGATCTCCTCCTCGCAGCCGGGGTTCCACACGTACAGGTTCGGCCGCCGTCCCCGGCTCGCCGCGAAGAACTGCACCCGCTCGATGACCTCGTCCGGCAGGCCCGCCTTGCGCCTCGAGCCCGCATCAAACCGGATCCCCCGCGCCCTGCGCGGCGTCAACGGCGAAGGCAACGCCTGTGTCCACGCATCCCAAAGGCCGGCGTCGCCCCGCTCCCGGGCGAACCACTGCACGCCCCGCGCGACGTGCACGATCTCCTCGCGATGCACGCGGCGCAGCAGGCTCGCCGTCGCCGCATCGCCCACGTCGTCGAACGCCGCGGCGTAGTCGGTGGCGAAGTCGAGGTTCGCCTGCTCCAGGGTGAGGCTCATGCCGGCCACGAAGCCGGCGACGTCGGGCACGCCAGCCAGCACGTCCCAGAAGAACGGGCTCGTCGCGTGATCCCCGAACTGCACGCCCAGATCCCCCATGCGCTCGATGTACAGCGCGAGGTGCCGCTGCTCATCCCGCAGCGTGGCCGCCAGCTCCCGTCGAAAGCGCGGGTCCGCGCCCGGGAAGCGCAGCAGCGCCAGGGCCATCAGCTCCAGCGCAAGCAGCTCGTGGTTGGCGAAGCTGTGCAGCGCCGCCCCCGCGAGCACGGGCTCACCCAGCCGCTCGCGAGCCGGAAACGGAACCGGCGCCCGGTCGTCCCGAAACGCGAGCTTGGCCGGGCGGCCAGGGCCGGTGGGGATGCGCCAAGGGGCGCCGGGAGCGATGTCGGTGAGCTGGTCGCCAGCGGCGGGCGCCGCGAGCTTGTCGCTCAGCGCGTCCCCGAGGAGGATCTGCTCTGCGAGCTGCCGGAGCTCCACGACTCCTCCTTCTCTCGGTAGAGCGAGATGAGCTGCTCTTCCATGCTGCGCACCAGCGCGATGATCAGCGCCGCCGACGAAACCCCGAGCTCCCGCTCCAGGATCTCGCGCTCCTTGTACATGGACACCAGCTGCGCCTCCATGTCCCCGTTGGACGAGTTCTCATCCATGAGGCGACCTCACCGCGGCCGGACGAGCAGCCAGTTGGTGCTCGTCTCCCGATGGCGGAACAGGCGCAGCGCCACGACGCGCGCTGCCATCTTGTAGGTGAACGTGTAGTCGGTGGCGAAGTCGAAGTCGCCCGCCTGCACGCCGTCGCAGAAGCGGCCGAACAGCAAGGCGTTGTTGGTGCAGGGAGCCACTTCCTTGAAGAACGACTTGCCGAGCACATCCGCGCGCCGCCGCTTCGCGAAGCGCTCCTCGAACGAGTTGTACTGAAGCACCGCTCCAACATCGTCCAGCTGCACGACGCCGAAGGGCAGGGTGTCCAGCTGGGCCCCGGTCATGTGGGGGATCCGCTGCGCCAAGTCATCCCCGTCGGCGTCCACCACCGCGGCGGACGAACCGGCATCGAGCAGTCTGAGCACCTCCGAGCGTAGGAAGCGCCGGTGGCCCCCCGCAGTCCTGACGCAAGCCAGCGTGCCGTCGTCGGTCCAACGTTTGATGCTGGTCGTGCCGACGCCCAGAAGGGCAGCGGCAGCGCGAGTAGTGATGAGCTCGTCTTGCACGGCCCCCAGTCTCGGACTCACCGGGGCCCACGTCAAGACCGACTAAAACGTCCGGGGTGCCGGAGGGGACACCCGATCGCCCAAGCGCCGGGGCGTGATGATCAGCCAGTTCGTCTTCGACGGACCATCCCGCCGCAAGCGAATCCGCACCGGAGTGGGGCGCATGCGGTAGGTAAACGTGTAGTCGATGGTGCAGTCGAGGTTCTTCATGGCGATTCCGTCCTCGAACCGCCCGCGCAGGATGCGGTTGTTCGTGCACGGCGCCACCTCGGTGAAGAACGAGCGGCCCACGACCTGATCCGGTCCGCGGCCTGTCAGCTTCGTCTCGGCCTTGTTGTAGAACTTCACCAGGCCGTCGTCGTCGAGCTGGATGACGCCAAAGGGCAGCGCATCGATCTCCGCGGCGCTCATGTCATGCAGCGGGGCGGGCAGACGAAACCCGTCGAACTCCAGCATCGCCTGGGGGTACGCGCGGGGTTCCTGGTCCTGATCGAGGGTCTCTCGGCGGAACCGGTCCACCTCGCTGACCTCGAATCGCCGGTGGCCGCCCGCGGTGCGCACGCAGACGAGCTTGCCTTCGTCGGTCCAGCGCTTCACGGAGCTCACTCCCACGCCAAGGAGGTCAGCAACCGCACGAGTCGTCATCAAGTTCATCTGTGTCATGGGAGCCATGTCCTTAGTCTGAGCACCTTTGGGTGCGGTTCGAGCCAGGTCTGAGCGGCGAGCCATGGGGATTGACGGCTCGCTGCGCGGGAGCGGAGGACCGACACCGGGACCACGAGGGGAACGAGCCCCGCGGAGTAGTCGGCGATGACGGTCTGGAGGTGGGCTTTCTCGGCGGGCCCGGAGTCGTGTTTGACGAACCCTGCGGCGTGTTGGAGCGCGTTCACCTGCCGCCCCGGCGTCGCCGGCTCTGCCAGGGCGCTCAGGAACATGCGGCGGTACTCGCTCGCGAACTCGGCGCGGGGGTGGGTCTTCTGGGCCGCCACCAGGCGCCCGAGCTGCCGGTAGATCCCAGGGCTGTGGGACAGCAGCAGCAGCTTCTCACGGGTGTGGAAGGCCACGACGTCACCGCTCGTATAGGTCCCCGCGTCGAACACGCCACGCAGGCGGGCGTGGGCGAAGACGCGCTCGAAGAAGGCTTCGCGCAGGCGGCCGTCGTGCAGGCGGCCGTCTTCCTCGATGGCGAGGAGCGGGAACCGACGCTGCAGCTCCTGGGCAAAGAGGCCCACGCCATCCTTGTTGGGCACGCCGTTCCAGTCGTACACCCGCACCCGCTCCATGCCGCAGGTCGGCGAGTTGCGCCGCAGAACCACGCCAGACAGGGACTGGGTGGCGAGCCGGTCTGCGATGGCCCGAGACGTCGCTTCGAGCTTCTCGGTCCAGTCGTGGCCGGTCTTGTTCTCGATGGCCCGCGGCGTCGCGTCCTTGTCGCGGCGGACGAGGCGGATGGTGTTGCGCGGCACACCCATGCCCGCCTCCACCTCGGGGCAGAAGGTCACCAGATCGGCGACCTCGCTGACCGCGCCCAACAGGAACCCGTCCTTGCCGTGGCCGCCGTCAAAGCGCACGGACTCGCCAGCGATGCAGCCGCTGACCGCGATGACCGGCCGACTCATGCGACCCTCCGTCCGTCGCCGTCCTGGGAGACCGCGAGCGGGTCGAAGCGCAGGGCGATGGCCTCAGCGCGCCAGGCGAAGATCCGGCGCAGCAGCGGCGCCACCATCAGGGTGTTGGCGAGCCGTCCCAGCGGTCCCAGCGGGACGGTGTAGGACACGCGATCGACCATCTGCACGTCGCCCGAGGGGGTCTCGGTGAACTCGTGCTCATGCCACCACAGGCGGTAGGGCCCGCTGAG
>Ga0222662_1000590_pt1 | contig 27334 bp, 22 predicted proteins | sample AntAcemetagen600_FD_179821 | JGI IMG/M metagenome (GOLD analysis project Ga0222662, IMG submission 179821) | Saline water microbial communities from Ace Lake, Antarctica - #600 | ecosystem: Environmental > Aquatic > Non-marine Saline and Alkaline > Saline | place: Antarctica: Ace Lake... | reverse complement strand
GCCCAGGGCCATGGTCGATGGCATCTGGGCCGCCGGCCTCCCCGTGCTCATCCTGTGGGGTATCTACTCGGGCACGTTCACCGCCACCGAGGCCGCCGCCGTCTCGGTCGTCTACGCCCTGGTGGTCGAGTTCGTGCTCCACCCCATCACCAGGCTGGTCGAGCGTCGGATCGAGGGCCCGCTGCCGGAGTCCCAGGGCCCAACCAGCGCGCCTCCCCAGCGGGCCCCGGTCTTCGAGCTCACGCCGCTCGACCTGCCCCGTGTGTTTCGGGACAGCGCGGTCGTCATGGGCTCGCTGCTGCTCATCGTGGTGCTCGCCATCGCGTTCAACCAGTTCCTCGTCTTCCAAGAGGTTCCAAGCAAGGCGGCGGCCTGGGTGCAGGCCCACGTGGACAGCAAGGTCCAGTTCCTCATCCTGGTGAACATCTTCCTGCTCATCCTGGGCTGCATGATGGACATCATGAGCGCCATTCTCATCGTGGCGCCGCTGCTGACCCCCATCGCCCTGGCCTACGGAGTGCATCCCGTGCACTTCGGCATCATCTTCATCGTCAACCTCGAGATCGGCTACCTGACCCCGCCGCTGGGACTCAACCTGTTCGTGGCGAGCTCCGTATTCAACCGGCCCATCCTCAAGGTGATCAAGAGCGTCATCCCGTTCACAATCCTGATGCTGCTGGCCCTGGCACTGATCACCGGCTTCGAAGGCCTCAGCACCGCTCTCCTCCAGGAGGACCCCACACCATGACCCGCCGCGCTGAGAGCACGATCACGACCGACGACGGGCTGAATCTGCGAAGGGTCACCTGGCTCCCCGACGACGACGGCGACATCGCCGGCCTCGTGGTGATCTGCCATGGGCTCGGGGAGCATGTGGGCCGCTACGAAAACGTCGCCCAGGCTCTGGTCGCGGCGGGGATCGCGGTGACCGGAGCTGACCACCGCGGCCACGGGCGCTCGGACGGACTGCGGGGCCACGTCGATGGGTTCTCTGAGTACGCCCGGGACTTGAACAAGGTCGTGGTCGCATTCCGCGACGAGCATCCGGATCTTCAGGCGGTGCTGTTTGGTCACAGCATGGGAGGGCTCATCTCGCTCACCTACAACCTCGACTTCCCCGAGCACGGACTGGCGGGCATCGCGGTGAGCAACCCCCAGCTGGGCCTCGCATTCGAGCCTCCCAAGATCAAGGCGCTGGCAGGGCGTCTGCTCAGCCGGGTGCTTCCCCGCCTCAGGCTCGGCAACGAGCTCGACACCAAACACATCTCCCGAGACCCAGCCGAGATCGCGGCGTACGACAACGACCCGCTGGTGCACGGGCTGGTGAGCACGCGCTGGTTCACATCCATGGGCAAGGCCATGGCGGCGGTGAACGGCGCGCCCGAGCGCATGACGACCCCCGCGCTGTTTGTGCTGGGCGGGAGCGACTCGATCGTCTCCGCTGCCGCGGGAGAGGCCTTCGCCCGCAAGCTCGAGCCGTCGCGCACCACCGTCAAGGTGTGGCCAGACTCGTACCATGAGCCGCACAACGACCTGGACCGGGACGAGGTCGTCGCGACGCTCGTCGCCTGGTGCAAGCAGCGGGTCTCCGCATGACCCAGCGGACGACCGTCATCGGCACCAGCATGCGGACCGACGGCAGCATCGCCGGAGACGGCAACGTGGTCGTGCGAGGGCACTTTGAGGGTGCCATCCACATCGGCGGCACACTGACCGTGGCCCCAGGAGCCGTGGTGCGGGCCGACGTGGTGGCCGCGCACGTCGTCGTGGACGGCTGCCTCGAAGGAGACGTGCGCTCCACCGGTGTGGTCCGGATCACCTCGCGAGGCATGCTCGCCGGCGACGTCTCCGGCGACCTCGATCTCGAGGCCGCCGGCGTGCATCGGGGGGAGCAGGCATCTCAACCCCGGGGACGAACCACGGAGGTCAGCTCCGAGATCCCCGAGCCGCTCCCGGTCAACAAGCGAGCTCACCGCGCCGCCACGGTGCCCCGCGCGGACCGCCCCGAGCCGCCGCCACCGGGGACAACCCGCGACTCGCTACGTCGCACCGGCCCCCCGTCCGATCCAGGAATGGACACGGTGAAGTACTTCGGCGAGCCTGGGCGGACCCGGGACAACGAACCGAACCGCGGGGACCTCGGCGACGACTGGTCCATCGCCACCGGTGAGCCCCAGGCCGTGGCAACCGACGGAGTCCTCGACGCCGTGGCGGACGACCGGGGCCCGCTCGACTTCTCCCAGTGGACCGACGTGCACGAAGCGCCCACCCTCCCGCGGGACGCTGGCGACGGCCCGCTCCGACTCAGCGTCGATGATCTCGTCGCCGACGTGCCCCCACCGCCTCGCGTCAGCCCGGACAGCGTCCTGGAGATGCCCGGAGTCGGCGACGGGACGGATGACCCGACCGACTTGCCTCGCGGCAAGACGGAGCTGATGATTCCGAACCCACCGGTTCGACGCACGACCACCCCCGGCAACTCGCCGGTGCGGCGCGCGTTCGGAAGGCCCCCACGCCGCGACACCGGCACTGACGACGACGCCTGAGCCAAGGCGCTGCGGAGACCCATGACCCTGACTGAAGAGCTGATCTCGTTGCTCGCCGACCTGTCCTATCAGCGGCGCCGCGTGGTGCTCGCCTCCGGGCGGGAGAGCGACTTCTATGTCGATGGCAAGCAGACGACCTTGCACGCGCGGGGTGCCACGGTCATCGGCAAGCTCATGCTCGAACGGATCCGCGAGATCGGAGACATCGCAGGCGTGGGAGGCCTCACCATGGGCGCGGATCCCATCGCGACGGCGACCAGCGTGCTCTCATCGCTGGATGATGGCCCCGATCTGCACGCCTTCTACGTACGCAAAGAGCCCAAGAGCCATGGCACCGAGCAGTACGTCGAGGGGCGGACCAACCTGCCGGACGGCAGTCGCGTGGTGATCGTCGAGGACACAACCACGACCGGCGGCAGTGCGTGGCGGGCGGTGGAGCGTTCGCGCGCTGAGGGCCTCGATGTGGTGGCCATCCTGACGGTCGTGGACCGGGTCGAGGGCGCAGCCGAGTTCCTCGCGGCCAAGGGCATCGCGTTTCACGCGCTGGTGACGCGCATGGACCTCACCGGCGAGGCCGAGTAGCCCGCTCGCTACCACTCCCTGCGAAGCAGCGTGGGCCGACGCCAGTTCACGTCATCGGTCACCGGACAGTCGAGGTTGTAGTGCAGCCCGCGGGACTCGCGGCGCCCCATCGCCGAGCGGATGACCACCTCAGCCACCGTGGCGAGGTTGCGCAGCTCGATGAGGTCTGCGCTGATCTTGAAGTCCCAGTAGTACGTCTGGATCTCCTCGCGAATGACAGCGATGCGGCTCAGCGCGCGCTCCAGCCGACGGTCGGTGCGCACGATGCCGACGTAGTTCCACATCAAGCGCCGGATCTCGTCCCAGGTATGGGTGATGACGACGAGCTCGTCCGAGTCCCGCGCGTTGCCCGAGTCCCAGGCTGGCACTTCTGGACGCTCTTCCGCCTGAGCCTCATCGAGCAACTGCGGAGCGACCCGAGCCGCTCGGCGGGCGGTGACGCACGCCTCGAGTAGGGAGTTCGACGCGAGGCGGTTGGCGCCATGCAGGCCAGTGCAGGTGACCTCCCCCGCCGCGAGCAGCCCTGCGATCAAGGTCTGACCCGCGGTGTCCACCTGGGTTCCGCCGCAGAAGTAGTGCGCGGCGGGCACGACCGGAATGGGCTCCTTCGTCATGTCGTGTCCAAACGACATGAGCCGCTCGTGGATCCCGGGGAAGCGCGCCTTGACGAAGCCGTCGTCAGCCTCGGTGATGTCGAGGAGCACGTGCTCGAGGCCCCGGCGCTTGATCTGGTTGTCGATCTCTCGCGCCACGATGTCGCGCGGCGCCAGACTGCCCATGGGGTGCACGGCATCCATGAACGGCGTCCCATCGGGCAGCCGCAAGATCCCGCCTTCACCGCGCACCGCCTCGGAGACGAGGAAGCTCTTCGCCGAGGCGTCATAGAGACAGGTCGGGTGGAACTGCACGAACTCCATGTTCGAGAGCACCGCCCCCGCTCGGTACGCCATCGCCATGCCGTCGCCGGTGGCCACGTCGGGGTTCGACGTGTAGCGGTAGAGCTTGCCCGCCCCACCGGTGGCCAGCATGGTCACGCCTGCGAGGAAGCGATGGACCTCTCCGGTCTCGGTGTCCAGCACATAGGCGCCGTAGCAGCGGTCCTGGGTGTTGGGCATCCAGCCTTCGGGGCCCCCGGGACCGTATCGCTTCTCGACCTCCGGTCCGTAGAGGCCGAGCCGACGCTTCGCGAGGTGTCGGAGCACCTTGCGCTTTGTGATCAGGTCCACCGCGATGTGTTGGTCGAGCAGCGTGATTCTGGGGTGCGCGTCGACCGCCGCGAGCAGGGCGCGCTGGATCTCGGCGCCGGTCATGTCGCCGGCGTGCAGGATGCGCCGGGTGCTGTGACCGCCTTCTCGGGTCAGGTGGTAGTCCGCCTGCTCGTGCGGGGCCAGGGGCTCATGGGCCCCCAGTGGGCCATGCCCCTCCCCCTCTTCGTCCGTGCCCGGCTCCCCTTCCCGGGTGAACCGGACGCCCCACTCGATGAGCTTCTCGACCGCGGCGTGTCCCTCACCCAGGATGTCCCGGACCACTGCCGCATCCGCGAGGTGTGCGCCGGCCTCAAGCGTGTCTTGCACGTGAGCCTCCAGCGTGTCCGCTTCGTCCCACACCGCAGCGATGCCGCCCTGGGCCCACGCTGTGTTCGCGACCTCGGGTCTGCGCTTCGTGATCACCGTGACCTGCCCGTGTCGTGCCGCCTCGAGCGCGAACGACAGTCCGGCGAGGCCGGAGCCAATGACAAGAAAATCAACTGCTTGCGGGCTGTTTGGTGTCGGGGGCATCCAACCATCGTACCGCTCGCGCCCGCCGATGCGGTATCGTCAGGGCGATGAGGACTCCCTCCATTGCACCAGCGGCGCTCTTCCTGGCCCTGCTGGTCGTGCCATCCATGTCGGCGGCGGCGGGGGACATCTACATCGGGACCGACGACAACGGAGTCGTGACGTTCACCGATACCCCTCCCGCCGATCTCAGCGGGTTCGACCTCTTCATCGAGGAGCTGGACGCAAATCGACCGTCCGGTTGGGCGAGGATCGATCCCAGCAAGCTCCGCGCGAACATCGACAACTTCGACCGTGAGATCCTTGCCGCAGCGAAGACCTACCGCGTCGCACCCGAGCTCGTGAAGGCCGTCGTGCTCGTCGAGTCGGGCATGGACCCCCGCGCCAAGAGCCCGGCCGGCGCCCGGGGCCTGATGCAGTTGATGCCAGGAACGGCCACCGAGGTTGGCGTCACCGACTCCTACGACCCCGTAGACAACATCAAGGGCGGGACTCGCTACCTGCGCCGCATGCTCGACAGCTTCCACGGCGACCGCGAGCTCGCTCTGGCGGCGTACAATGCGGGCCCCGGCAACGTGCGAAAGTACGGCGGCGTGCCCCCATTCAAAGAGACCATCTACTACGTCGACAAGGTGTTGACCTACTACAAGTTCTTCCTGTCTGAGCGGCCGCTGCGCCGAAGCTGATGTCGTCGTTCTGGAACCTACCGAACACCATCACGGTGGTGCGCATCGTCGCCATCCCGCTGATCGTCTGGCTGATGCTCGATGGGAGCTTCGCGCGCTCATGGGCCGCCGGCTGGATCTTCGTGTTCGCCATCATCGGCGACTTCCTCGATGGCTACCTCGCCCGCAAGCTCAACCTCATGAGCAAGATGGGCGCGTTCCTCGACCCGCTCGCTGACAAGCTCATCGTGTGCGCCGTGCTCATCATGCTCATCCCGCTAGGTCGGGTGGAGGCATGGCTGGTTGCGTTACTGATCTCACGCGAGCTCACGATCACTGCGCTCCGTGCCGTCGCAGCCAACGACGGGGTCGTCATCGCCGCCAGCAAGTGGGGCAAGTACAAGACCGCGTTTCAGGGAACCGCACTCTCGCTGCTCTGCCTGCACTACCCGTTCATCGGGGTCGATCTGCACCGAGTCGGATACGGAACGCTCTGGGTCGCCACTCTGTTCAGCATGTGGAGCGCGCTGGACTACCTCGTGGGCTACGCCCGCGTCGCCGAGTCGGCGGCCACCTCGAGCTGAGGACCCCGGGGCGGTCAGTACACGTTGTTCGGCGTGAGCATGATCGGCTTGAACGTGCGGTTGGTCATGTACTCCGCGTAGCTCCCGTCTCCGTCGATGTCCGCCTGGGCCGTCGCCACATAGTCGTCGACGGCGCTGCTCGACCCGTTCAATGCGACCGCAGTGTACGTACCCCGCACCTTGCCATCCGCGCTCCATCCGAGAAGGTCGTACTGCACGAATCCGCCACCGGTGAACACCGTCGTGGTGCGTCCGGCCACCGCTGGGGGTGTGGTGGGCGCCGACGTGAACTGTCCCCACTCTGCGTAGTAGCCGGCCTCTGCCGTGCGGACCGCATCGAGGTTCATCGGGAGCTCCGCCCGCTTCGTGCGCAGCAACAACTGCAGGAAGTTCGGGATCGCGATGGAGGCGAGGATCCCGATGATCGCTACAACGATCATCAGCTCGATGAGTGTGAATCCGCGTCGGCTCCGCATGCTCGCCCCCTTTGACCGCCTGAGTCGGCGGTAGGTACACTCGACCTTAATGCACGGAGCGCGCCAGACCTACCACTCGGTCGGCCTCGTTTGCCCGCTCAGCGCTTTGGCGTTGGGCAACAGCGCGCGGCCGAGCTCCTGCACCAGGCGGAACCCCACCGACGGGAAGACCTCGCGGGGCAGGTGGCCAGCCCGACTGCACACCCGGGAGTATCGCGCCGGCTGAGCCCAAGAGCCGCCGCGCACGGGGCGTAGGGTCATCTCGTCGTCGAACCACCCCTCGCACCACTCCGCCACGCCACCGCCGACGTCCATCACCCCGTAGGGCGAGACGTCCGTGTTGGGGTACGAACCCACCGGCGCCGGCGCGGGACGAGATGGCTGGCTCTCGGACGTCTTGCAGAAGCCGCCGTCCCCGTGGTCTCCCCACGGGAAGAATCGCCCATCGACCCCGCGGGCTGCCTTCTCCCACTCCGCCTCGGTGGGGAGTCGCAGCAGCACGCCGTCTTCACGCCCTCGCCACTCGGCGTACGCCCGCGCGTCCTCCCACGAGATGCCGAACACGGGAAGGGCCGGTTCGAGGCGATCCCCGTCCCGAGTCACCTCGGGCAGGTAGTACCGACCGTCGTCTGCGCGGTGAAAGTACGCCCCCGCCTCATCGCGCTCACGCGGAGCCCGGAACCGAGCCAGCAGCGGATCGGTGGCAGCGAGCTCGTTGATGAAGTCGAGGTACTCGCCCATCCGCACGGGATACCGACTGATGGCGAAGTCCGACACGTCCACCTGCTGCCGGGGCAGTGAGCCAAACGCATGGGGATCGCCTCCCATCCAGAAAGAACCCGCCGGGATGTGCACGAGCCAATCCGGCAGCGAACCATCGGGGAGCAGGTGGAGATGCAGCCTCGCGTGCTCCATCCGGTCCACATAGAGCGGCATCCGGGTCGGCGAGTGGCCGGGCGACGTCAGCTCGATCTGGTAGCTCCCCATCGCGACGCCGACCTGCATCAGTGGGCTGCTGCCCAGCTCCTTGCCGTCCACCGGCGTGAGGACGCGGTCGTGCTCTTCGAGGCGATACAGGGTGGCGGTGGCTCCCGGTGGAGTCGTCTCCAACGAGAGGCGGCCGGTTCCGGCGAGGAAGCTGCTGTAGGTGCCGTCGTCGTATTGCTCCACCAACGCCCGATAGGTCCGCTGCGCCTTGTGGTCTCGGCGCGCCTCCGCGTCCCGGAACTGATTCCAGTAGAGAGCCGCGAGACCGAGTCGAGCCTCACGGTTCTCGGGATCGTAGGCGAGCGCCTGCCCGTAGCTGTTCAGCGCCGAACCGAACACATCGATGGCTTCGGCCTCTGCGCGCTCGAGCCGCTCCTCCGCCGCCCACAGGGCGCGGCGTCGATCAGCGGGGTCCCAGGCCTTGACCCGGGCTCGCAGCTTGCGCACTTCTCGTTGCAGGTCCTGGGCTTGCGCCTGCAGTTCCTCGTAGCGAGACGCTGCCATGACGCCCTGGTGCACGCGAATGCCGGCTTCCTGTCGGCGCTTCGTGCCCTCCAGGTAGTTCTCGATCTCCTTGTAGAGCGCCATCGCGCTCTGGGGCCGGCGAGAGATGTCCTTGCTCAGGCAACGGACCGCAAGATCGTCAAGCTCCACGGGGATGTTGCGATGGGGGGCTCGCTTGCGCGGCGGGACGACCTGGTCGTATGCGACGGACCGCACGACCTTGCGTGGGTCCTTGCCCGAGAACGGCCGGCGGTGGGTGAGCACCTCGTACAAGATGACGCCGAGCGAGTAGACGTCCGACTGCACGCCCACCTCATCGACGAGCCCCCGTGCTTGCTCCGGCGACATGTACGCGGGCGTGCCCTTGACCGTGCCGACCTGGGTGACCATCTCCGGAGCGTCGCCAGTGGCGGTGAGCACCGGGTCGGGATCGATCGTTGGGTGCTCCCCGGTCTCCACCGCGCCCGGCCCGATGACCTTTGCCAGGCCCCAGTCCATGACCTGCACCTCGCCGAAGTCGCCGAGCATGATGTTCGACGGCTTCAGGTCGCGGTGGATGACGCCCTTGCTGTGCGCGTAGGCGACCGCCTGGCAGCAGGCCTGCAGCACCTGGAGCAGGCGCACTCGGCCGTACTCCTTGCGGGTCGCGGGGTCACCGCGCTTGAGCGCCTTGAGCGTCTCCTCGAGGGTCCGGCCCTCGACGAGCTTCATCGTGAAGAAGACCTCGTCGTTGTCGAACAAGCCCAGGTCGTGCACGGGCACGATGTTGGGGTGCTCGAGCTGACCGGTGATCTGCACCTCTTCGAGGAAGCGCGCGACCTCACGGGGGCTGGCCTTGCTGCCCTTGCGCAGACGCTTGAGCGCCACGCGACGCCCAATCCAGGAGTCGTACGCGACCGTGACCCGGCCGTGTCCGCCCTTACCTACTTCTTCGCCGAATCGGTAGCGAGGCTCTCGACCTTCCGAGATCCGCCTGATCAGCTGCTGCGCGCCTTCCGGCTCGTCGGCCATGCCTGCCAGTCTACCGGACCCGCTCGCTGCGATGCTGCGACGGGGCGCCGGTATGTGAAGTTCAAGGGACAGATGGGCCCACTCGCTGGGTCCCCAAGCAGGAAACCCGACGGACAGGCCGCCGGGTTTCGCTGTGGATTCGAGGGCGAACGAGCCGCCCCGATGAATCAGTACACGTTGTTCAGCGAGATCATCTGGGACTTCTCAGCCCGGTTGCAGATGTACTCGGAGACGTCGGTACCGTCGCCGTCCACATCGGCCTGGGCCGTCGCGGAGAAGTTGTCATCGGCGAAGGCGCCGGTGTTGATGGAACCGACCTGGTAGATGCCACGGACCTTGCCGTCAGCGACCCAACCGAGGTTGTCGAACTGGGTGTAACCACCACCGGTGAACACGGTCTGCGAGCGGCCGGGGAGAGCGGCGGGCGTGACGCCAGCCTCCGTGAAGGAGTCCCACTCAGCGTGGTACGCCTTCTCCGCGGTGCGGATCGCATCGAGGTTGGTCGGGAGCTCGGCACGCTTGGCGCGAAGCTGCATGGCCAGGAAGTTCGGGATGGCGATGGCGGCGAGGATGCCGATGATCGCCACGACGATCATAAGCTCGATGAGAGTAAAGCCCTTGCGGTTCATTCTGTAAGCACTCCAGGGGGGTTGGGGAAAGTAACTGCTCAGCGATATTGCGAAGTCCGTGCCAGTTCTTCATGCGGGCACCGATCTGGGCTGTATTCCTTACTCTGGCTGGGCGATCACGATCTGGCCCCGCCGCTTGACTTTGCTGAGGTCCCCTGGCGCACCGGGGGTGGTGACGCTTTTTGTCACCCCAGGCGTCGCGGAGTGACGAAAAGCGGCACTCCGGTCAGACATCGCGAGTCGGGATCTCCTCGATCCCAATCTTCTGCAGTCGGTACCGGAAGGAGCGGAACGTGATCCGCAGGAGCCGAGCCGCCTCCTTCTTCACGCCACCAGTCTGCTCCAGGGCACTCTCGAGCAGCATGCGCTCGTAGCGCTCGAGGGCGGCGTCCAGATCGAGCCCCGACGCATCGACTGCGAACGGAAGCGCATCGCCCGCGACCTCACGCCCGCCGACCTCCGGAGGCAGTGCCTCCGCGCTCATCGTCTCACCCCGGCTCAACGCGACCCCGCGCTGGACCGCGTTCTCGAGCTCACGCACGTTGCCCGGCCACGAGTGGGCCGCGAGCACGCGCAGGGTCTCTGGTGGAACCTTGATCCCCGGTCGACCGAACTGCTCAGCGTACTTGTTCACGAAGTGGTGCACGAGCTGCGGCAGATCCCCCAGCCGTTCCCGCAGGGCGGGCAGGGCGACAGTCACGACATTGAGTCGGTAGTACAGGTCTTCTCTGAAGCGGTTCGCGGCGACCTCGGCGGGCAGGTCCCGATTGGTCGCGGCGATGAGGCGCACGTCGATGGCGGTCTCCTCCGAGCTCCCCACTGGCCGCACCTTGCGCTCCTGGAGCGCGCGCAGGACTTTGACCTGGGTGGACAGGGGCATCTCGCCGATCTCATCGAGGAACAGCGTGCCGCCGTCCGCGCTCTGGAACAGCCCCGGCGTGTCCTTGTTCGCCCCGGTGAACGCGCCCTTCTTGAAGCCAAACAGCTCCGACTCGATGAGGTTCTCGGGGATCGCACCACAGTTGATCGAGCGAAAGGGCCGCTCGCGGCGCGCGCTCTCATAGTGGAGCGCGCGGGCGACCAGCTCTTTGCCCGTGCCGGACTCGCCTGTCACCAGCACGCTCACCGGGGTGTCCTTGATGCGCTCCATCAAGTCGTAGACAGCCAGCATCGGGGCGGAGCGGCCCACCATGCTCCCGTACCCGAGCCGATCGACAAGCAGCTTGCGCAACGCGGTGTTCTCGACCCGCATGGCGCGCTTGTCGAACACCTTCTCGATGACGAGCTTGAGTTCGTCGATGTTGAACGGCTTGGTGATGTAGTCGTGGGCGCCCTGCTTCATGGCGGCGACGGCGTTCTCGGCGGTGCCATAGGCGGTCACCATCACGACTTCGGTGTCGGGCCAGTGCTCCTTGACGCCTCTGAGCACCCCCATGCCATCGATCCCCTCCATGGTGAGATCGGTGAGGACGACCTCGGCCGGCTCCCGGGTCATCTCGTGCAGCCCCTCCTTGCCGCTGGAGGCCGCGCGCACTGCGTACCCCTCACGCTTGAGCCAGATCGTCAGGAACTGCCGCAGCGAGCGGTCGTCGTCGATGACGAGCACCTTGCCCTTGCTCATCTCGGGGCTCCCGCTGCCGGCATTGAGGCCGACGAATCCATGGTGTCGATGACGCGCAACGCAGAGCGCACGGGCAACCAGATGGCAAAGCTCGTGCCCTCGCCCACATGGCTGCGCACGCTGATGACCCCATCGTGAGACTGCACGATGCGCTGCACGATCGCCAGACCGAGCCCGGTGCCGCCCGAGCGCGTCGTATAGAAGGGGTCGAAGATTCGCGCGAGGGACTCATCGGGGATGCCCTCCCCCTCGTCAGTGACGGTGAGTCTCACCGCGTCCACCCCTGGGGCGAACACACCCTGCTCCGTCGCCGCGGCGCCCAGCTCATTGAACTCCCAGTATCCCGAGTCCCCGTGCCCTGTGGTGATGAGGCCCAGGTGCTCCGGCGTGATGCGCTCGGACCTCACCGTGACGCGTCCGCCGGCGGGCATGGCGTTGCTCGCATTGTTGAACAGATTCCAGAACACCTGCCGCATCCGCGCCTGGTCGAGCATCAGCTCGGGGTCGTACTCGAGATCCAGCGCGACGTTGAGAGCAGTTCCGCCTCGCTGGCGGAGCAGCGTCACCGTCTCACGCAAGAGCGGGCCGAGGGAACCCAGCCGAAGCTGCGGTGCCTCCTCGCGCGCGAGAGACAGGAAGTCCGTCACGAGATCATTCAGGCGCTCGGCCTCCCTCTCGACCAGCCCCAGCAGCTCCGCGTCCTCCTCTTCAAGCACCGCCGCCGCCCGCAGCACCTGCACCGAGCCCGTGATGGACGCTAGCGGGTTGCGGATCTCGTGGGCGATCGCCGCCGACAAACGACCCACCGCCGCGAGCCGCTCTTCCCTCTGCAGCCTCTCCTCCATGAGAAGCAGGGTCGTGCGGTCCTCGAACACCAGGATGTAGCCCTCGATCTGCCCCGACGTCGCACGCAGCGCCGACAGCGACGTACGAAGAAACACGCGCTTGCCGTCCTTGCGCGTCGCCCACCGCTCGAAGTTGTGCCCGTGCACCGGCACACCGGACTCGTCGAGCACGCTGGTGATTCGTCGCTCCACGCCCGGGAGCACTTCACCGACCTTGCGATGCAGCACGTCGCCTGCCTCATGTCGGGTGATGATCTCGGCAGCGCGATTGAACGACGTGATGCGCGCGTCCCGGTCGATGGTGACGAGTCCCACATCGATGTTCTGCACAATCCGGCCGTGCATGCCCCGCAGGCGGAGCAGCGAGTCCGCGGTGCGCGCCAAGGCTGCGCCAGTCTCCACTTGCTTTCGAGCAAGGGAGCCAGCCAGCACTGCGAGCATGTAGAAGGACAGGAAGTGGAATCCCACGGTGAAGTAGGTGCTCAGGGCCTGCGCGGAGCTCTCGTCCCAAGGAGCAGCCCGCGGATGTCCCAGAGCATCGACCTGGGGTGCGACGCCGTTCCAGGCGAGGATGAGGCACGCGCTGTAGACCAGCGTGTCGATGGTCGCCACGACGAGGCCACCAGGAATCAGGAGCAGGTAGCCGGCGCCGAGGATGTTGAAGACGAAGAGAAGCGTGAACGCCGACTCATCCGCCCCGGTGAAGATCACCACCAGACCGATGCAGAGCGCATCGACGGCGAACTGGATGTAGGTGAAGAGCTCCAGGCTCGCCATGCGCTTGGCGACGACGGCGTAGAGCGCGGAGAACGAATACGCCGCGATGATGAGCGGGTAGATCGTCGTCGCCGGCTCGGCGTTGACCCGGCCCTGCGACTCCGCCACGAGGGAGAGCACAAACAGCGCCGTGACGACGAAGATGCGCACGAACATGAGGCGCTGGAGACGAGCCCCGAGCAGGGCTGTCTCTTCGGCGCGGCGCGTGAGAGAGAGAGTGGGGACTGCGTCCGATGGTTCCACGGAGGGAGCCACGGTTCGGGCTCTACCCAGTGACGGCGCCGGCCATCGTGAAGATGGGCAGGTACAGCGCGACGACCAGTCCACCGACCACGACACCGAGGAAGGCGATGATGAACGGCTCGATCAGCGAGGTGATACTGGCCACCGCGACCTCGACCTCGTCGTCGTAGAAGTCCGCGATCTTCGACAGCATCGTGTCCAACGCACCGGTGGCCTCACCGACGTTGATCATCTGACAGACCATGCCGGGAAAGACCCCTGACTCCGCCAGCGGCTCCGCGATCGTCCGGCCTTCGGAGATGGAGTCTCGCGTCTTCATGATCGCGTCTTCGACGACGTAGTTGCCCGCCGAGCGGGAGCAGATCTCCAGGGCGTCGAGGATGGGCACGCCCGAGGAGATCATGGTGCCAAGGGTCCGGCAGAAGCGGGCGACCGCGACCTTGCGCAGCAAGTCGCCAAAGATGGGCATCTTGAGAACGGCGGTGTCGTAGAGCCGGCGGCCGGTCTCGGTCTCCAGAATGCGGCGGCCGACAAAGTAGAGAATGACGCTGCCGATGATCGCGTAGATGCCGTAGTTGACGACGAAGTTCGACATGCCCATGAGGATCTGCGTCGGAACAGGCAGCTCCGCGCCCACCTCGGAGAACATCTTGTCGAACGTCGGCACCACGTAACGCATGATCACGTACATGATCACGGCCATCACGCCGATGATGGCGATGGGATAGACCATCGCGCCCTTCACCTGTCGCTTGAGCTTGCTGTTCTTCTCGATGTACGCCGCGAGGCGGTTGAGGATGGTGTCGAGGATGCCGCCGACCTCGCCCGCAGCCACGAGGTTGACGTAGAGCGAGTCGAAGGTCTTGGGGAACTTCTTCAGCGCGTCGCCAAACGTGGCGCCGCCCTCGACGGTCTCCTTAATCTCGGTCAGCTGCTTCTTGAAGGTCGGGTTCTCGACGTTGTTGGCCTGGATCTCCAGGCACTGCACGAGCGGCAGACCTGAGTCGATCATCGTGGCGAACTGACGGGTGAAGACCACGAGGTCCTTCTCGGTCACCCGGGGCTGCAGAAAGGCGGGCATCGGGATCTTGATGTCGCCGCTGAGATCGATGCCGCCCTTCTTCTTGACCGAGGTTGGCTTGATCTTCATCTCGCGGAGCTTCGTCATGACGGCGGCCTGGTTGGCCGCCTCGATCTCGCCCCTGCGCGTGTCCCCCTGCGAGGTGCGACCTTCATAGACGAACATGGGCATCGGTGAACCTCCGCGCCGGCCTCCGCCGGCTCCTCAGCTGCGCGCAGCCCAAGACGGGAAACCGCGCGTGCCTAGTTATACGCCAGATCACCCTCCTAGGTGAAGCTCCCTCGGCGGACGAGGCGGGATGCGCCCGGCGAGCCCGCAGTCAGGGGCTGGTTTGCCGGGTGTTTCGCAGGCTGCTAGCCTTTGGCGCTGCTTCGCCTGTGTGCGACGCCCACGACCCCCATCTCTTGGAGCTTCTCAACAGTGAGTGCGACCCACTTGCCGCGTGCCTTCTCGCTGCTCCTCGCCGCCGCCTTCGGGGCGGCCTTGTTCCTTGTGGGCGTGCCCACGGTTCACGCCGCCGAGGTGCTCGAAGTGCGCCTCGACGATGAGACCCCAGGTGGGCTCATCGTCGGCGTTCGCGATGCGAAGAACACCACCCCTACCGTCCAGATCAGCGACGTAGCGATCCCGGTCACCGCCGGGGCGCCGGAGGCCTCGGTCCGCTGGCAGCCGCTGCTCGTCGTGGTGGACACGGCGAACATCTCGGCCGACGTGCTCGAGCGCGTGAAGACGAGCATCACCAACGTCGTGAAGCGTCAGTTCGATGGTGGCGCGCAGCTCGTAATCGTGGCCGACCAGTTTGGAAACCAGTTCGAGCTCAAGAAGCCGGACACCGCGATGAAGAACCTCGCTGACTTCATGGCCCGTTGGGCTCCGGTGGAAGCAGATCCGAAGCTGGACTTCACGCCGACCGAGGTGATCGGGTCGGTCAACCGCGGCCTGGGCTCGCTCCTCGTCCCTCGCGGGCGGCCGTGGGCGCTCGTCTACTCGAGTCTGTGCGTTCCCAAGGACTCGCCAGCCGGCGACTTCAGCAAGTTCAAGGGTCCGGTGACCTTCCTGTCGTGGGACGCCGAAGTAGACAGCAGCTGCATCGCGAACCGCGACGCCTGGCTCAAGGCCAGCGCCGGCGACAACGTGGCCGTGCTCAAGATCGACAAGGCCGAGGAGAAGGACGCCCTGAACCAGGCGCTGCTCGGTGTGGATGTGGATGACGCCAAGGTCAAGCTGGCCGGGTACAGCTACGAGGGCGGGAACTTCAACATCAAGGTCGGCTTCGAGGGCGAAGAGAACCCATGGACGGGCTCCTTCACCGAGGAGGTCGTTCCCCAGGGCTGGCTCGATGACGCCGCGAAGCGTCGCCAGAACAAGAGCAAGATGCTCGCGGCGGCCGGCCTCGCCATCCTCATGGCGATCTTGATTGCTATCGCGCTCGTAAAGGCCCGCAGCGGTGCGACCGAGGTTGCGAAGTGGGAGGCCGTGGGCGAAGCGGAGGACCTGTCCAGCTCCATGGACCCCGACGCGTGGAACGCGACGATCTTCCAGCTCACCGGTGCCATGCCGGTGCTCAAGGACATCAAGGCATCGGCAGCGCAGCTCGGCCCCAGCGGCAAGAAGGCTGAGGCGGCCACCCGCCAGTCGGTTCCCGAGGAGGTCCCCAGCCAGAGCGCACCTCCGGCTCCGGCAGCGACGCCCGAGGGCGCGGGCGCCACCATTCCCGTCAAGGGCAAGCCGGGCGAGAAGGAGACCGGCATGACGGTCGCCATGCCGGTGCTGGACGACGGTACGGGCTACGAGGCCGACAACGCATTCGAGGTTGGCGTCCTCCTCGATGGTAAGCCTGTGGCTCGCAAGACCAAGAAGTTCCGCAAGGTCTTCTCGATCGGTCGCGCGACGGACAACCGCGTCGTCATCCAGAAGGACGACACCGTGCACCGCTACCACGTGGTGATCCGCCCCGCCCTCGAGGGCAAGGAGTGGTGGCTGGAGGTCTCGCCGACCGCGAGCAACCGCACCAACCTCAACGGCAAGGACCTCCGCGCCGGCGGGCGCTACCGCCTCCCCGCACGCTTCAGGCTCCAGCTGGGCGAGGCCACCGAGGTTCGCGGGCGCGCCGCAGACTAGACGCCCTCGCGGCGGACTAGAGGCCCTCAGTAGCTCGGGCGGCGGGCGGCGTTTCTGGCGTTGCGCGCGTTGTTTGAGATCATCGATCGCAGCTCGCCGGGCTCGGAGCTTCGCGAGAGCGCGGTCTCCAGCGCGATCAACCCGCTCTGGTGTAGGTCGAACAGCGACTGGTTCAGTGTCTGCATGCCGGTCTGGCCCTGGCCAATCTGCATCTGCGAGTAGACCTGGTGGTTCTTGTCCTCGCGGATGAGGTTGCGCACGGCGGTGTTGGGCACCATCACCTCACAGGCGGCCACTCGACCCGGTCCATCTGCCCGCGGAAGGAGGATCTGAGAACAGACCCCCTCGAGCACGAAGCTGAGCTGATTGCGCACGAATGAGCGCTGGTGGGACGGGAAGACGTCGGTGATCCGGTTGATGGTCTGCACGGCGGAGTTTGTGTGCAGGGTGGCCAGCACGAGGTGCCCAGTCTCCGCCACGTTCATCGCCGCCTCGATCGTCTCGAGATCGCGCAGCTCCCCGATGAGCACGATGTCCGGGTCTTCGCGCAGCACGTACTTCAGCGCCGAGCCAAAGGACGGCGTGTCGGAGCCAACCTCTCGCTGATTGACCAACGCACGCTTGTTCGGGTGCAGGTACTCGATGGGGTCTTCCACCGTCAAGATGTGCACCGGCTGCTCGGTGTTGATCTGGTCGATCATCGAAGCGAGCGTGGTGCTCTTGCCCGAGCCCGTGGGTCCCGTGACCAGGATGAGGCCTCGAGGCCTGCGCGCGAGCTCCGTCAGGACAGCCGGTAGCCCAAGCTCCGCCAGGCCTGGCACGGAGTAGGAGATCACGCGGAACGCACCGCCGATGGCACCCCGCTGCCAGTAGAGGTTCGCGCGAAAGCGAGAGAGCCCCTTGGCATCGATGGAGAAATCGAGCTCCCTCTCGGCAAAGAACCGCTCTCGCTGCTCGTCACTGATCACGCTCAAGCAGAGCTGCTCGGTCTGTTCTCCGGTCAGCGGGGTCATGTCGGTGTGCACCAACTCGCCGTCCACCCGAAGGACCGGGGGCGCGTCGCGGGTCAGGTGCAAGTCAGAGGCCCCCTCCCGCAGCATCGTGCTCAGGAGGCGTCGAAGGAGCGGATCCACCCTGGGACCTAGTCGTTCGCGGTCACGCGACTGACCTCATCGAGGCTGGTCACGCCTTCGCGCAGCTTCGTCACCGCCGACATTCGCAGGGTCTTCATCCCTTGCCGCACGGCTTCACGCTTGAGCTCCAGGGTCGATGCGCCGTTGAGAATGAACTCGCGTAGCTCTTCGCTCATCCTCATGATCTCGTAGACGGCGATGCGGCCCTTGGCGCCGGTGTTGTTGCACACCCGGCAGCCCGCCCCCCGCTGCACAACGAACTCGTCGGCGTCGTCTGGGTGCACGCCGAGGTCCAGCAGCACCTGGCGCGGAACCTCCACGGGCTCGCGGCACTCCGCACAGAGCTTGCGCAGGAGACGCTGTGCGCCGATGAGGATGACGGCAGACGCCACCAGGAACGGCTCGATGCCCATGTTGAGCAAGCGAGACACAGAGCTCGGCGCGTCGTTGGTGTGCAGGGTGCTCAGCACCAGGTGTCCGGTCAGCGCCGCCTTGATGCCGATCTCCGCGGTCTCGAAGTCACGAATCTCGCCGACCAGGATGATGTCCGGGTCCTGGCGAAGGAACGAGCGCAGCGCCGAGCTGAAGTTGAGGCCGATGTCGTCGTGCATCTGGACCTGGTTGATGCCAAACAGGTTGTACTCGACGGGGTCCTCGGCGGTAGAGATGTTGGTCTCGGTCGTGTTCAGCTCACTGAGCACCGAGTACAGCGTCGTCGTCTTGCCTGATCCGGTCGGCCCGGTCACGAGGATCATCCCGTAGGGCTGGTGGATGGCCTCCTTGAAGTTCTCGAGGATCTTCTCCTCGAACCCGAGCTTCGTCATATCGAGCTGCAAGTTGCTCTTGTCGAGCAGTCGCAGAACGATCTTCTCACCCCAGATCACCGGCAGCACGGAGACGCGGAAGTCCATCTCCTTGTTGCGGCCCATCTTGAGCTTGATGCGCCCATCCTGGGGCAGGCGGCGCTCGGCGATGTCGAGCTGACTCATGATCTTGATGCGGCTGGTGATCGCGTGCTTGAGCTTCACCGGGGGCTTCATCACCTCGTAGAGCATGCCGTCGATGCGGTAGCGCACGCGAAGCTGCTTCTCGAAGGGCTCGACGTGGATGTCGGAGGCGCCCTTGCGGATGGCGTCGAGCAGAATGAGGTTCACGAGCTTGATGACCGGAGCGTCGCCGGCCGACTTTTCGAGATCGAACTCGTTCATGTCCTCTTCGGCGTCGATGACGTCTACGTCATCCTCGTCGAAGTCGAGCATCACGTCGTCGAACGTGACATTGGACGTGTAGTACTTCTCGACGGCCCCTTCGATGGCCTGCTCCGACGCGACCACCACCTCGACGTTGTATCCGGTGAGGAACTTGATGTCGTCGATGGCGAAGATGTTCGAGGGGTCAGCCATCGCCACGATGAGCGTGCTGCCCGTGCGGTTCACCGGCACCACCTGGTGCTTGAGCACGACCTCCTTGGGGATCAACTTGATGATCTCGGGCTCGATGTCGAACTCGTTCAGGTCGATCGACGGGACGCCGTACTGCTTGCTCAGGAACGCTGTGAGCTCGTTCTCTTCGATGAAGCCCATCTTGGTGAGCTGGTAACCGAGTCGGCCCCCTCCGCTGCGCTGCTCCTCCACCGCCTGCTGCAGCTGCAGCGGGGTGATGAGGCGCTCGCGAACCAACAGCTCTCCGAGTCGTACACCACTGCTCATGTCTGTCTCTCCGGGGGTCTCACACGGTGCGTTCCAGCCTGATCTGCTGGGGCTCCATGTGGCTTACAGCCTACCATGAGGGGGCGGATCCCTCGTACACCGCCAACAGTCTCTGCGCGTGCTTCGCGGGCCCGAACTCGCCGTCCAAGGCGGCCCGGGACTGGCGCAGCGCCTCGGTCCGCAGGCCCAGGTCCCGGACCAGCGCCACCGCCGTGTCCACCAAGGCGTTCACGTTCCCCGGTGGGGCGACGACCGCGAGGCCCGAGTCCGCCAGGCCACCTGCAGGGAAGCCCACCAACGGGACAGCGAGCGCCGCAGCCTCCAGCGCGGTCATCGGCAGGCCCTCCCGACGGGAAGGCATGAGCACGGCGTCGGCGGCAGCGAGGACCGCGGCGGGGTCGTCCCTCTCACCGAGGAAGCGCACATCGGTCATGGCGTCCACCCCGGGCAGGAGTGGACCGGAGCCCGCCACGAACAACCGGGCCGCCGCGGAGACCGTCTGCAGACGCTTCTGGATCATCGCGATGCGGTCCGCCCCCTTCTCTTCTGAGAGCCGGCCCAGGAACAGGTAGACACAGTCGCCAGGCACCAGGCCCCAGTGACGCCGCATCCGGTCTCGATCCCCGGTCGCGCGCGCAAACCGCTTCGGGTCGAGCGTGTTGGGCACGACGATCGCGCCGTTGTCCTTGGCCAGCGATGCGTGCACCCCAATGAGCGCGTCCACGGATGCGAGCATGGTCCGCGCCCGCTCTACCCGCCGCCGATCCATCGGGTTGTTCTCGATCCAACCGTGCAGGGTATGCACGTGGCGTGCACCGGCGAGCTTCGCCGCCGCGATCCCCCACAGGAGCGCGCGCTCCCCGTGGGTGTGCAGGACCGCCCCCTTCCCGAGCCTGCGCAGGGCGCGCACAAGGCTGGCGGGGCCCCGAGGATCAGCCCACGTGTTGGCGTGTCGGGTATGGGTCGGGATCCCGCGCGACGCGAAGCGGCCCGGGACGGGGCTCGGTCGAATGCGGTCCGCCGTGCAGAGCCAGGCGTGGGCGTCGACCCCCGAGCGAAGCAGTGCCGCGCAGGACTCCTCCACCGAGCGGGGCATTCCAGCGAGTCCGCCGGGCCAGGCGACAGCGTGCAGTACAGGGTTGGTCAAAGCGGGGCTGAGGTTAGCAACCGCTGCACCAGGTCGCTCAATCGCGCGGCACGTGACTCCCACGAGAGGCTGGCCATCGCTGCTCTCCTCTCTACGCCGAGGCGCGCCGGCTCCGCGAGGCAGGCCTTGATGGCTGCCCGGGCTTGCTGCGCTCCGGTGGCGAGCCCGACCCATCGCGCGGCCTCGTCGTCGTCACGAACTCCCGCCACGGGCGTGGACACCACCGGGAGACCCGTCGCCAGCAGCTCGCGGGTCTTGAGCGGGGCGAGGCTATGACCGAGCGCCGTGCACGCGTATGGCATGAGATGCACATCCGAGCCGAGGAGCCAGGGACCGAGCTCTCCATAGGGCACCGCCGCGCGCAGGTGTACCCGCGGATGCGACGTGAGATCGTCGGGGACGCAGTGATCCTCGCCGAGCAGGACCAACTGCAGGTCGGGCTCTGCGAGCAAGCCGCGCAGCAGCTCGAAGTCGATCCGTTCGTCGAGCCGGCCGGACACCAGGACCCGCGGGCGGGGCACATCGCCAAGGGGATCGACCCCGGAAGCGACCGCGAAGTGACCGGCGTCCACTCCGTGCGGGAGCAGCAGCTTGCGAGCGGGGGTCTCCAGGTCGAGCAAGGCCTTGGACGGCGCGACGAGCGCATCGACGGCGCGCAGCAAGGCGCTCTCCCTCTCGGCGATTGCATCATGGTCGTAGCCGGGCCACTGGCCGAAGTCATCCATCCGCAAGTAGATGCTCGCCCTCTCGCCTAGCGAGCCCAGGACCCCCGCCATCGTGGGGATGGTGGTGATGACGACCGGCGAGACGATCCCCGCTCGCGCCATCGCGGAGCGCACGGCGCGGCCCATCAGTGCGTCGTTGGCGAGCCTCACGGCGCCGACGCCGTAGGCGGGCAGCACCGGCGGGATCAGCCGCGTGAGCGACGCCGGCGTCGGGAGCCAGGGGGAGTCGCTCGCAGGTGCGCCCCCGGGCAGGAAGCCGCGCATCTTCTGGGCGCCCCGGCGCAGGTCCGCCAACGCGACCCTGGGTCGGCGCAGACCCGCAGGCTCCACCCACAGCACTCTCCGGCCCACCGCCAGGTGCCGACCCAGGTGCTGGGGGGCGGACGGACGTCGACCCCAGTCATCGGAGAAGACAACGAGGTCCCACGAGGGTGGTGCGGCAGTGGTCACGCTACGATCCTGCCGTGCGCGCGCCCTCTTCGCTCTGGCCCCCCGATCAACCGATGCTCGTCGCCGGCCCCTGTGCGCTGGAGAGCCCGGCGATGGCCCAGGACGTGGCGGGGTTTGTGGCCGAGTTGTGCGCGGCGCGTGGGGTGGCGTTTGTCTTCAAGGCGAGCTTTGACAAGGCGAACCGGACCGCCGGCAGCTCGTACCGGGGGCCCGGCCTGGAGCGCGGCCTGGACTGGCTCGCAGGCGTGCAGTCGGCCTTGGATGTGCCGCTCCTGACCGACGTGCACCTCCCCGACCAGTGCGCGCTGGCCGCTGATGTGGTGGACGTGCTTCAGATCCCGGCGTTCCTGTGTCGTCAGACCGATCTGCTCGCAGCGGCGGCGCACACGGGGGCGGTCGTGAACCTCAAGAAGGGGCAGTTCCTGGCTCCGTGGCAGGTGGGGCCGGCGGTGGACAAGCTCGTCGGCGCCTCGCAGGTGTGGGTCACCGAGCGCGGGACTTCGTTTGGGCACGGAGATCTCGTGGTGGACTTCCGGGGCACGCTCGCGCTGAAGGAGACGGGCTGTCCCCTGCTGTTCGACGCATCTCACTCCGCGCAGACCCCAGGCGGCGCTGGAGACCGGTCCGGCGGAGATCGCCGGTGGATCCCCATCTTGGCCCGGGCCGCGGCGGGCGCGGGGTACGACGGGCTCTACCTCGAGGTGCACCCGAACCCCAGCGAGGCGCTGTCGGACCGCGACACCCAATGGCCACTGGGCGAGCTCGCCCCGCTGCTCGACTCCTTCCTCGCCGTCCGCGCCGCACGCCGCGCATGCGAGGCTGTCTGAGCCCCGTGCGCAGCGTGCTGCTCTGCACCCGCGCGCCGTGGCCCCCGGTGGGCGGCGATCGCCTGCGGACCTTCCAGTTGACCCGGGCGCTCTCGACATTGGGGCCGTGCACCGTGCTCACTCTGGGGGACCCGGGGCAGCGCGCCGAGATCGCCCGAGGCCTCCCCTTCGCGGCGGATGTGCGAGTGGTCCCGTTGGGGCGGCTAGGAGCCGGGCTGCGGGTCGCCCGGGCGGCGCTCGCGAGTACCCCGTTGCAGCAGGCCCTCTATGCCGAGCCCGCAGTGCGCGCCGAGGTCGCGCGGGCCTGCGCGGACGCGGACCTCGTCGTCGCTCACCTGGTGCGGACAGCTGCTTGGCTCCCGCCAGAGCGCCCTCCGGTTCTGCTGTGCCTGCAGGATGCGCTGGCCGCGCAAGCCGCTGAGGCCGGCGCCGCCCCCGGACACGCTGGTGGATGGCGCAGGGCCGCGCTGCGTCTCGAGCAGCCACGCTTGCATCGAGCGGAGCTGGAGGCAGCGGCCCGGTCGGACCGGGTGAGCGTGATCACCGAGCGCGACCGGGACCTACTCGCTGCAGCCGGGGTGGACCCGTCGCGGATGTTCGTCACGCCGGCCTCGGTCGAGCGCATCGCTGAGACGCCCAGCACGCCGACCCCGGACACCATCCTCTTCGCGGGAAACCTGCGCACCGCCTCGAACCGAGACATGGCGGTGCACCTCGCCCGGCGCATCCTGCCGATGGTCCGAACCCAGCGTCGGTCGGTGCGGCTGCGCATCGTCGGAGTGCAGGCGCCCCGTGAGGTCACGGCGCTGGGTGGGCTCCCGGGCGTCACCGTGGTGGGGCCGGTCCCGGACATGGACGTCGAGATGCGTGCTGCCTGGCTCACCGTGTGCCCGCTCCGGTTTGGAAGCGGCGTGCAGAACAAGGTGCTCGAGTCTCTTGCGGCAGGAACCCCAGTGGTCGCCACGCAGCGGGTGTTGGACACCCTGCACCCGGACGCCGCACGCTGCGTGCGCACCGGCTCCCACGATCGCGCGCTCGCCGTGCACATCTTGAAGTTGCTCGGCGACCTGCCGGCCCGCAACCGACTGGGAGCCGCGGGGATCGCGTTTGTCCGCCAGCACCACGGGCCTGCCGCATTCGATGGACTGCTCCACGTGGCGCGCAGCCTCGCGCTCAGGGTTCGCTAAAGAACAACTGCTCCACAGGGCGGACGCCGGGGCGCGGGTCTCGCCAGGCGCGAGGAGCGGAGCATGCCTCGGCATGCGACCGACGAGCAACGCCGCGAGAACCGATGCATCCGGCGGTCGACCGGAGCAGTTGTTCTTGAACGAGCGCTCAGGGTTCGTTAAAGAACAAGTGCTCCACAGGGCGGACGCCGGGGCGCGGGTCTCGCTGAACGAGCGCTCAGAGCTCCGTAGCGACGGCAGGCGGCGCGTCGCCCAGCGGAGACGCCTTCGGCGCGAGGCCGACCAGCGAGTTCCCGCCGAGCAGCACGAGCCCGCCGAGCACGGCGCCGTGGCCGAGCAATGCCCACTCCTGGCGGTCGGTGACGAGCAGAATGAGCATCCCAAACGCCACCGCGGGCAGCGTGGCGAGGCAGGCGACAGCGAAGACGCGCCCCGCCGGAGGCGCGCCGATCCGGCGACCAAACAACAGCCGATACATCCCGGTCATCACCCCCAACAGCAGCAACTCCCAAACGAGCACGAGCAGCGTGATGATCGCCCCCAGGGTGAGCACCGTCGGCCCACGAATGGACCGTAGGAGCTCAATGAACTCGCGGCCGTCCACAGACAGGCGCGGCCCCAGCGCAGCATTGAGCTGCGACCACGGCAGCGCGAGCGGCACGGGCCGGTCGGGCGAGTAGCGGAGCAGGGCGCGGTCTCCCACCAGCACCCGGGGCCGGGTGTCGTCACCCACCGCCTTGGGGACTTCATCGGGCTCCTCGCGGGTGTCGAAGAGGATGACGATGCGGTCCGTCTCGATGATGCGGCCCGGCGCAGCCTCCACCGAGGCGTACCCACCGTCGATGTTCACCCGGGGCATGAAGGAGATGGCGCTGTCCTCCATTGCGTCGATGTTCGCGGCGATGCGTCGCATCTCCACCGCACCTTTGATGCTCCCCGCGACCAGCAGCGCGAAGAGCAGCAGCCCCAGCGCACGCCACGGGCCGATGTCGGCGGCACGGCGATAGATGGCGAACCCGCGGAACGGGCCACTGATGAGTTCGAGCAGCCCGGGAGGCGGCGGCGCGGTGAGCATGTCGGTCACGGCGAAACGCTAGCAGGCGGGCCGGTGGGCGACTGGAGCCCGAGTCCGGGACGGCGGTCCCACTCCGAAGTGATTTGACATCGATGAATCGCCGGTTATCTTTGGTCGGCTCATGATTTGTCACGTCACGAACGCCACCCTCCTCGCCGGCAGCTGCGCCTGTTGTCGCTGCGCCTGTCTCTCGACCGGGGTGTGCTGACGTCTTTCCACTGAACCAGTGAGACGCTTCGAGCCCGCCCCGGTCTGACCAGGGCGGGCTTCTTCGTGTCCGCTCCTCCCCTTCTTCGCTCTCTCTCGATTCAGAGTCTCCCGCTGCCGGGAGCCCGACCCTCTCGGAGCCGACATGTCTTCTCTCCCCACCGTGCACATCCTCTTCGAAAACCCTGCCTGGAACCCGCCGCTGGTCACCGCCCTGGAGGAGGCCGGGTTCCCCGTCGAGCTCCACTACCTGGACGACGGAGCCATCGACCCTTCCGTCGCGCCGCCCGATGGCATCTGGATCAACCGGGTGAGCCCGAGCTCGCACACCCGCGAGCACAGTCACACCGTGGCGATGGCCCGGGAGTGGCTCTTCTGGCTGTCGGCCCATGGCCGCCGTGTCATCAACGGGTCCCACGCGTTCGAGGTCGAGATGAGCAAGCTCCGCCAGGAGATCCTCCTGCGGAAGTACGGCGTCAAGACGCCGCGCACAGTGCTCGCCGCTGGCCGCGATGAGTTGGTGCGGCTCGCGCTCACCTTTGATGGCGCGTTCATCACCAAGCACAACCAGGGCGGCAAGGGCCTGGGGATCATGCTGTTCAACGACGCCGAGCAGTTTGAGGACTGGATCGACAGCGGGTCGTTCGACTGGGGTCCTGACGGCAAGATCATTCTGCAGCAGTACATCCAGCCTCCGGAGCCGTTCATCACCCGGGTGGAGCTGGTCGGCGATCGCTTCTTGTTTGCCATGCGCTCCCGCACCGACGAGGGCTTTCAGCTCTGCCCCTCGGACGCCTGCCAGGTTCCGGCCACGAACCCGGCGGTCTGCCCTATCGACGGGGAGGCTGACTCCATGCCGGCCAACGACAGCAAGTTCTCGCTCGCGCCGGTCCGCGCCGACGACCCGCTGGTGCTCCAGCTGCTGGAGCTCGTACAGGGCGAGGGCATCGAGGTCGCGGGGATCGAGTTCGTCGAGGACAGAGACGGCGAGCGCTATGTCTATGACATCAACGGCACCACGAACTACAGCGGCGTGCTCGCTCAGCAGATCGATATCGACGGGATGACCGAGGTCGTGCGCTACCTCAAGGACGTTGTGGTTCCTCAAATCGCCGCGTCGCGCAGGGCTGCCTGATCCGCGCCTGAGGCGGTAGGGTGAGGATATGACCCGCGCTCTGCTGCCCTGCCTGTTCGCGCTGCTCGTCGGCTGCACCCTGAGTCCGTTCGGCGCAGACGACGACGATCTCGTCGAGGACGACGATGACCTCGTGTCCAATGACGACGACGGGTCGAACGACGACGACAGCGCTGATGACGACGACGACGACGATGACGACGACGACGACGACGACGACGACGACGACGACGACGACGACGATGACGACGATGACGACGACGGAGCGACTTCGCTCGCCTACATCTACGCGCACTCCGCCGACACCCTCTACACGGTCGATCCGACCAGCTTTGTGGTCACGACAGTCGGCGTGTTCACCGGGGCGAACTTCCTCGCGCCCGACATCACCGATCTCGCCATCGACCCCCTGGGGAACATGTATGCGATCGGGTTCAACGACGTCTACACGGTCAACCCGCTCACCGCGGCCCTGACCCACCTGGGCACGTACTTCGACTTCGGCCCAGCCGTGAATGCAGCGACTTGTCTGCCCGATGGGACCCTGGTCATCGGCGGCGGTGGCACGCTCTACAGCGCGAGCACCACCGCAGCCACCCGCACACTCATCGGCAACGTAAGCGGGGACTGGGTGTTCGCCGGCGACACCGTGGGCCTGCCCGACGGACTGCTCTACAACCTGATGGCAGAGACGGACCCGAGCAACCCCACCTCACTGCTCACCGTGGACACCTCGACCATGGCAACCGCGGTCCTCGGCTCCACCGGGACCGGCGCAATGTTCGGCTTGGCGTTCCACGCCGTAAACGGACTGGTCTATGGCTTCACGGAGGCCGGCGACATCTACACGATCGATCCCTTCACCGGCGCGGCGACGCTGGGCGCGTCCACGGGCATCGCGTTCTGGGGAGCGACGACGAACCCGGCCCGGTGGCGGTGAGGCGCGCGACATCGGGCAGACTGCCGACGATGGACACTCTACTCGTCGAGCACTTGATGACCCGCGGCGTGATCACGCTCGGGATGCAAGGGAACCTCGCAGAGGCGAGCGACTTGATGAGCACCCATCGCATCCGTCACGTGCCCGTGGTGGACGAGCACTGCGGCGTGCTCGGAATCATCAGCCAGCGCGACCTGCTCCGCGGCGCGCAAGGCGGCGGGGGCGACCTACCGGCCAGCATCCAGCGCGTCTACCTGCGCAGCATCCCCGTGGACGAGGTGATGGTGCGCGACGTCGAGACCGTCGGGCCGACCACCACCATCCGTGATGCTGCCCAGCGCATGCTGGA
>Ga0222662_1000587_pt1 | contig 27494 bp, 18 predicted proteins | sample AntAcemetagen600_FD_179821 | JGI IMG/M metagenome (GOLD analysis project Ga0222662, IMG submission 179821) | Saline water microbial communities from Ace Lake, Antarctica - #600 | ecosystem: Environmental > Aquatic > Non-marine Saline and Alkaline > Saline | place: Antarctica: Ace Lake... | reverse complement strand
GCCAGATCATCTTGCGCAATACCTCGCGCTCAACTCCTCCAAACAAAGCCTCACCATTCACCGTCCGGCTCATCAAGTGATAATACCCCAGACATCCCTCCACCTTCTGCCGCTTCCTTCTCCTCATAACTACCAACCCTGCCATTTTACATCGCTTTGTCAATATATATTTGCCTGGTTTAATAAAATAAAATTATATTATTTCTTGCAAACACCCTTAGAGTTCTTCGCCCTGGTTGTATGGAAATACAAAAAAATAGCATTGTAACCATGGATTACACTCTTACTGGAAAAGATGGAGGTGTTCTTGATTCATCTGAGGGGAAGGATCCGCTTTCTTACCTTCATGGGAACGGGAATTTGATTCCTGGACTTGAAACTCGCATTGAAGGCAAGGCTGCCGGAGATGAGGTTACGGTTGAGGTGCCTTCGGAAGAAGCTTACGGGGCTGTTGATCCTGAGAAGAAATTTGATGTTCCTCGCTCACAATTTCCTCCTGATGCCGATATCAAGGTTGGGGCGCAGTTCCAGGCTGATGGTGGAAATGGAGGGCCAGTCCTTGTGAAGGTTGATTCTATTGAGGGTGATACCGTGAAAATCGATGCGAATCATCCACTCGCTGGCGTTGATTTAAACTTCGCAGTCAAAATTGTCGATGTTCGAGAGGCTACCGAGAAGGAGAGGGAGCACGGTCATGCTCATTGTGACAATCCCGGCAATTGTGGGTGCAGCTAAATAACTGCAGAGCTGAAGCGCTATTCCAGTTTTTCCAGCCCAAACCAGATCCAATGATGGTTTGGCTGGTTCCTCTATCTTTTTGTGGTCGTCGCAACCATTACTCGGTATCGATGAGTTTCATTAGCTGAAGTGCTTATTTCTCAGTAGCTTTACCAATAAAGTTTCGTTCGTTTCACAGGGTATTTTTCATTGCAGTGTAAACTCCTGCTGAGCTGATTCCTTTTTTCGGCGTTTCGGTCTTTTTTCGGTAGGTCTCCGACTTCCATGTCGACGGTTAACGCGGGCAGCCTCTTCCCAGAACTCATCCATATTTCGCAATTCAGAAAATGCTAAGCGGGCCTTTTTAACCGCTGTCTGGTGGTCGACAATGGGTCGAGGATAATGCCGGCCGAGAACGATATCCAGAGATTTCAATTCTCCACTTTGAACGAGCCATGGTTCGTGGATCTGATCTTCTGAAAGTGATGATAATTCCGGAACCCACCGCCGAATGAAGCCACCGGAAGGATCCTGGTCCCTACCCTGCTTTACCGGACTGTAGATTCTCAGAGTATTTATTCCGGTCACCCCACTCTGCATCTGAACCTGGGAGAAATGTATGCCCGGTTCATAGTCGATAAATTGCCGCGCGAGGAAGTCTTTGAACGATCTCCAATCCAACCACAAATCATAGGCTGCAAAAGATACGAGCATCGCCCTCATTCTAAAATTGATCCATCCGCGAGTCCGCAGGGACCTCATGCAGGCATCAAGAAATGGGTACCCCGTTTGTCCGCTGCACCAAGCCTCCAACCTTTCTGGATCTGGATTTCGTGGGCGGAGATTTTCGCAGGCTCGATTGAAGCAGTGATGCTCGATCTCTGGTTCAGCCTCCAGTTTTTGCATGAAATGGCAGTGCCAGTGACAACGTGATAGGAATGAATTTCCATCCGCTCGAGGTAAAGATTTACCCATTGCCTCACGGACCCTCGCCACGGCGGAACGAATGGAGAGACAACCCCAGGAGAAGTAAGGACTCAACCGAGAACAATGATCATAGGCGGTGACCGGACTGCTCATTTTTTTTCGATACCCCTTTCCTCTTCCTTCTATAAAAGAATCCAGAACAGCCCGACCTTCAATCTCACCCCCTACCATGTCCGTTTCAGTTACCCATCCCTCCTCGCGATTGGATAGTTTGTTTGGAATTTCCTCGCTCACCAATTGACCACTCCGCTCACGCAACCGGATCGGAGCATCCAAGGGTGCGTCCTTCATCCTCTCCCGCCAGAGACCCGCCCATCCATCGCGGTCACAAAGTCCTCGAATTACCCCATTTTGTGATATCTCAGTCCAAACAACACCCCGGTTCTTCGCCCAGATCCCGACCTCCCGATCCCTTCGATAAGTTATCTCATTCCCTGTCTCCTCATGGGACCACAACGCCTGAAAACCAATCTCAGACCTGATAGCTTCGAGAACTTCGACTGCCTCTCCTCTCCTGACAACCAACCGATTCCCGAGTTTTTTCAGGGCTGCATCCAGCTCGCGCAAGGCCTGCGCCTGAAAGACACCGTGTATCTCGCCATAGTCAGGTGCCTCCACGACCGCAGGTTCAATGATAAAAATGGCAAGCACTGGGCCAGCATTCGCGGCTTCGACCAATGGCCTGTGGTCGGAAATTCTGAGGTCACGTTTAAACCACACGCATTGCAAATCTGATGAACGACTAGCCATTCCTTAAACAAAGCGAAGCAGCTTCGTCCGCAACTCGCCAATTCAGAAAAAGCTACTCGGTCGGATGCATCCCATGCGCCGCATATTTCTTGGCCAATGCCAAGCGATGAATCTTCGCGTTGTGCCGAACATCAACCGGGAAATCCTTGCGGAAAAAGAAGTGACGAATGGGCTTCGTCATGCTGGTTTTCGAGCCGATTTCACGCAACTCCGCAATCCACTTTGAAATCTCCTCTTCATTCTCAGGGTAAGACCCAGCCTCGGGTTCAACTACAATCCCGGGCACTCGATTCCCTTTTGGACCCATGCCAACCAAAGCGGTTCGGAAGACTTTCGGATGACAGTTAAACACCTGCTCACAACACTCCGGGTCGAAGACCGCTCCCTTCTTGGTAGTCACTCTCTCCACAACACGGCCACAGAACCACAGTCTCTCCTCATCATCAAAATATCCCAGATCACCCATGCGATGCCAAATGCGAGATCCATCGATCACCTTTGCCATCTTTGTCGCGTCCTCGAGCTTGTCGTATCGACGGGTTACCATCCTCCCACTTGCTACGATCTCTCCCACCTTCCCAGTCCCCAGCGGGCTCAAGTCCTCTGCACTCATGATGTCTGGTGAAATTTCAACGACTCTTACTTCCACTCCCGGCAAGGGTCTTCCAACACAAATACCTTTACCCTGTTCGGTTTCAGAAGCGACTCCCCGTATGTCCGCTCCCTCAATGGCTGTCAGCGGCAGAGCTTCCGTCGCACCATAAGGACTATAAATCCGGGCATTGGGAACGACAGGACGTAGCCTTTCCACCAAACTTGGTGATAACGCAGCCCCGGCGGCGAGAACCCGTCGTAGGCTCGCGATCTTCTTCCCACTCCTCTCGGCCTCCTTGGCAACACGGTTCCAAAGGACGGGGGAACCAAAGCTATTGGTAACACCCGCCTGGTTCATTACCTTGATCTGTAGTGATGGGTCGGCTTTCGCCGGACGCCCCGGATCCATTGGAGGGACAATGGTAGTCATCCCGAGCGCTGGATTAAAAAGAGCAAAGACCGGCAACATCGGATAATCTACCTCGCCGGGTTCGATTTCAAATCGTTCCCGAACCGCATGGATCTGGGCTTGGAACATACCGTGTTCATAGCAGACTCCCTTTGCCGGGCCAGTGGAGCCGGATGTGAAAAGGATAGCCGCTTGGTCATCGGGCGCTGTCTCGACAACTGGGAACTTGGGCAGGAGTCCGGTGGTCGCCAGCGCATGAACCAAGCGTGTTGAAAAGCGTTTCCGGACGCTTCGGAAGGTTGGACGAAATAGTCTCGAGAGGAATATACCCTTAGGTATCCCAAAAACAGCATCCGGCTCGGACCGCCGAACGCATTGGAGAAACCCCTTTAACCCCATGCCTGGATCGATCACTACGGGAATTGCACCGACCTGAAGAATTGAAAAGACCCCGACAATCAATTCTAGCCCTGGGCGGGCCATGACGAGTACCCGGGAATTCTTTTGCACGCCTGCAACGACAAATCTACCCGCCAAATTTGAGACCATTTCTTCGAGTTCCCGGAAATTCGTGTCCGCAAACTCAACCTCATTCCCTTGAACGGAAGGAATACGAATTGCCGTACGCTCGGGTGAATCCTCGGCTCTAACCGAGAGATACGCGGCCACATTGGCATTACCATTCGAACTATCCATGCTCCCCCACTTTCAGCACACGCTCCAAGCGTTCGATGTCTCCCAACGTGTCGACCCCGATCGTTTCGTCCTTGGTCAATCCGACTCGGATTTCAAATCCATTTTCGAGCGCTCTCAATTGCTCCAGGCATTCTATCTTTTCCAGTGCAGAAGGTTTCAACTGCAGAAAAGCCTCCAAAAAATCAGCCCGATAACCGTACAGCCCGAGATGTCCAAAAACGGGCAAGACCTTCATCAGGTCTGCTGATGGCTCGCCCTGAGAATCCCGACTCCACGGAATCGGTGCTCTGGAAAAGTAGAGTGCCTTTCCATTCACACCCAATACGACTTTTACCTGGGAGGGGTCCGCTAGACGAGCAGGATCAAACAATTGTACAGCCAGCGTGCTCATTGCTACTCCCTCTTCACCGAGCAGCCTGAAGAGATTATCGATCTGGGGTCCTGTGACCAACGGTTCATCAGCTTGCACATTGACCACAAAATCAGCTCCGATTTGGCGATTTGCAAAAGCAATCCGATCGGTACCACTGGCAAGGCTTGGGTCTGTCCGAATGCATTTGTAGCCCTCGGCCTCGAGAACTATCGCCAGTTCCTCATCCCCAACGGCAAAATACAGCGGGATGCCCGGTGAAACGTTCTGAATCCTTCTGGCGGTACACAGGATTAATGGTACTCCTTGGATCGGATGAAGGAGCTTTCTGGGAAAACGCACCGACTGCAGTCGGGCTGGAACGATTATTGCCTTGGGAATTGCCACTCCACCAGCATTCGGCGAGAAACGGCTGGGTCAACCGTTTCCGTTTCCTCAAGCCTTGGAATCGCCACGGCTCTTGGCGGGGTCAACATAGATGGTCACATTGGCAGCATTATCACCCAAAATGGCTTGCGCTCTTCGGATCGCATTAGCGGTTGAGAGTGTTGGGTTTGAAATCGACTCCAGAAAGATGTTCTCCCTGCCAATCCTGTCGATCAGACCGGAGCTTTTAAAGACCCGATAAATGTCCTTTCTCACCCCACTCACGACGACACTGCGACCATCCTCGTTCACATAAGTTATCAATTCATCGAGAGCCATCACACTGGAGGCATCGAGCAATCGGGCATTTTTCATGCGCAGAATCACGATTCGCAGATTCGGGTCATCGCAGGTCCGGCGCATTTGATCCCGAAAGAGATCGGATGCCCCGAAAAACAAATCCCCCTCTACATGAACAATCGAAACTTCCGGTATCGACCGTTCAGACTTCTCTTCTTTTACTGCAAGTTGCCCCTCCTCGTTGAATTGATACTCGACCAACTCAGGATGAGCGGCTTGCCGGAGAAAGAGCATTATAGACAGGCCAGTTCCCACATAGATAGCGGAATCCAATCCGAGCAATAGACCCGTTATTACCGCGGCGAAAAAAACCGCTGTATCGGACCGTGTCGAGTGGGTCACTAGGCGGATATTTCTCACATTTATAAGTGAAATCCCTATGCAGATAATCAACACTGCCAAAGTCGCTTGAGGTATATACTGAACGAGAAAGCCGATGGTCACGGCCCCCAAAGCAACGAGCAAGCCACTGTATATCGAAGCAAAAGGTGTTTTAGCTCCGCTGTTAATATTCAAGGCACTCCTCGTCAACGAACCGGATGCTGGCATGCCCGAGAAAAACCCGCAGGCAATATTCGCAAGCCCCATGCTGAGCATTTCCTGATTAGTATCGAGGCGTGCGCCTGAGCGTGCAGCCAAACTCTTCCCGATAGAGGTTCCCTCCAACACACTGAGGAGTGCAATTGCCAGAGATCCACTCAACAGAGTCGAGGCCAATGAGAAATCCAGAACGGGCGGCGTAAACTTCCACTCCGAAGCGCTCACAGCATTAAGAAATGTAAGATCGTTCCACCCCAAAGGTGCGAATGCGAGCGCCACAAATGACATAATTACCAGCGTGATGCCTACATTTGGTAGCTTGGGTAGCTTCTTACTGATACCAAAGTAGACCACAAAAGTGAGGACACTCAGCACGAGTGAGGGCAGATGGGTCTCCGGCAAATGTTTGGCTGTATAATAAATACTTTCGAGAAAAGAACCCGCCTCTTCGTCTTCGGCAAATGTGAACCCCAGGGCATTCTTGACCTGGTTTAAAGTAATCAACAAGGCAGCAGCCGTAATGTAACCGGTAACCACCGTTCGCGAGATGAATTGGATAAAAGAAGCAAGCCGTAGATAAGCCCCAATCATCAAAAATATTCCGGCCAATATTACGATCATAGGTACCAGGACCAACTTATCCTGAACCAGAGCAACCGTTGCAAAGGTGCTCATGAGTAGAACGGATGTCGCGTTGGTCGGACCAAGGACAATAAAATGGCCCCTGGAAAACAAAGGACCGATCACAGAAGCTATCGCCGAAGCAAAGATCCCGTAGTAAATGGGAAGCCCTGCGATGAGGGCGTAAGCCATGCCCTGGGGAAAGGCCAGAAGGGCGACATTGATCCCAGCTTTAAAGTCAGCGGAAAACTGCTCTTTCCCGTATCCACGAATTTGAGTTCGAATCGGAAAAAGATCGAGTTGGGAAATCTCAGCGAATTTCGCAATTGGCGAGCGAGCGATTCGCCACATTCTGGATTTTGCCATCTTTAACAGATAAGGCCGAGTCGGAATGACGATCAACCCAAATTAGTAAACAAATAGAGGTGTCCGAAGAACTAATACGATGAGCGAAAATCATACCGAAACGAGTCGGGACTTGCCGTAAAAGTAAGACTTTCTATCTTTTTAAACATGAGGTTCATCCAAGCTATCCCACTATTTTTACTCATCGGAAGTTTACAGACACCGGCAGCCAGTGTCATTTTTATCCACCCTGATGGGACAGGATTGGGCCACTGGAATGCGGCGAGGCTTCTCATTACCGGACCCGACGGGATGACAAACTGGGACCGGTTAACCGTGCTGGCAGCCTATCGTCCGCATCAGAAAAACTGGCTCTCCACTACCTCGCATGCGGGAGCGACCGTTCATGCCTATGGAAAAAAGGTCCACCACGATTCATTTGGAATGGATCAAGACCAGCCATTGGAATCCGCGTCGGGTAAACCAAAAAGTATTTTGAAAGAAGCGCAGGACGCTGGTATACGAACGGGAACCATTAATTCCGGTCACATAGCCGAGCCGGGTACCGCGGTTTTCGCCACGAGTTCCGAATCGCGCAAATATACAGTGTCGATTTCGGAGGGAGTCATGAAGAGCGGCCTCGATGTGCTCTTTGCTGGTGGTGAAACGTTTTTGATCCCAGAAGGTTCCGTCGGCCATTTTGGGGTTGAGGGTCTTCGGACAGATGGCCGAAACCTGATCGAAGAGGCGAAAAAGGAAGGGTATCGGATCATTTACACCCGGGAGGAACTGATGAGTTTAACGGAGGACACTAAAAGAGTTATTGGTATCTTTGCGCCGGGTCACACCTTCAACGACGACACGGAGGAAAACGTGCAGCAAAAAGGAATCCCTCTTTACTTACCCAACGCCCCCACCCTTGCCGAAATGACTGATGCGGCCCTTCGTATTCTTGGATCAGATCCCAGCCGTGAATTCTTTCTCATCGTCGAAGAGGAAGGCTCGGACAATTTCAGTAATAAAAACAATGCAGGAGGAATGCTCGAAGCCGTCATCCGCGCCGATGCCGCCATTGGAATCGCCCAAAAGTTTCTGGAAGCCCAACCCTATCGGGAGACCTTGATCCTGGTCGGCTCCGACAGTGACGCTGGCCACCCCACCGTATTAGCGCCCCGCAACTTTCCAGAGACTGACCCCCTCCCGAAATACGGCAAAAACGGTGCGCCTATTCACGGTTCAAATGGGCAGGGGGGAACACCTTTTCTCTCTCTCCCGGATGCTTTTGGGAACACGCACCCTTTTGGAATCGCCTGGGCGACTCGTCAGGATGTCGCTGGCAGTGTCGTCGCCAAAGCGAGCGGATTCGGCAGCACAAAAATGGGCAGCACAATCGACAATACCGGGATTTTTGAAATCCTGCATGAAGTCCTTTTCGACTCTCAACTGATCGACTGAGGACAGAGAGGCCAGCAGCAGACCTGAGCGCGAGCGGCGTTAGGCTGACTTGATTACGCTACGCTCGGAGCTATCCCAGTAGCCGCTCGACTTGTACGCAATGGCTAATGCGGCGATCACCGCCGTCTCACTCCGAAGAATTGAAGGACCCAAGTGACGGACTCGGTATTCTCCGCCGCGAATGGTCTCTTGCTCTTTTGGTGAAAAGCCTCTCTCGCTTCCCATAACCAAAGTTAAAGCGGCGGGCAGTTTACCCTCTACTCCACAAAAGCCCCCTGTTGCTAGATAAGGGTCTAAAACCACAACCTCTCGACCATTTTCGAAGGAACCCAGCACCTCATCCAAACCGTTAAAAAGCCTATAGTGTGGCAACGCGGTCCGAAAACCCTGCTCCAAGCCCTGACAGAAGACTTCCGCCACCGACTCCGGCGCCATGGCCCGACTCTCCGCATAGCCCTCCGGCGTTCGATCCAAGACAACAAACCCAACCGAGCGCACCCCGATTGTCGCAGTATGGAATAATATTCGCTTGGCATCGGATGGCCGTGGGAGCCCCACGATCAAATCAAGTTCAGAGGCTGGATGGATTGTCGCTTCCCAGCGCATGTCACGGATGCGAACGGTGCCGTCGCTTTCCTCATGAAACGTCCCAATCCCGCGTGGACCGTTGACCACGCCTACGCATATTTCAGTCGTACTCAGTCGCCGAATTCTATCGGTATTCGGATGCTCCGGCGGAAACTCGTAGGTCTCCTGCTTGCTTTCGAGAAGGAGCAGATTCATTCGATAAATTGAAGAGGGATCAGATCAAACCCTTAATCCACTCTTTTAGTTGAATCACCCCATCCATACCGACTGTAGCAAGGAGGTAGATGATGTATGCATAGAAAGCTGCGGAAAGGACCCCGAGAAAGAAGCTCGCAAGCGCTATCAATCCATCGTCTTCGGCAAGAGAGATTCCCACCAGAAAAATGACGATCGCCGGCAACGTATTTGTTAGAGGGATGGGGACAATCATAAGGGCAGCCATGCCTATTACAATGACCCCCAAAAAAATCCGACCTCCGCGCAGATTAATCCACCTCATCCTTGGTCGGATCAACTTCTCTCCCAGATGCAGGAATCGTGTGGCAGAACGAAAAATCTTACCCGCCTTTTCCCGTGAGAACTCCTTCCTCAGTGCCCGTTCCGGCAACCAGGGCCTGACTCGTCCCGCGACCATCTGAGCACCGAGGAGAACCAGCAGAACCCCAAAGGGTGTGCTATAACCCGGAGCGGGAACGGGAAGAGCGCTCGGTAGCGAAAGAAGTACTAGAAGCACACCGAAGCCTTTATCACCGACCCGGTCAAAGATCTCTCTCACGGATAGAGTGTTGGTTTCACCTTCGATGAGATCGATCAGGTTTTCGGACAGAGTCTTTCTAGTTGATTCCATATTGTTGAGTTTTGTCCTACACACTAAGAACCAATACGGACAGACAATTTCAGTGAAAAAGTTACGTCGATGAGGTTATAATAAGAAGAAGGTTTATGCTCTCTACCTACTAATTCTGAATAAATTTTAAATTCGGGCAAAGAATTCACGGAAAAGACTTGCCTGCAGACTCATGCAGCACTTTTATCTACCGTTTTTCCATGAAAGCCACGATTCAATCCCAAGGTCGCCAATTTACCGTTTCGGAGCAAGATGTTCTCTTCCTCAACAAAATCGTAGGGGCGGAAGAAGGCTCCGACGTTGAGGTCCGCGAGGTCCTCATGGTGGGATCCGGTGCAGATGCCCGGATCGGCACACCATTCGTCGAGGGCGCATCCGTCACACTCACTGTACTAGAAAATAAGAAGGCCAAAAAAGTCATCGTTTTCAAAAAGCGTCGCCGCCAAGGCTACAAACGGCGCAAAGGACATCGCCAGCACCTATCCGTGGTGCGTGTTACCGCTATTGAACCAGGCAAATAAAATAGGAGAACTTAGAAAATGGCTCACAAGAAAGGACAAGGAACTTCACGGAACGGACGCGACAGCAACTCAAAGCGTCTGGGTGTTAAAAAGTTTGGCGGTCAGGCCGTTGTAGCTGGTAACATCATCATTCGCCAGCGAGGCACTAAATATCACCCTGGTGAAGCAGTCGGCATGGGTCGTGACTTCACACTGTTTGCGCTGCGCGATGGCAAGGTGAAATTTGATCGTGAGCGCCGTAAGGTGTCGATCGAGTCAGTTGCCTAACCCTGATCGCTGGGGTTGCGACCTACCGCTGTAGTTATTACGACGGTATCCACTAGTAGCTTAGCTTCTTAGTTACAAAAAATTTTCGAGAATATTTGAAATCTCGGATTTACTGTTTGCATTCGTTCCCAAGCTTTGTGGCATAGGAACTATGTTTGAAGAACTGACGCAAAAGGATCTCGACCGTCGTTTGGGTATTGGCAACTCACTTTATTCAAAAGGAGACTTAGCTGACTACGTAAACCTCAAGCTTGAAGCAATTGGAGGCCGTGGCTTCCAAAAAACAGGTGGTGCGGCTGTCATGGACTTAGCCAAGCCCTTCCTTCGGAGTGTCAAAGCTCGTTCCCACTTGGCCGAATCGCCGTTGCCCCCCGCGGATCGGAGGATCCAGAATTTCCTGGAGCGCTTCGCTGCAGAAGTCGGAGAAGAAGCCCCGAACCTTCCCCGGGAAACCTTCAACCTGGATCGTCACGGACTCGCCCGCATTCTCTCCCTGCCAGGCGGCAGTGATCACTTCAAAAGCTCCATCAATGATAGCTACCGGGTCGCTCAGGGGGTTTTGCACAATCCAAAGAGTGATCGCCGCACCACCGCTGGTGTTTTTCATGTAACGGACTGGGGTCTCCCGGTTCCCTGGGATAAAAAAGCGGTTCCTCCCCTCACGGCCCTCCGTCTTTTTCGAGCCGCCGTCAATCCACCGGAAGAATTCACGTTAGTGCCGCTCACATCAGAGCAGGAGAAACCATCCCACTGCTGGGTCTCCCTTTTACTACGACCAACCGTTCGCCCGGAGGTCCGGGGCTATGCACCTCGCAAGTCAATGGAAGTGCGATTTTTTGCACCGGGAGTCCTCTCCAGTAATCTCGATTTCGTAGAATCGATTTTTGGAAACGCGGGGGATCCCTTTCTTCCCGAAAACGACGCAGGCCTGGATGCCACTGGCTGGTCCGGACAGACCGGATGTGTTATCCTAGCCCCCCACCTGGGCCGATTGACGAAGAAAGAATTAGGCCTCCCAAAAATCGCCGACGCCACGGAAAGGCAAAAACGAGACGGCATGTGCTGGGAAAAGGAAGAGGAACTGTATAACGACGGATCCGCTTTTAAAATCACCCTGCGCACGACGGACGGGACGATCGTAACCGCCATCTCTGACAGCTACTTCGGTTACTCGAAGAAGGAAGTTAAGACCCAGATTAGCTACGCGACCAACCTCTGTGGTCAAGCGGAGGAAGAACACGCCGGCGGAGCCCTTGTATTCCCCAGTTATGACTTGGGAGAGGAGTTCTCACCCAGAACGATGGGTCCGAAAAACGGACAAACGTTTGCCTCTGTCCGCGAGAAGTTTGCGTCCGTCATCGATTTCCAGGCTGAGGGCTATGGGGTTGATCGCAAATTCCCATCGATTATTTATGTGCCGGAAGACACTAAAATCAGTCTGGAGGAACAGACGGTCAGTTGGACAACGAAAAATGGAGAGCAACAACTCCAGCTCGATCCAACCTGCATCTACATTTATCCATCTGGCTACCAGGTGCGAATGATCAAGCCAGCAGAAGGTCGCCGCTGGCGCTTGCGGGGCACGAATCCGGAGGCTACCTTTTGCCACAAACCCTGCACTGTATCCGGTGGTGGAAAATCGGAGATCTCCAAATCACTTGAAGATGCCATTATCACTGGGCCTGTATACGTCTCCAATTTTAAAGAAGACTTCAAGAAAGTGCAGGAAGTTCTCGATTATGATTTCAGCGAGAGATTTTCTGCATCGGAGCGAAACCGCAAAAACAGCCGGAGTATTCTCAGCGCTGAGCGTTCCCTCGGATCGGTCATAAAGCTCCTGACCCCATCGGGTATCGACTACACGGATGAATACAACAAGTGGCTGGGATCTATCCCCCAGCACGTCAAAGACTTGGTTTTCATCATCAAGAGATTCTATAAAACGGATTGGAGCGATGATTGGATGGATCGTTTCTCAGTAGATATTGTGGACGGCCAACCTGGTTACGAATTACGGTATCGGAGCAAGAAGCTGGCGACCCAGTTCCTTCGTGTTGGGTATTCGGAGGACGGATCCTGGAGAACTTTCGGACTTCGCAAGGACTTCTTGCCCGCATTCAAAATATCACGGGAAGACGACATCAGCGCGAGCATGGTTGTGCCCACCGATTTGGTCAAAGGCTTCGCTGCCAAAATGACTCGCAAATCGATCAAATTTACAACGAATTGTGAATACAGATTTTTCCAACGTCCAGACGACGCGATCATACGCGGCTACGACAAACAGGCGGAGAAAGATATATCCAGAGAAGGGGTCTTCCTCTCGAACTATCATCCACTAACACGGGAAGAAGTTAAGGACCAGATCAAGGACACGATTCGCTTCGAACAGTATACGGAGCCGATGCACAAGCGCCTCACGGAGTTTGATGAAGCACCTGCACCGGATTATTGCGCCTCCTCGGCAAATCCAAGAATTGTTGATGGGGCTCGGACAAAGAATCCCCGTTACCTTCAAATCCGACCCGATTTAGAAAACGTGAAGGGGAATTACATGGCCGACATAGCCGCTCACCTGGCTCGGGAAATCGGTCCGGACGAACCCGCTCAGTTCCCGGTAAACTCTGTCCTCCCCGGTCATCGGAACAATCCGCCGGATCTGGCAAACGGGATCCGCGCACTTTGCGCCTTCAACCCGATTCACTACCTTGAACTACCGGAACTCTTCATGGAGTTTACCGCCAGCCTTACGGGGAAATCACCTTCGACAACAGGGGCAGGCTCTGAAGGTGCTCTTACGAAAGGTCCCTTCAATGCACTACTGCCTATTCACGATCTGAACAACGCATTGGTCAGCTATATCCTGAGCGGCTACCCGGCCTTTATGACTTCTGCCGGATACGTGGGTCCAAAGATGCGTGTGGATCACGACATCAGCCTCCTCGTGCCGGAAATTTGGTCCCGCTTGTCGCCTGAGGAACGGGAACCGAACTACATGTTTAAGGAAGGATTCCTCGAAAAGGTGGATGACTTTGACCACGACGGTGAACGCATCCTAGGTAGTCGACTCGGTTATCGCATTACTGCCCGATTCGTCCGCATTATTCTCGGGCGGATTTTCAACAACCCGACCTCGGTCATCCCGAAAGATATGCTGGAACCGGAGTTGCAAGACAAGGAAGCCTACGTGGACAGCATCCGCAATATCGTCGAAGCCCAACAACGCGTCGCTGGAAACTACTTCAAGGATAACTCCATCGAACTCGCATGCCCTCCCCTCAAAGCACTTCTCACCATTATGGCGGAAGGTAGTTTTGAAGGAAAAGGGATCGATGATCCCGATATCCGCAAACAATTCTCAAGGGAGTCTCTTCTCGCTTCGGACTGGTATGGCCAGCGCCTGCAAAACCAAGTAGCCTTTGATCGAAAGCATCTGGAGGGTCAGTCCTCTTACTTGAAGCAAATCCGAGGGAACATCCGTTTCCTGGATGGCGTTGGTGAATCATTCATGGCAGAGCGGGAAACGATCATCGACGGTGAACTACGGAAGGTGAACGACAGCGGTTACGCGAAGTCCCTCATCGGCACTATCGGTTGCGACTTCCCCGGGAAGTAGAGATAGATCACAGTTATCCAAGACCTACTGGATGAATTCTCTATCGGAAGAATTCGAAGGATCCTGAGGTTGCGGTTCACTCTTTCTTGCTTCTGCGGCCCAAAGTCGTAGAACATTCCGGATGTCTACCGATGAACAGAAAGTTTCCGACAACCAGCTACGGCAGGTGCGGATCGAGAAGTTAAACACCCTCCGCGAAGCGGGTATGGACCCGTTTCGGGCCAATGCCACGCAAAGCCACAGCTCTACAGAGGCCATCGCCGTTTATCGCGATGATGTTGCAGATGAAGAACAGGACACCGTTTCGGTCGCCGGACGGATTGTTGCGTTCCGCGTAATGGGTAAAGCCACGTTCCTCAAACTGTTCGATCGCGACGGCAAAATCCAGTGCTATGTCCGGCGCGATGAAATCGGTGAAGAAGAATATGCCCGCTTCAAAAAGCTTGATTTGGGTGACTTCATTGGGGTTACGGGAAAACTGTTCCGCACGAAATCCGAAGAAATCACCGTTCGGGCAAAGTCCTACGTGCTGGTGACCAAAACTCTCCGCCCCTTGCCTGAGAAGTGGCACGGCCTTACCGATGAAGATCAAATCTACCGTCAGCGTTACCTGGATCTCATTGTCAATGAAGACAGCCGCAACCGCTTCAAACTACGGAGCGATATCATTAAAGAGATTCGGAAGTATCTTTGGGAAAAAGATTTCATGGAAGTGGAAACCCCTGTCCTGCAATCCATATCCGGAGGCGCTGCCGCTCGCCCCTTTCACACGCACATGAATGCGCTCTCCTGCGATTTCACTTTGCGGATCGCCCTGGAGCTCTATCTCAAGCGCCTTCTCGTGGGTGGAGTGGAACGTGTGTTTGAACTCGGTCGCGTCTTCCGCAATGAAGGCGTCTCCCGCCGCCACAACCCCGAGTTCACCATGCTGGAGGTTTACCAAGCCTATTCAGACTACCGAGGGATGATGGACCTCGTAAAGGGTCTCATCACCCACCTCTGCGAAAAAGCACTGGGCACTACCACGGTAACCCGACACGACGGCACTGAGATCGACCTCGCAAATGGTTGGTCCGAACGCAGATACAAGGACCTGATCATCGAGTGCACGGAATGCCCCGAGTGGTTCACCCTCTCCAAGGAGGAGAAGCTCAAGAGGACCGAGACCATGGGGATCGAGGTCGATCCGGAACTGGAAGACTTCGAGATCACCAACAATGTTTTCGAAAAGCGGATCGAGCCCACGCTCATTCAGCCCACCTTTGTCACCCATCTCCCGAAGGAATTGATCCCGCTTGCAAAACTGAGCCCGGACGACGAATCGACGGTCGAGGTCTTCGAACTTTGCATCAACGGGCAGGAGATCGCCCCAGCCTACTCCGAGCAAAATGATCCTCTCGCCCAACGGGAAATGTTTGAGGCACAAGCTGGAGAAGAAATTCAGAAGGTCGACAACGACTTCCTGTACGCCCTCGAGCACGGCATGCCCCCGGCTGGTGGAATGGGCATCGGTATTGATCGCCTTGTCATTCTCCTAACAGGTGCGGCAAATATTCGGGAGACCATCCTCTTCCCCCCGATCAGGCCGAGTGAGGGGTAAATTGCTTTACTCTTCCGGGGCCGAATACTCTTCCAGAATCGAGCGGAAGCTTCCCATGCTCGCCTTACTCTTGAGTTGAACCGGTATCATTCGATCATCGGCTGATATCCAGACCTCAATCAAGGCACCCTCGGGGCGGGCGAATATTGCCCGAACCCCCTTGAAATCCGCTGTTATGTGAAACGCTTGAAACTTCCCAGCCGGAGTTCTCACGGTTTCCGGTCCATCGACCTTAAACTCAATTAGATCAATGACTTTTCCATCACTGACCCATACAGGATGAGTTCCTTTTCGCAAGGGAACCGCCCCACTCCGGAAGGCAAAAACAACCGAAAGTGGGTCCTGAGTCCCGGGCTGAAGGGCAAGGACCTCCCTAACGTCCCCGTTCTTCGAGTAGCGAACGGTTTCGGTTGACCAGTCAAAGAAGGTTCCGTGAACGGTCTCTTCCCCCCTTTCATCACGAATGTAACCTTCCGACCGTGGGACCCCTTCCGTAAACTGAGTACGGATGATGGTGTGAAAGTCATATACCGTTCGCATGAACGCATTGGCTTTCGCTTCCAGGGTAGCTGTCCAGAGGCCTCCGACATCAGAATTCTCATCGATACTGATCTCGACATCTCCCACAGAGACAAAGCTCCAACGCAGGCTATAGACCGCCTTCTCTCCAGCAAGAGGGCCCTTTTTCTGGTTCTTTTCAGCTCCTTGGCCTAGGCAGGTAAGACTCAGAAACAAAAGGGGTAGCAACAACTTCATTGGCAATAAATTACACTACTTTCGCTTTCTGCCAAGCGGATCTATTTTAAGTGCGAGCCTTTACAATAAACTTTCGAGGCTGGATTTGAAAACGGTTTTTTTTGAGGCAGAATCCGGGGGAATAACTCACCGACTCCAATCCAGCATTCGCTTCAGTGGGATGTAAGCTTTCTTGCGGATTTCTTCGTCCATCACAACTTCCGGCTTACCATACTTCAGGGCATCGCGGACCCCTTCGATGGTATTCATTTTCATATACCGGCAATAGTTACAGGCCCCACGGTCTGCCGTGCCGGTCCGATAATCTCCACAGGCGACCTGTTGCGCCGGTGCTGCGATGAACCGCTTTTCCGGTACATCGCGTTGCAGCCGGTGCAACATACTCGTCTCGGTCGCTACGATAATTTCCTTACTGGTATGGTTGCGGGAAAAGTGGATCATCCCCTCGGTGCTGCAGACCTCGTCTGCAACGGAGCGAACGGCATTCGTGCATTCGGGATGCGCGACGACGGGTGCCGCCGGAAATAAGTCCTTAACCCGTTGAATAGACTGCTCGGTGAAAAGCACATGAACATAACAACTACCGGGCCAGAGGCGCATTTCCCGCCCGGTCTTTTGCGTGACCCACTGACCCAGGTTCTGGTCTGGAACAAAGAGTATCTCCTTATCTTCCGGAACCTGAGTGACAATCTTTGCCGCATTGCCGCTCGTGCAAATTACATCGCAGAGGGCTTTTACTCCGGCGGAGCAGTTGATGTAAGCAACGACATAGACATCGGGATGTTCCTCTTTGTAAGCCGCCAGTTTCTCGGGAGGGCAGGAATCAGAGAGGGAACAACCGGCACCCAAATCCGGTAAAATCACCTTGCGGGTTGGATTTACGATTTTCGCCGTCTCCGCCATGAAATGAACGCCACAGAAAAGGATTTGTTCTGCCTGGGTTTCGGCAGCCTTAAAAGCCAGACCGAGGGAATCACCAAGATAGTCAGAAATCTCCTGGATTTCATCGATCTGGTAATTGTGCGCGAGAATTACCGCGTTTTTTTCCTTTTTCAGCTCGAGAATTTCTTGCTGGATGTCACTCAACCCTTTGCTCCGAGTATTCGGCTCGATCACGTAGGGTACGAAATCTGTCTGCGTCGTTGTCATCAAAGAAAAATAAACACATCTTCGGGAAAAATACCAGCGGGAAGGCGGTTTGGTGCTTTCGAATGAGATTCATCCATGTTTATCTCTAACCATGGCGGCAATTCCGTTCTTTCTTCGACTGATAGCAGTCGCTTCCGGCTTGGGTATCGCCCAGTGGAGCTCGGAAGCGGTCTCGTTTTCCAGTGCCCCTGGATTCGTCTTTTCGGTGATCCTTCTGACGGTTTTCCTAACCCTGTTGAAACCTCTCTTGGTTCTACTGATGCTTCCCTTTGTGATTTTGACACTGGGCCTTGGGCTCTGGGTCGTAAATGCACTTTTGGTCAAGCTTACCTCTACCATCATTCCAGGGTTTCTTCTCGCTGATTGGGGAGGTGCGTTTTGGAGTGCTTTTTGGGTTAGCGTCTTGGCGATAGGAGCGGCAGCCCTGACAGGTAAGCAAAATGGCCAGTTTCGACGAGTTGTCGTGCGGCAAAATGGGTTTCGAATCGAGCGACCCGAGACCAGCGAGCGCAAGAGTAAGAAAGAGGATGATGTCATTGATATCTGAACCGCCAACAAGCGGATGACCTTGCTTTTTCGAGCGTTTCCCTTTCAAAACTAATACGGAGTGTAGCGAATTCTATAAACGCAGCACTCTCATCAATTTCCAGAGTACACATGAGCAAAGAAACGACAAAATACGACTTAGTGGTCATCGGCGGAGGTCCTGCCGGTTACGCCGCGGCAATTAAAGCAGGACAACTGGGCAAAAAAGTTGCCTGCGTTGAAATGGAACGAGCCGGTGGAACTTGTTTGAACTGGGGTTGTATCCCCTCGAAAGCACTACTGACCAGCGCAGAACTCTACCAGCGCATGCTCCACTCCGAGGATTTCGGTTTCACGACCGGCGAAATTTCCATCGACTTCCCCAAAGTAATGAAGCGCTCACGCAACGTGGCCGAGAAGATGGCCAACGGCATTGAGTATCTTTTCAAAAAAAACAAAGTTGATTACATACGCGGGAAAGCTCGCCTCGAAAAGGATAAGAAAGTCGTCGTATTTGAAGGCACCGACAAGGGCAAGGAGCTCCTCGCGGAAAACGTTCTCATTGCCACTGGCTGCAAACCCCGGATGATTCCAGGAGTCGAACATGACGGCAAGCGGATCATGAATTCGCGCGACGCTTTGGCGATGACAGAGCAACCCAAGTCCATCGTAATTATTGGAGCCGGCGCGATCGGCGCAGAGTTTGCCTACTTCCTCAACGCACTCGGCACGAAAGTTACGCTGGTCGAGATGCTTCCCAAGATTCTTCCCGTTGAAGACGACGAAATTTCGGGCGCTGTTGACCGTGCCTTCAAAAAACAGGGTATCACTTGCCATACGGATACCAAGGTAGAGGACATTAAAACCCTCAAAACCAAGGTTACGATGAATCTCACCAAGGGTTCAAAATCGGAGAAGATCGAGGCGGACCAAATCCTCGTCGCGATTGGTGTGGTGGCGAATACCGACGGGCTCATGGGAAAGGGACTTTCTCTCGAAATGGACCGAAACTACATCAAGACCGGAACGGATTATCAAACCAGTGTTCCGGGTGTCTATGCAGCGGGTGACATCATCGGGCCGCCTTGGTTGGCCCACGTGGCAACCTGGGAAGCGATCCAAGCAGTTCGCGGCATATTCGGAAACCACAAGCCAGAGAAGGTTCGCGAATTCCCGGGATGCACCTACTGCCAGCCTCAGGTCGCCAGTATTGGCATGACCGAGCAAAAGCTCAAAGAAGACAAAATTGCTTACAAGGTTGGAAAGTTTCCCTTTACCGCATCGGGTAAAGCCGTTGCAGCGGCTCATTCCGAAGGGTTCGTCAAGCTTCTCGTCTCGGAAGAATACGGCGAGATCCTCGGGGCCCACATTGTCGGATCCGATGCTACGGAACTGATCACAGAATATGTTCTCGCAATGAAGCTCGAAGCCACTGCGGAAGAAATCCACGAGACGATACACGCACACCCCACGATGAGTGAGGCTCTCATGGAAGCCTCAGCAGCTGTTTACGGCGAAGCAATTCACATATAATTCGGCGCAGGCGCAGATTTCCCCGTATCCGGTTCCCCCGCGGGTTCGCCTATCGCAACCCTTTAAAATGCCCAGTACACTCGGAGGAAAACAACCTGACCAAAAAAGTGATAATTGGGCGCTTATCAAGCGCCTGTTGCGCTTTTCATGGCAGTTCCGAACGCGCTGCCTGGTTGTTATCATCCTGCAGTCGCTCATCCTGGTGCTTACGATTGGTAGCGTCAATTTGGCCGGTGTAGCGATTGATTATCTGCGGGTTCACCTAACCGGTGACGGTTCGGTTGTTTGGCCACTGGGACTTTCTCCGTCGGATGGAACCGAACCTTTCCACATCATCTTGATCATTGGAGGGACCATTGCCTTATTTGCCGCCTTGCGAGCCGTGCTGGAGTATTTTAACGAACTGTCGCGCAGCCTTCTCATCCACGTCGATATTGTCCTGCGGCTTCGGGGATTGGTCTACGAGAAGATGCAACGGCTGTCCTTTCGTTTCTTCGACAGCAATGCAAGCGGCACCTTAATCAACCGGGTCACATCCGACGTTCAGATGACGCGGTCGTTCATTGATCAGGTCGTTGTTCAGGTTTTCATAATGGTGGTCTCCCTAGTCGTATACCTTGCCTATATGCTGAGTTATCATGTCCCTCTGACATTGGCCTGTCTCGTTACCACGCCTTTTCTTGCTTATGCATCCATGTGGTTCGCTAAAAAGCTGCGCCCCGCTTATTTGAAAAATAGCGAACTTATGGATCGTCTCGTTCTTAATTTTTCAGAGAGCATGCAAGGAATTCAAATGGTCAAGGGGTTTTCCTTGGAAGACAAACGGATCGAGGAGTTCGAAAATCAAACAGAAGCGGTTCTGCGTAAAAGAAATGAGATATTCTGGCTAACCAGCAACTTCGCGCCCTTCGTCGGTACCCTGACTCAGATCAATTTGGTCATCCTCCTCACTTATGGCGGCTACCTCGTCATCCACGGGCAGCTGCCGCTCGGTACAGGTTTGGTTGCTTTTGCCGCCCTCCTCCAGCAATTCTCCAATCAGGTAGCCAACCTTGCGGGGGTCGCAGACAGTGTTCAACAAAGCTTAACGGGTGCCCGTCGCGTCTTCGAAGTACTTGATGCACCCGTTGAGATCGAATCCCCCTCCGATCCGATCCGTCCAGAAAAAATCCACGGCGACATCCAGTTTGACAATGTCAGCTTCGGCTTCGACCGGGACCGAGCGGTTCTTCACGACATCGACCTCGAGGCGAAAAGCGGTGAAGTCATCGCCATCGCCGGGGCTACCGGAGCTGGCAAAAGCCTGATCATGAGCTTGATTCCACGTTTTTATGATCCTCATTCAGGCAGGATACTACTCGATGGCCACGATCTTCGAAACCTCGACGTTGACCAGGTTCGCAAAAACGTTGGAATCGTATTTCAGGAGAACTTCCTTTTCTCCAATTCAGTCGCCGCAAACATCGCTTTTGGGAACCCGACCGCGACACAAGAACAGATCGAAAAGGCCGCCAGGATTGCCTGCGCACATGACTTCATCATGCAGATGCCGAGCGGATACGATTCCATCCTCAGCGAGTCCGGGAACAATCTCTCGGGCGGACAACAGCAACGCCTCGCCATTGCGCGGGCCGTTTTACTGGAACCCTCCATCCTGCTCCTTGACGATCCCACCGCAGCCATCGACCCGGAAACCGAACATGAAATCCTGGAGGCTATCGACAGGGCCATCGCCGGTCGAACGACTTTCATTGTCGCCCATCGGCTTTCAACTCTTCGCCGTGCAGATAAAGTAATCGTCCTCGATCGAGGCCGGATTATCCAGTGCGGTCATCACGACGATTTGATGAAAGAAGATGGACTCTATCGAGTTGCCGTAGAGCTGCAAGCGGTTGATCCCGAGAGTTTGGCAATTTTGTGCGAACAAAATAGGCACTTATCATGAGTTCCAGAGATTCCGGAGACCTCCCCCCTGAGTTGAGGAAAGATGCTGCCGACCGCGTATCGATCAAGAGCATCGATGATGCCGTGAGTCATGATATATCCTTGTCTCGCGGGAGCGAAAAAAATACCGATGACAAACTGCCCGACCACCTGAATTTCGCTCTTTTCCGAAGACTGTTTTCATGGACACGATGCTACGGCCCCAAGCGAAACTGGCTTTTCGTTTGCGTCGTTATCCGCTCCATTCAACTGCCATTATTGGCTTGGTCACTTAGTGCCGTTATCAACGGGCCGATTGCAGACGGAGATTTTGGTGGAACACTTTGGTTCGCGCTCGGATACACGCTCTTCGCCTTCTTTACCCAAATCACCGCACACTTCCGCCAGCGTTACGCTCTTGAGATGGGCGAAGCCGTTGTTCGGGAGTTACGCAATGCCGTCTTTCGTCATTTGATGCGAATGCCAATCGCTTTCTACCACCGCACAAAACACGGAAGCATATTATCCCGTCTCACCTCGGACATGGAGGCGGTTCGAGAAGGCGTGCAATCGGTATTGTTTATCTCCCTCGTACAATTCGGCCAAATGATCTTCAGCGGGATACTCATGGCGCTGTACAATTGGATATTATTTTTAGCCCTGCTTGGCATGACCCCGATCCTCTGGGCGATTAATCACTTCTTCCGCAAACGAATTTCACGGGCATCGAGTAATTTACAGGAAAGCTTCTCCCGGGTGACAGCTACCGTCGCCGAGAGTGTTCGCGGGATCCATGTCACCCAAGGTTTCGTTCGTGAGAAAACAAATGCGGGACTCTTCCGTCGCCTGATCGCCGACCACTCGGGATACAATATGGGGCTATCCCGAAACATCGCTCTATACTTGCCATTACTGGAGCTGAACGCGCAGGTCTTTACCGCTATCCTGGTGATTTTGGGAGGTTTCGGAGCACTTCATCCCGACATTCAAATGAATGTCGGCGACCTCGTAACATTTTTCTTTCTCGCCAGCCTCTTCTTTCAACCGATCACGGTCATCGGTCGACAGTTTGCCTCCGCCCTTGCTTCTCTGGCAGGTGCGGAAAGAGTGTTTAGGCTCCTCGATCAGAAACCCGACTGGGACGAGTCAAACGTCGGCGACCCGTTGGCTAATTTCACCGGCTCCGTTCGATTTGATGACATTGGCTTTGAATACGAACCAGAGAAGCCTGTTCTCGAACACATAAACTTCACTGCGGAACCGGGACAGATGGTGGCCCTCGTCGGCCATACGGGGAGCGGCAAGAGCACCATCATCAACCTCCTTTGCAAATTCTACCTCCCGAAAAAGGGTACTATTTGCTTTGATGATCAGGAAATCCAGACGATCAACACGGCATCGTTACGCAGCCAAATCGGCATTGTTCTTCAGCGAAATTTTCTCTTCTCAGGAACTGTTCGGGAAAACATTCGCGTCGGTAGCCCGGATGCCACCGATGAAGACGTCACCGAAGCCGTGCGCAGGCTTCACTGTCTCGACTTGGTCGAGAATATGACAAACGGTTTCGACACGGTCGTCACGGAAAGGGGTCAGGGCCTATCTCTGGGGCAGCGCCAAATCGTTTGCTTTGCAAGAGCCCTTCTGGCCGACCCAAAGGTGCTCATTCTCGATGAGGCTACATCCAGCGTAGATACCATAACCGAAGCGCGACTTCAGTCCGCCCTGGAAACGCTTTTGAAAGATCGCACCTGCTTTGTTGTCGCCCACCGCTTGTCAACCATCCGCAAGGCCGCTCAGGTCCTCGTTCTCGATCAAGGCAAAATTCTAGAACGAGGCACCCATGCGGAATTGTTACGAGCCAAGGGCCACTATTCCGACCTGTATCGACGTTTTTCAATGGATTGAGAAAACGGGTGAAGTGATGCGGCAAATCGTTACCGCCAATGCCTTCGTCGATATCGTGGAGAATACCGGAGGTGACGGCTACGAGGTTCGTTTTTACCAACGTTCGGATCTCGGTGCCCGCGATACCTCCGGGTTTTTTACTCTCGCGGGAGGTTCTTCAACCGAAAAGATCTGGCGGGTAGAGGTTGCCGACGGGGCGACACCCTCCGATCCTCCGGAGTCCGTCCGTTTCATCGAGCAAAAGGACGGGAGTAGCCGCACCACGGAATTTACCTGGGAATCTGCAGACGACGACTGGACGATGACCCGTGGCAGTGGAGATTCCGCCATCCGTGAACGGCGCACCACAACAGTCAGCGGCTCCGATACAACCGAAACCCTCCTTGTCTACGGGATGCGAGACGGGTCGGAGGTCCTGATGCACGAGGAGAGTGAAACCCGCACATCATTCCCGTTTGGCACCGTGATCACCGAGACCACCAGGGGGTCTGGTACCGATCGGCTCGTTACCAGCTACGAGTACTGGCCAGTTGGCAGTGGCTCTAACCGTGACGGAAAGCTCAAACGCCAATCCGCCCCAGGAGGCGGATGGGAATACTTCCATTCGTATGACACCAACGGCCGCGCCACACAGACGGTTCGCCAGTATCTCGGCAATACCTACACCGGAAGTTGGCCGGACAACACAAACCGGATGATCGAGACGGCCTATGCCGATTCCGGGGTCGGATCCGATGAAACTTTTTCCGCGAGCCAAGGCACCTTTAGCACTTACGATGTCGCAGGCAACGGACGTCTCTGGCTTTGGAATTCGACCGACGGTGGGCTAATGGAGGCAAACGGCTTCGGTGCGAGCGGTGCCTCCGACTCCTGGCTGATCAGTCCCGCTTACAATCTTTCTGCCTCGTCCGATCCTTTCGTTTCCTTCGAGTCCTACTTCTCATTCACCGGTCCCGATCCAAAGCTCTTCGTCTCGACCAACTACACCGGGGGAGATCCTTCCGCGTCGGGTGTTACCTGGACCGAAGTTTCCTCCTCCGGACTCTTCGCGGCTACGGCAGACACTTGGGAGGGTTCCGGACGCGTCGATCTTTCCGCCTGGAGCGGCCAGACCGTCCACATCGCTTTCCAATACCTGAGCACCGGCGGGGGATCGGGGGATGGAAAACGCTGGCGGGTCCGCAACTTCCGGACCGGCTTCAACGCTCACTCTCTGACCGAGAGTAAGGTCTGGCTGGCCGGAAATTTGATCGAACGCTCCTGGACCGAGGTCACCCGACCCTTCGACGACCGCACGGCTCCCAGTGCAACGCTGGCTGATACCGTCCGGCGGACCATCACCGCGACCGATGTTACCGTTACCGATCCGGACGATATTTCCCACCGGGTCACCACCCGCAGCTACTATCCGAAAGATACCGCCGAACCCGGCTTGCCCAACAAGCTTCGCAAGGTGGAGTTTCCCGATGGTGAGATCGAACTGCACGAATACGTCATCACCACCGGAGGCGGGGTCATTCACAAACGCTGGCACGGCCTGCCCGATACAGGTGGGACCGCCGTTACCCATGGCACCCTAACCGAACGAGAGGAAAACAGCTTCGGTCAGGTCATCGGCTCCGAGAAATTTTACATTGCACCCGGGGAATCGCCGCTCCTTTTCGAGATGTGGCTCGCCACCCAGGTAAGCGACGAAGGCCGTCCAACCGAGATTACTTATGGCGACGGCACGGTCATCACCAAGCAATACGGGTGCTGCGGATTACTAAATGAGACTACCCGCGACGGTCTTACCATGGTCTATTCCCACGATAGTCTCCGCCGCGTGACCCGGACCGAGACCTGGAATGGATCGACAATGCTCTCTGCGATCGACGAAACCCTCGATGCCCGCGACCGCGTGATCGGTCGCACCCTCGAAGGACGAGACAGTGGCACTATCGATACTTACGAAGCAAACTACTTGACCAACGGCGACCTCGACTGGGAGCGCGATGCCCTCGGACGTTTGATCGAGCACAATACCCAGCGTCAATCAGGTGGGCACACCGTCCGCAGTACCACTCTACCCGATAGCACCCTCATCGCTCGTGAGATCCGCACCTGGCCCGACGGTAGACTCCATCGGGAGACTGGTCTTGCCGCTAACGACACAGAGATCACCTACGGCTTCGAAGCCGATCCGGACACCTCTGGCAATCACCTCGAAACCCGCACGACTACCTTTCTTGACGCCTCCGGCACACCGACAGGCGATTTCTGGACTCTGGCTTTCCGGCCCTCGGGATTGCTGAGGCTCGAACACCGACCTGCGGCCGACGGCTCCGGCTCCGTGACCGCCCGCACCGTTCTCGACACCTCCGGGCGCACGGTCGAAACGCAGGATGTCCATGGCGTCATCACCCGCTTCGAGTATCCCGATCCTTTCACCTCGATTCGCTACATCGACGCCGATCAGGACGGCAACCTTAGCGCATCCGACACTGCCACCCGCAACATTCTTATCTGGGCCTCCGCGCAAGGCACAACCGTCCAACGCCAGAGCGTTGAAGAATGGAACGAGGCCGAGGAATGGGAACTCGTCAGTCAATCCGACCGGGAAACCCTCGATGTCGATACTGACGGCATGGAATCCTGGCAGCTAGCTTACGGAGCCGGAACCTACACCCTCGAAAGCCCCCTAAGCGGCACCATCCGGACCGTCACCACGACCTTCCCGGACGGCACCGGCAGCGTCAGCCAGCTCGACGGCGGACGGCTCGACTGGACCCGCCGTCTCGACACCTCGGGCGGCTACCTCCGCACCGTCACCCGCACTTATAACGAGTTTGGGCGGATCGGCTCGGTCATCGATTCCATCGACGGCACCACTACATGGCTCTATGACGACTTGGGCCGGGTGACCAGCCAGACCCTCCCTGACCCCGATCTCGCCGATTCCGCCGATGGTCCCGAGACCCGGACGACGACCTACACACTCTTAGCTAACGGCAACGAGCAACAAGTCGTCACCCATCCGGGTTCCGTATCGACCACGATCATCCTCGACCCACAAGGGCGCACGGTCCTTCGCTTCGGTTTCGGTATCCTACCAGAGGCACGGAGCTATGACTACGCCGGGCGACCGGAGACCCTCACTACCTGGCAAGATTTTAACACCGCGTCCGGATCGGGTGTCTCCGGGGAGACCGCCACCCGCTGGCAATACAACGTTGCCGGTCTTCTTGAGCAAAAGCACTACAACGACTCACCGTCCGGATCCGAACCAGGTCCACTCCACGCCTACACACCCGGCGGGCTGCGTCTCAGCCAAACCCTCCCGCGCAACGGAAGCGATGCCCAGCCCATCATCGTCTCCTATGATTACGAGGATGGCGAAACGGGCGAACTCCACACCGCACGCCTTTTAGAGGTAACCTACGGAGCCAACACCCCCCAGACAGCTGATGTCATTCACGCCTGGGACAATCGCGGGCGGCTCAAAACAATCGAGGACGGCAACGGCCGCCGCCGCCTCACTTACGAGGCTGGCCAAGTCGTTTCCGATCTTTACGAAACCGGCCCGCTCACCGGCTTCGGTCATAACCTCACCCTCGACTTTACCAAGGGCAACCGTCCTTCGGATCGTTCCATCGTTCTGCCCTCGGGAACCCTCCGCAGCGAAACCCTCGGCTATGATGCCTTTGGACGCATGGACGCGCTCACCGTCGATGACGACACGGTAAACTATGATTTTCATCACGATACTGCCCTTCCAGCAACCACAGCAGTTGCGCGGGATGGCACCCCATCGGTCAGCCAGACCCGCGTCTATGATCGTCGGGGACGCCTCGACAGCATCGCCTCCTCCGATGGCACCACCACGCTCTTCACCGCCGCCCGGACCTTCGACGCCCATGCCCGCGTCATCCGGCTCGATCTGAACGGGGGGAACTATTGGGATTACGGCTATGATTCCATGGGGCAAGTCACATCAGGAGTGAAGAAAGGTTCCGGTGGCTCTGCCTTGCCTGGCTACACTTTCGGTTACGACTTCGATAGCATCGGCAACCGC
>Ga0222662_1000585_pt1 | contig 27549 bp, 16 predicted proteins | sample AntAcemetagen600_FD_179821 | JGI IMG/M metagenome (GOLD analysis project Ga0222662, IMG submission 179821) | Saline water microbial communities from Ace Lake, Antarctica - #600 | ecosystem: Environmental > Aquatic > Non-marine Saline and Alkaline > Saline | place: Antarctica: Ace Lake... | reverse complement strand
GGACCGCTGAAGGAGAGGGCGAGCTGAACCGTGCCGAGAATCTTTTGCTGGAAGTGGAGAACGATCCCCAGGCCGTCTTCGCTGGTGTCCTTTGTCCAATAGGCAAGGTTGGTCGCGGAGATGCTCTCGACATCAAAGGGAGCAGGGACGCTAAACCGCATGGAGAAGAGACCGGCCTGCTCGACGGTGGCTATGCCTTGATAGCTCAAGAGAGTGCGGTCCTCCCCGAGGGAGAGAATCTGTTTGGCCTCAATGTGGATCTCGGGGGCAACCGCACGGGCGGTGAAGCTGAGGGAGGCCTCCGTGTTGCCGAAGCGGAATCGTTCGCGCACGGTGAGGGCTTCCCCCACGAGTTTGGCAAGGGTTCCGTCGAGCGTGCCGTCAGCCCCGGAGGGAGACATGGCCTCGGTCTTGACCTCGGTCACTTCCACCTCGGAGGGAGTCGCGAGGAATACGGTGCCCAGTGAGGATTCGGCTCCAGTGATGCGCGGGAGTTCCAGATTCACTTCGTAGGGGAGATTCGATTTCACTTTCTCGGTCATCACACGGACGACGAAGTTGGTGGAGACGGGTTGCGAGGGCAGGATCTCCAAGACCCCGGTTTCCGGGTTGAATTCCCAGGTGTGCGAAACTTTCGATTCCACCGAAGTCACGATTTGCGACTGGGGAATGGTGAGGGAGAAGGAGGAGGATTGGCCCTGTGCGAAGGAGAGCGCAAACTGATGGTCGCCGAGAACAACTCCGCCGATGGGCGTGAACACATGGTTGGAATCGCTGAAGAATCGGAGTGGTTCGTTCTCCGGTTCGCGTTTTGCCAGGGCCCAGATCAGGGTCGGGGCCGTGCCTGCCTGGAAGCGGAAGGTGATGGAGTCTTGCTTTTCACTTATCTGCTCCTCGACCGATTCCGGCGAGGAAAAGGTGTATCGTTCCAGGTCTTTGCCTTGAAGGGTGGCTTCTATCCGAAGAGCCGGGCCGGCGTTCAAGCGGAGCGAGTTTTGATTATCCTTGCGCACCGATTCCCAGACCGCCTCAAAGCGGAGAGTCGTTGAACCATCCGTTTTGGCCCTGGCGAGGACGGTTGCATTCTCTGTCCGGACCAGCTCGATGACATTCTCATCGTATTCGATGCTGGTGACACGGGTGCCTTCGGGAACGAGGGTAATCTCTTCACCGGCTTTGGCGTTCCACTCGATCACGGTCTCACCGACGAGTTGGTTCCCTTTCATTTCGAGGTCGTGGGTGATTCGGTCTGCTTGTGCCGCGGACAATTGATCCGTGCCCGCTGATCCGAGGCCGAGGATCACAAGCAGAAGAGCTGCTGTCGTTTTGGTGGCTGGAAGTCTCAACCGGCGAATCACCAGTGCTTGGGCGAGCAGGGCAATGATACCAATGACCAATAGGGTCCAACCGACAGGATACGAGGCGAGGAAGCCGAAGACGATTAGGGAGAGTCCGGCTGCTGAGAGAGCCAATGCCGGGAGGCGGGCTCCGTTTACGAAAAAGGCGGCGATAAAGAGGATGGCTCCTGTGCCGATCCAGAAAAAGCTCGGATCGAATCCGGTCGCACCATCGGGATCAGTCAAGGTGACGGAGGCATAGATGGATTCGGATGCGGGAATCACCTTGCCAGAGAATTCAAGCTGGTCGGGTAGGGGAACGGGATGGCCGTTCACCAAATTGGTGTCGAGCATGATGGAAGTGCCGAGGAGCACAACCAGTGCGCAAACGGCCAAAATAGCTCCGAAAACGAAGCGCTTTACCCAAGAGGGGTTTTGGATCGCCATCCGCAGGAATAAGAGGAATGCAGAAACCCCAACCCCGAAACAGAAGAGCCCGATAGCAAAGGTGCCTCCCTGTGCGCTGGGAGCTTGCGGGGCATTGATCGGAGCCAGTGGACCGTCGCGAAAGACTGGGACGGGAGTGCCGTCGGCGCTGACGGTCCAGGAGAAATCTTGTATGGGAGCTGGGAATACGGGAAGGGCGATGCGATTGGTCTTCGATTCTTTGCCGCGGTTTGCGGAGATGATCGAAATCGGGATCGTGCCATCGGGTCCGCTGGTGGCGGGAAGTGGGATGAGAGTGCGGTCCCCATCAATCACGGGGGTCACGGCCACTCCTGCCACTTTGGCTTCCCAGAGGCGGGTGCCTTCGGAGGCGTTCAAGGCGAGGTAAGGGCGCTGGATGCTGCGGAGTATGAGGTCCATCTCGGTGATGAGTTCGCCGGATGGATTAATGCGTGTGCGGGCGGTAAAGCTCTCAATGTTTTGTTGAAGCGAATCCATGCCGGGCAGGGAGCGGAGGGCAACCGAGAGTTTCGGTGCCTCGCCATCGTAGCGGTAAGCGGCGATGAGGGGTGCGGAGTAAAGGAGGCGCCACTCTTCGGGTAGATCACGCGCCTCAATCTTCTCGACGGAGTCCGAGTTTGTCTGGTCGGCGATCTCGAAGGGGTAGTGCGAGACGAAGGCGAGGTAGCCCTGTTCGTCGGCAGAGAGAAGAGGAGTTGGACCTGCTGCGGGAAAGGGTGCATTGGGTGTGATGGGTGATTCGTAGGTCGCGAGGATGGTGAATGCCCCGGACAGAGGTGATTGAAAGCGGAGGGTTGCCGTGCGATCGACGAGCGTCCAGCTGCGGATACCCTCTCCCTGGAAGTCCGGGTTGTCGTAGCCATCGGGTAATTCAAAGCGGAGCTCGGTGAGTGGGGCGCCTGTTACCACGAAGTTGAAGATGGCGCTTCCGTATAATGTTTCTTCAGCGAGAGAGAGGAGGCGGAAGTTGTCGAGCCGGATGGATTGCTCAACCATGGAGACCTCGGTGAGGAGCTCCCAGTCGTCTTGCTGCATGCGCCATGCGAAGGAGGCCTGGTCCCGGTAGCGGGGCAGAAAGGCGGAGGCGATCTCGGTAAGGTTTTTGGCGCCCTGCACCTGCACACGTATCCCGTCGGTCGCGCCGACACCGACGAAGCCGCGAACGAGGTTGGCACCCGGGATCTGCACTGGTTGAACGGGGAGGATGCCCGCTTCGAAGGAACCCGGTTTCTCCATCTCGATTTCAAAAGCCGTGCGGCCCTTGGTCTTGCCGCGCAGGTAGATCTGGATGCGGGTCTTCCCCTCGGACTCGATCACCTGGTAATCCTCCACATCACCACCGACAACGGAGAGAACCATAAAGCCACTCGGCACCTCGACGGGAATCATAGAGACAGCCGCTTCGCGAATCTCTACGTCGAACGAAGCCGAGAGAGAGATGCCCGAGAAGTCGGTCTCGTGGAGCATGGTGATGGATTGAAAAAGCTCGGGAGTCACAGGCTCGGCTCGCAGAGTGAGGTCATATTCCGCGCCCCCGTGGCGGAAGGCGATTGCGGGACGTTCACCCGTGGATGCCTGGAAGCCGAAACGCTGTGCGGGGAAAAGGTTGGGAGTGACTTGGGAGAGGCCCGCCGTGTCCAGGACATCGATCTTGGTCTCGGTATCGAAATCAATGCGGAGGAATCCGCTGAAGCGTTGGGCTCCCACCGGTATTAGTTGCGTCGGGACAACCTCGACCGGGAAGGTTTCGAGAATGCGCCGGGTCTTAATCTGGAGGAGGAAATTGCCGGATTGAGATTGGGAGAAAGCGACGAGGATCTCGCGCGTTCCGTCTTCAGCCTGTTCGACCGACCAGTCGCGAATCGACGGACCGGTGAGGTCGAGGATGTCGGCCTCACCTTTTACTTGGAAGCGGGCGTTCTGCAGGGAGCCTTGGGTGAGGGTGTAGGCAAAACGCGCTTCCTGCTCGAGGGCGCCATTGGCAACGGTAAGCGTGGACGCACCATCGACGGTGTAAAAGGCTTTGGTTGCGGTCGCTTTGCGTGGGACCATCCAGCGGATCTCAACCGGGCCTTCGCTGCTGAGGGCAATCCCATCGGTTGATTCTTCAGGGGATAATATACTAACGCTTTGGTTTACCGTGACCTGGAGGGTGGTTTTCTGATTATTGGTAGCCTCCATATGGCGAACAGTTCCGGCGACGGGTGTGAAAGAGAGCGATGACCCGAGGTAGGCATCCTTGGCCTTGACCGTGAAGGGGATCTCCACGGAGTAGGAGCCCGCTTCAGCGAACTGAAGGCGAATCCCTTTCTCATCTGCCTGAATTCCATAGGAACGATCCTCCGGGATTTCGTTGAGAGCAATGGTTCCGAGCAGAAGTGGGATTTCGACACCATCCTTGGTGTGGACGGTAATGTCGCCACTCCATAGGTGGCTGGGGCCGTTTGCGCCGAAGGTGGTTTTGATGCGATAGTCTTCTATCGTAAAATTGTTGATCGGGACGGTTTGGGCACTGGCTTGGAGATCGTAGGGGAAACTGGCTATGAGGAAATTTTCCACGGCTCCATCTCTCTTGCTGATTGATTTGACGGTATCGCCGTGCTCAAAATCCAGACCGACTCCCTTATCTACGCGGAACTGGAGGGTTGTCCGCGAAAGTCCTTCGACTGGTGGGTAAACCTGGAGGAAGTTCGCCGACTCCAAAGGCAGGACGTGTTCCGTCCGGGTAGTGATTTGGAGGATGCGCTCGGTGGGCCATCTGCTTTCCTCGAAAGCGAGTCCGAGCTGTGCGCCGCCATTCATCTGACGGATTCCCCAGCCGCGCAGGCCATCGCCGGTTACGTTGACGATCCCATCGGCGTTGCGGATGTCTAGGTATATTAGGTTCAGGGGTTCCGCTACCGGGGAGAGGGTGATGTTCCAGTATCCCTCAGTGGACTTGTGACCAACCGTAATCGTCCCCCTGATCTGCGAGGCGATCTCACCGCTGTGCGGCTTCTTGGCCGGATCGAACTCGCCGTGAATGACGAAGCTGCCGGCGCGGCCGTCCTCCGGTGCAGGGGTGGTGGTCGCGATTTCTTTTGCTCCAGCGAAGGAGTAAAAAAGGAAGATAGGAAGGAGGAGTTTGGAGCGTAGGTTCATCGTAAGAAGGTTGCGTTGCGGATCATCATGGCGAGGGTTTCCACCTCGGGCGGATTGTTGAAATAGGCTTGGGAATTTTGGACCCAAGTGAGGAGTTTGGAGCGGTTGATGGTTGGGAAGCGGTTTGCGTCCTGTAATTTATCGGCAAATACGGCGGCGGAAGTGGCGAGTTGTAGGCCGGGGCTTGCGGCGTCGATCTCCGGCCAGGCGGGTGGGTTGGGAATGATCCACGAGCGCTCCTCGGAGGCGTCACCGCGTTCTTCCTTGAAGCGAACGCGGGCGGTGCCGAGGGGGCCCTTGCCGTCGGCCTTTAGCTCGATCAGGTAAATGGCATTGCCCGCTTGCTCCGGTGCCATCTCGGCAGCGTCGACGGTATCGTCGCGGAATTCTTCTTTCTTCAAAAGGTGCGTTTCGTAGCCGACGAGGCGGAAGGATTCGACCCGGTCGGCGTTCCACTCCACCTGCACCTTGACGTCGCGGACGCTGGATTGGATCGAGCCGGAGAGGGTGCGGACGAAGGTGGTCTCGGCATCTTCCGGTGAATTGAGGAAAGCGTATTGACCGTCGCCGTTGCTCGCCAGTTCGGAGAGGAGGGGGTCATTGAGGTTTTCCCAGCCGATCCCGAAACCGTCGAAGGCGATGCCCTGGATCCGGTTCTTCTCGATCAGGCTATTGAGCTGGTCGGCCTCGATCTGGCCAAGGTTTGCGATGCCGTCGGAGAGGAGGACCACGCGGTTCTCATAGGCCGGGTTGAAAAAGCGGGTTGCGACTTCATAAGCCGTGGTGAGCCCATTCTCCAGATTCGTGCCCCCCTCGGGAGCGGAGTTGAGGGCGGAGCCGATCCCCGCACTGTTGCTGGGGGAGGATTGGAGAAGCTCCACGCGGGGGTTGGTGGCAAAAGTGATGATATTGACCCGGTCATTGGGTCCGAGAGCGGCGGGGATCTGGGCGAGGGCCGCGTTGACCGTGTTCTTGCGGTCGTCGCGCTGCATCGAGCCGGAATGATCTACGGCGAAAGTGATTTGGGCAGGCTTGCTTGCGGCGCGGCCTTGGCTGGCCGTTTTCACCGAGAGGCGGACGACCTTAAGATTCTGACCGGCGGGAAGGTTGGCTGATTCAGCCTCGAAGCGGATGGGCTGTCCGGGTGCCGGTGCGGGGTCGCGGTAGTCGAAAGCATTGTAGAATTCTTCGGCGCGGATCGAAGCCGGATTCGGGGAAAGCCCCTGGGCGAGTTGGATCGCGGCGAGTTGAAAGGAGACGTCCGTGACGTTGAGCGAGAAAGTGGAAAAGGGATCGACCGCCGGATTCGTGAAAGTGACCACAGGAGGAGGTACTGCCTTTTTCGGGAGAAGTTGGCGGGCTGGCGCTGGTTTGGTGGAAGGGGCCACCGGAGCGGAGGTGACCATAGGAGCACTCATGCTCGATACCATTGGAGCCTCGCTGAGCTCATCCCTGTAGGCGAGCTGGCCGTCGGAACTTTCTCCACCTTCCGCCATCATTAGACGGTCATCGGAATCGTACAAATCCTCCTCAACTTTTCTCTCCCGTGTGGAACGGAGTGAATCAGTTTGAGTATTACCGCTCAGTGAAGAAGCAAAAGAACCTGCCATTTCGCTTTCCGTGACGGAAAATGAATCTGCTGGTGGTTCTGATTCGGATGAAGCGGCAAATTGATCTACTGGACCTCTTTGGGATGCGTCGCTTGCGAACAATCTCGCTAAAAGCGGTGCATCTCCAAGAATTGGGACGTTGTTGTCTTTGAGCGTCTCTTTGTCAGCTTTGAATCCAGTCCCGCCGAAGGGCTGCGAGGGTCCACTCCATGCGGTAGATGTAGAATTGCTGGAAGCCGATTTCTGTCTCGCTAGTTCGAGACCGCTGCTGACCATAAACTCTTCATTCTCGGCTTGGGGAGCGCTTTGCCTGACTGCCCCTCGGGTAATGCTTCCTACATTCGATTCACCAGCCACGTTACTGGCGGGTAAGGCAACGTTTTCACGTCGTAAGTCACTGCGATCCGCGCCGAAGTTGGTAGAGTCGTCGAAGTCACCAAAAAGGGCAAAAATATCCTCGGATGCTACCTCAGCCTGATTGGAAACCTGGCCGCCTCCTCCGCCACTTTTCCTCATCTGACTGCTTTCCTGAGGGGCCTGCAAGGGTGGTGCAACCTCCTCGTTCAATGACATTTCCGACTGGGGAGCATCGAAATGATCGTATTCTACAATGCTTCCGATGGGTTGCTGATTTTGTCGGACGGATCCGACTTGAGGAACAAGAAGGGCAAAAAAGAGGAGGCAGGCAGCGATCCCGCCGGCGATGGGGGTGATGGCGCGCAGGGTGCGGATCCACAAGGGTCGGTGTACTTGAACGGATGGAATGTCATTCATCGCCACGCCATGAGCTTCGCTTAGGAGTCGGGACATTTCCGCGAGCTCGCGACGCTTCATGAAAAGATCGGGTTGTTTTGCGTAAGCTTCGGCCAGCTCGCGTTCTTCATCGGGACTAGTTTCTCCGAGAATGGAACGGAGGATGAGGGCTTCGATTTCTTCTTCTCGTTCCTTCATCGTTGTCCTCCTGCGGTTTGCACTTGGGATTGGAGCCGTTTGATAGTGCGGCAAAGGAGAAAGCCTACATTGGAGGTCGAGAGGTTCATACGATCCCCCATCTCTTTGTAGGAAGCGCCTTCCTCGAATTTGAGACGAAGCAACTCGCGCTCACGGTCGTCGAGGTCGGCCAAGAGGGTGTCGAGGTGCTCCAATTTTTCCAGCCTTTCGAGATTCTCGTAGGGTTGGGAACCCTGATCTTCTGTCTTTTCGCGAATCGTCTCGTCAAAAGGGACGGTCTGGCGGTTTTTGCGGATTTCGTTAAGGGCGAGATTGCGGGCAGTGCGATGCAGCCAGGCGAGGGGGTGACGGATGATATCTTTCTCCCGTTCGTAGCGGATGGTTGACTCTTGGACGACGTCCTCAGCTCCCGTGGAATCCAAGTAACGGCAAGTATAGCGATGGAGGCGCAGACGCCAATCCCGGGGGAGGGCAGGTGGGCTCTCCGTCTCTGGTAGTTCCTCCTGGGCATCGGCGCTTGGGTTCATGCCGACTCGCGACCGATAAATCGACCGCCGGGTGGAAAGGATCTTGGGTTATTGCTCACAATCATTGGCTTCTACGCCAGATGAGACACACTAGATCTTAGTTTATTAGAGATTAATTCATCTTTTTCGAGCCGGAAGTGTTCTTGGGGTCGAAATTAGGGTGTATTTGTCAGGGGAGGGGGAGTTGCCACTCTGACGAAACCGGACCAAGTCCCGCGGCCGCAGGATGGTCCCTCTAAAGATGACGTTAGAGAGTATTTGGGAGGGACGAGCTCCGTCTCGTCCGCAGCGTCGTGCTGGTGCCTTTCGGCTCCGACGCTGGCGCTCGCAAGGAGACTGTCTCAAAAAGGCAAATTGTTGCTCGTAATCCTAATCCCCATCAAACCGTTGGCAAAATCTTTTACTAGTCTGATGTGCTAGCCAACGGCTCGATCCCCCACCACGACGCTATCGAGGGGTGAACCCTCTCCTACAGAATATCCTCCCACCGTAGGAGAGCCTTTATGGCTCGATCTCCTCACTTCTACAATTGCGGTATAAGAATTCAGCAAATTTCAGCACGGCAAAACATTTTGAGACAGTCTCCAAGCGAGCATGCCACAGAAACATCCCGCCACCTTAGTTTCTAAACTGTGCTTTCCAGCCTTTTCATTGGAACACGAAATGCTTTATAGAGGTCTATGGCAGCAAAACAACGAAATCTTTCCTGGTCGGATTTTGGGGATCTTCTGGATCAATTGACCGCTGGGGTGAAGGCGATTCATGAAAAACAACCGATTGACCGCGTTGTCGGGATCAGTCGGGGTGGGCTTCCCATCGGTATTTCTCTATCCCATCGCCTTTCCCTTCCTTTTACTCCGGTAGAGGTCAAAAGCTATCGGGATGATCGCACACAGGGGAGCATTCAAATTGATACGCCGGAAGAAGTGTTGGCACGCTGCACAGGCCACGTTTTGATCGTTGATGATTTGGCGGACAGTGGGAAGACATCGGATTTCCTCATGGCTCGTTTTCGCGAGCTGACTAGCCCTGAAATTACCATCGCGACTCTCTACTATAAACCCACCTCCATCGTAAAACCTCACATTTATGTTGAGGAAACGACTGAGTGGATTGTTTTCCCTTGGGAAGGCGTCGAGCATGAGTAATTGTCATAGACCATGGAGCATTTTTTAGATCGCAGCACAGTTGTTAACCGGTGGAATCAGGATTATCCCAACCGTATTGAAATCGAATCAGGAGACATCGTTCGCTTTGAAATGCGTGATTCGAGTGATGGGCAGGTCAAGCCGGGGATGTCGGCTACCGAGTTTGAGGGGATTGATAAAACCCGGATTCACGCTCTAACCGGTCCAGTTGGCGTTGCCGGTTCGGAGCCCGGTGACCGTTTGGTGATCGAGATTTTGGACTATGCCCATGAAGGATGGGGATGGAGTGGACTGGTCGAGGGGCTCGGACTACTTGCTGAGGATTTTTCTGAACCCTTCCTACACACTTGGAAGCTGGAGGCAACGTCGACCCGATCAATGCCGGGTCTGACCATCCCGTTGATGCCCTTTTGCGGGATAATCGGGGTTCAGCCGACTGAGAAGGGAGAGTTCCGGACGAGGCCACCGGGGTCTTTCGGGGGGAATCTCGACGTCCGCCACCTGACGGCGGGAACTAGACTACATTTACCCGTCCAAGTGCCGGGAGCGGGTCTTTGCGCGGGTGATGCCCATGCCGCGCAGGGGGACGGAGAGGTCTGCCTAAATGGGATGGAGGCACCTATGACGGTGAGGATGAAGGTTGATCTACTAAAAAATCGCCCACTCCAAGGTCCGTATCTGGAGTTTTCGGGGCCGATGGAACCACCAGCCATTGATTCAGCTGGGTACCATGTATTTATCGAATCCGATGAGGATCCACGCGAAGCGAGCAAGAGAGTAGTTCGCCGAGTGATCGATTATCTGGGTGCCCGGCTCGGCCTATCCCGGGAGCAGGCCTACATCACCTGCAGTGTGCTTCTCCGTTTGAAAATCAGCCAATTGGTCAATGCGCCGGTTATGACGATTTCCGGATACTTTCCGGAAGCCGTCTTCGATGAACGATCGGAGGTGATGCCATGATACGCTTGGAAGAGAACGATACCTGGCTCCTGCTCGGGCACGCTGAACACGCTCGCTTGGCAGGAGAATTTGCACGGCATTGGAAGAACGAACGTTTTTCCACGCCGGAACCTTTTGCCCATATTCTGGATGCGGTGAGTCGTCATGACGACAGTTGGACGGAAGTTGACGCCAAGCCATCCCTGACACCGGAGAGGGAGCCGGCTGCTTTTTCACGAGAGCTGGTCGGTACTTACGATGCTTTTGAAGACATTGACCTCGATGGTTATCTCAGTGTGCGGGGTCGGGCGACGGAAGCTGCGGCGGCCCGGGATCCCTACGCGGCGATTCTGATCTCCATGCACACCGTGAATCTTCTGACTGAACAAGCCGATCCCTCTGAGCTGAGTACTTCGGATACGGAAGTCTTAAATGAGTTCGTTGCGGGTCAACGGTCGCGCCAGGCTGCGTTGAAGAGCTTACTTCTCGAGCGTGGATTTTCAGAAGAACAACTAGGATCGGAGGCTCTGCAATGGGGATTCGAATTTCTTCAAGCCTGCGACAGCCTATCCCTTTTGATTGGGGTCGACTATCCTACGAAGTCAGTGCTCCGCCACGCACAGAAAACCCGCGATGGTAAATCGGTTGAAGTCGTCTTCCGACCCGAGGGCGATGCGACCTACTCGCTGGATCCTTATCCCCTGGACGAAGATCCCATCTCTTTTCAATTTTCTTACCGCCGATTGCCACGGTCGGCGACGGAATCTCTCGCTTCGTTTCAGCAGGCCTACACGGAAGCCGAGTTGGAGCAAAAGACTATCCACCTTCGTTCGAGAACGTCATGAGTAGCCCTGAGTCCCATCTTGTAGAATTAGGAGTTGAGATACCGGAGCCGCCCGGAACCGGAGGCAACTACCTTCCGTTTCGCCGTGTGGGCAAAATGGTGCATCTTGCCGGAGTGATCAGTGTCTCGAAGGACGCTGGGGAGTATTTGGGGCAGGTTGGAGATCAACTTACGATGGAAGAGGGGTATGACGCAGCTCGGGTTTGCGGGCTCAATGCACTGGCCGTCATGAGATCGATCACCGGTTCGCTGGACGATATTAAACAGATTGTCTACATGAGCGGCTATGTGAATGCCATTCAGGCCTATGGGAATAGCCCGTCGGTCATCAACGGTGCCTCGGATCTCTTTGTCGAGGTATTCGGCGAGCCGGGTCTTCACGCAAGAGCTGCCGTTGCAGTAGCGGGGCTACCGAAAAACGCTGCGGTCGAGATTCAGGTCAACGTAGAGCTCTGGTAGTGGTTTGTGGGTGCCTTTTTGCGTGAGCCTAGGATCCGATCACCAGTTGTTTGAGAAAAGCAGAAAAAGGACTGATGGTTCAAAGCCACTATCTCTCCATTTGGGGGACTGATCGCGCCGCAAAAGACACCACCCCACCAACTGACGTTGGTCCCCCCCTCCTCGCAAGCGAAGAGGGGAACTTGATATTTAAATACAATATCTAGAAACTAAGTTCCTCCCCTTGCTTGCAAGGGGAGGGGGACCGTATGAAGCGTAGTGGAAACTAAGTTCCTCCCCTTGCTTGCAAGGGGAGGGGGACCGTATGAAGCGTAGTGGAAACTAAGTTCCTCCCCTTGCTTGCAAGGGGAGGGGGACCGCGCGAAGCGTGGTGGAGGGGTTTCTTTCTCCAGGTTTCCAGTGTTCTTCAATGATCATCACTATTCGAACGGGATCTACAGAAGTTCTCGGATTTGGCTGTAAATTTTATCTACTGCCGCTTTCGCCCAGATTTCACCATCGCTGGCAGTGGCTTTGCGGGCGTCTCCCAGGGTGCCGCTGCTGGTTAGATCATTCGTTTTCCATGCGAAGGTCGCGGTGCTGTTTTCGGGGGCGAGAGACCCGGCAGGGAAGGCGTCATCCATCCATTGACAGTCGACCCGTTCCTTTCGAACGAGCTCGGGCGCGATGGAGAGCAGCAGGGCCGTTTCGTAGAGGCCGGCATGAATGCCATATAGTTTTTCCCGCTCATCGATATCGATATCCGGAACACTTTCGAGGAGTGTGGATTCGATGGCTCCTTCAAGATTGGCTTCCCGTAGAGTTGTGTAGATCACTGGTAGGTTTCCTCCGTGCGTATTAAGAATGAGCATACGCTTAAACCCCCACGTCGCCAACTGTTCGACCGTCGAGAGGATCTGGTTGCGGAGGGAGCGGTCCGAAATCCAAATTGTTCCAGGGAACTCGAGATGTTCATCGCTCTTGCTGATCCAGATAGGCGGCGCAAACCATACCGGGGCGCTGGGTTTCAGTCTTTCAGTTACTTTTTGAATGAAATACTCTCCCAGAATGGAATCCACGCCGACAGGTAAATGAGGGCCGTGTTGCTCAATGGCTCCGGTGCAGAGAATAACGAGGCTTTTTTCATCCTTGGCCGCCGCCCTGATTCTTTTAGGGGTCAGCGAGGAGAGGTGGCGATCCTGCCCGGTTGGTTTGCTGCTCATGTTGAAAAGGAAGTTGGGTTTTTGCCACCGAGCTCCGGGAAAGCGAGAATTTCCAAGAGGGTTGCACGAAGAGGTTTCGCCACACTGCTGCAGTCCGAGGTGATGTCTGGAGCAGATTCATTCGGGTCGGGTGCTCCCATTCCACGCAGGTCGATTGTAAAGACTTGCAGGTTCTTCTCGATGTGAATTTTCCTAGCGATGTTGTTGAGCCAGTCACCTATAGCCGTGTTGAGGTGAAGGAAGACGATCTTTTTCACCCCCGAGGCCCCAATGGATGAGGCGACTTCGGTGAGAGCCTCCGTGGCTTCCGGAACTCCGGTCGCAAAGACTTGGTTTTTCTCAAGACGGGGCACGCGATTGAAAGTAGGCAGGATCCGAATGCGCGGGCTTTGCGGTAGTTCCGAAATCGTTACTGACAAGCTTTCGATCATTAAACGCTCTTCCAGGTTGATCGGAATTTGTGGACCACGCTCGGCCAGGGAGACCACCGGCTGAATGGCCAAAAGAGGGTGATCCGGATTCTCCAAAAGAAAGTCGGGCCATGTCAATTGGTGCCAAGCGAGAGCATCCGAACTGGAAGTGAGTGCGGTCATGCTGGCAGTTGGTGAATGGTTCGGCCCGCAAATACGGTTCGCCTTATGTCGGCGGGTTGGCAACGGGTGATCAGGCTTGCGCAAATGTCTTGTGACTGGGAAAGGAGCGGGTCCGAGAAGTCGAATTCTACAAAAGACGCCGGACCCCCGACAACAAGGATGCCGGGGAAGCGCGAACCCCATCTTGTGTGGCTCACATTGGAGGTTACCATGCGAAGGATCTCTACGGGCGCAATCGGGTCGTTAGGTCCTGCCTGCGACCGGGCCAATCGATAGGCAAAGTCCAGCTCTGTGAGAAGGTTCGGTCCGTTGAGCATACCATTGTCTGTGCCGAGCAGGAGTGGAACCCCTGCTCGAAGCAAGGGAACCAGCGGAGGCAGGGGGAGGCCGAGGACTGCGTTTGCCCGGGGGTTTAGGACGGCGGGTATACCCGAAGCGGCGAGGGCTGCAATTTCATCGTCATCGGCCACCGTCAGGTGAACGATGAGATCCGGCTGGAGCAGCTCAATCGCCCGAGCGAGATCACCTCGGCCCGTTCGTTTCATACTCGTTGATCGGTAGTCCGTATCTTCCAAGCAGTGAATGGCGGTACCCTTCTTGGCCGCTTTGGCCGCTTTGGAAACTTCTTTCCAGGCGGTGTCGGTCAAGTCGTTCATCGTACTTTCGGAAAAGCCATCGGACACTGCGAAGAGGGCTTTCAGCTCCTGCAGCGCTTGATCTGGCAATGGGGCCGAGTTTTCCTCCAATACATCGGCGGCAAACGGAGATTCGTCCAGCTGACTCAAAATAATGGCCTCGACGCCGGTGCGACGAGACGCTTCGCGCAAGCGTCGGCATCCTTCCAACCCCTGCTCGCGAAAATCGAAGGTGCCGACGACACCGGATCCAGCCATCCCTCGCAGGAAATCGGAAATACGGTCGACATGCTCATCGCCGGGGAGCTGGGCGAGTGCCCGATATTTGTATCCATCCGGACGAAAGAAAGCATCCGGCAGCGTCATGCCAGTGGCCGCATCCGGTAGGAAAGAGTCGCCTACATGCGTGTGGCCGTTGATCAAGCCGGGGCAAATGACAGGAAGGGGGCCGATCGGGGTCGGGGCAGGTCCTTCGATCTGTATATGGGTGATTACCCCTACTTCGTATTCAAATCGAGAACACATTTGAGGAGAAAGATCATCTCCTGCGAAAACGACACAATTATCAATTTTTCCAGCGAGATTATCCATCAAGATTTTTCGGGTTGAAGAAGTGACAGAAGCGAATCGAGAACGGTTCTCCAGCGATCAACCGGAAGAATGCATTGTAGTCCCATTGATGTCCCGTCCTCTTGTGGGATCGGTATGGTTACGACCGGTAGTCCAGCAAGGCTGGCCGGTGCGTTCAGGCTGAGGAGATCATTGCGGAACTCCTCGCTCATCGGAAGACTGGGAGTCGGTCCGGTGCAGGCGGGTAGGAGAGCGATGTCGCACTCTTGGAAGAAATTTTCAAAATAGGATCGGATCCCGGTTCGAACCGAGGCGGCCTTCGATAATTGATTCTCGGTCCACTCCCTTCCTCTCGCTATGCGCTGAAAAACGATAGGATCGTATTCTTCACGGAGACGGTCTAACCAGGCTTCATGAACCGTGGCCGCTTCCCGGCTTTGGAGAATGGTAAAAGCGGAAGCAGTTTGGAGAGAGGTAGGAGGCGGGGAGTTGTCTGCCGGATGAAGCTGATCTCCAAACAGATTTTTTGCGACTTGAGAAAAAGGGTTACCCAGAGGCGCCATGGACTTCACTTGCAAGCGGTTGGTATTGGAGCTCTCGGGTAAGTCGAGGAGTCCGCGGGTAAAGAAAGCCAGAGTGTTGGCGTCCGGGGTCATCCAACCGGCGGCGTCCAAGCTCGGTGCGAGCGGGAAGCAGCCATCGGTGGCCCAGTCTCCCGGCGATAAGCGGATGCCGTAAAGACCGCAAAAGGAGGACGGCACGCGAACGGATCCACCGGTGTCCGTGCCGAATGCGATGGGCACCAGGCCTCGACCGACGGCCCAGGCGCTACCACTGCTCGATCCTCCTGGTATCAGCGACGGAATTCCCGGATGGGGGCAATTGCCGTAGTGTAGATTGGCACCATCGAGACCGTAGGCGAATTCGTTCATCTGGGTTTTTCCCAAAACGGCCAGACCTGTTTCCCGAATCTTTCGAAGAAGGGGACCTTCCGTTTTTCCAGATTCACGTTCCTTATCCAAAAAACGGGAGGATGCTTTTGTAGGGTAGCCGATGACATCGAAATTATCTTTCACGAGGCATGCCTGACCGGAGAACACGGCCTTTCTTGTTGCTGCGGCATCGAATTCCGACTGCAGCGTCGCTTCATTCGCTATTGGAACGAGGGCTGCCTCGCGAGTGGCGGGTGGGGTTTCGGCAATTGCCTGTTGGAAATTTTGAAGATGGAAGGGTTCGATTTTCATGTTCCTTGTATGGGTTCCGTACGAGGTCGGTATGGATGTTGAAGTGAGTAACCTTCACCATCCTCGGACTTGCCGGGCCAGTCGATCAGGTTGTGGCCCGCCAGCTTAGCGGCGCATAGGACGACCGCATTCAAAAAGCGTTCGTAGTAAAAGATGGCGAATGGCTCTGGGAAAGGGGATTTGATGATTGTGGGTCGGTTGACCCGCTCCAACAGCGGTTGCAGGTGGGCAAGCAAGTCCGCCTCTGCTGGCTCTTCGCTGGTGAATATCCAGCGATGGCCCGGCGTGGCCCGTTCCGCTTGAAAGGGGCCATGGGAGTAGTCGAGTACATCCCTTATTCTTGGTGGTGGGCAGAAAGCTGTTTCGAGGACTTTTGCGGGTAGGTTTTGTGCGTAGAGGTAAGTGGAGTTCGTAAAATAGAAGTCGGTTCCCAATATCAATTCCTCAGCGCATTGATGTAGTACATCGTCATCGGGCAGGTCGATTGCCCAAGCGCTTTCGAGGGAACGTTCCATCTGTGATGTCGAATCCTCACCCTCTAGTGACTGCGCGATTTTCCATGCGGCAAGAAGGGAACAGATCGGGCCGATGATGCGGGGAAGGATCTCGTATTCGTCCTCCATGGGATGGGTGACGATGGAAACCCCCTCGCGGTCCAGTGCTTGCAAAAGGGTTGCCCGGTCGGTCTTGCCGGATTTCGTTTGACCCTCCGGAGTGGACGAGGTCACCAGTGTAACTCCGGCGAATTGGTCGCGGCGTTCGAGGGCGATCTGAGCATTCGACGATAGACCTTGGGTAAAAACAACAAGATGCTTCCCTGTGGTCGAAGGGGGGAGTTCCCCATAGAAAGAAGACGACGGTAAATATTCCGAGGCCACCGATTGGGTTTTGTTCAGGAGGGCTGTAAGGTATCTTGCCGCTGCCTCAGAGCTCCCGATCCCAGTGGTGACGACTTGTTGGACCTCGGGTGACAAACACTGCTTCGGAAAGGGATCGGAAAGAGTTTGCCGCAACCATTGCGGGACCTCCCCAATTCGTTTTTCCAGAATTTCCAGTCCGCGGTCGCGCGACATGGCTCAAGTCTCCGATTCCAAAAAGATCCAATCGACGACATTCAAGCCGCTGCGGTGGAGCGCCTGAGCGTATTCGTTTTTCTGAATCAAACTGTTGGGAGAATTCATGACCATCTGGATGTTGAGGCTTGGCAGGTGGCTCTTTAGAACCTGGAAGACGCATTCGTAATCGCGTTGATCGAATGGGATGCCCAGTTTGCGGTAGGATTCCCGGGTGTCGAGACTGCGGTGTTGTTCCAAGAACATCCGGTCGAGCGAAAAGGCACCGAATCCAGCTCCCCGCCCATCCTGGTAAACTAGAACAACCGCTCCGCTCCCGTAGCGCACGATGTGCTGGATAGCCCGGTTGTATTTGGCCTTGTTGTCGTCCACCTTTACGGGAAAGCGATTGAGGATGGATTCACTCTGAATTCTAACAATCGGGCTTTCGTAGGATTTCGGACTCCCGTGGGTGAGCACGACAAAATCGTCTCCGCTCACAATGTCATAATAAACATGGACGCGGAACCAGTAGGGTTCGTAAAGAAGGCGGGCAAACGGGTTCTCCTTGGGGTTCTTCCCTTTGGCCTCAATTGCGGCGGGGTTAATCTTCAGCATGAGCCGGTTGCCACGGATCGACTCAAATTCACGGATCATGGGGTTGATGCCAACCGTGTAGGGCTCGAGATCAGAGTCGCCGAGCATTTCCCGGACGGCGTCGTAGGAGAGAACGATTTCATCGTCGATAGGGCGAACCGGAAGGAGGTAGCTGGCCATGTAGATGAAGCGCTCCGCCTGCTCGAGGCGTACCGGTTTGAAGGGAACGACCGATTCGGGCAGCTTGATGTCGGCGAGGGGGATCTCATTGGGGCGGGAGAGGTCATGTCCCGACTCCTTCTTCGACTTTAGATAAAATAAGTTAAACGGGCCCGGTTCATACTCGATCGTCTCCGTTCGCTCGACCTTCATGCCGTTTCTTTCCATGGCCGCCACCTTATCCGGGTTGTTCGTGAGAACTACCCATCTGGCTTCAATCGCGAGGATGTGAACGATGTCCGATATGTTCAGGTATTGGCGGTAGTCCTTCTTTAGCCCGAGAGTTTTGTAGGCGTCAAATGTCGAGAGGGTGTCTCCACTTGCCTGGACGAGCATCCGGTCGCGGGCTTTGGCGGAATAACCAACGCCCCGGCCCTCCTGGAGGAGATAGAAGAGAACACCGTGGCCGCTCTGGGCGATCTTGTCCATTGCGCCTTCGAGCTGTTGGACGCAGTCGCAATCACAACCGCCGAGGGTTTCGCTCGTCACACAGCTAGAGTGCATCCGGGTGTGGAGGATTTCGGCATTCTTTACATCGCCGAAAGTAAGGGCGATGATGTAGCCCTTGTGGATGATGTCTTGAAAAATGCAGGCGCGGAAGTCCCCGAAGCGGGTAGGAACCATTGTATGAGCGAGGAAGACTGTTGTCCCGTAGACCGGATGTTTATTGAGTTCCTTCTCATCAAGAACCGAGGCATCCACCGAGTAGGTGCGCAACCATTCGGGAAGATCATTGATATCAATGTTCTTCCGGTCTGCAGGTGATTCGGGCTCGGTAGAGGCTGTGGGGGACTTGGACATATATTTATTATTTAAATATTTATAGCATCGTTTGTGCCATGACGGCAAGAAGCGGGCGATCAGATGACTCCAACTTGGCTATTCAGTAGCAACAGATCAAGCGTTGGCCTCCCTGCGCGGAAGAACGGGTCCCCAGATCACCCTGGTAACCGTCTATTACAAGCCGAAATCCGTTGAAGAACCTCGCATCACTGTTTGGGAACTGCGCAGTGGGCTGCTTCCCTTGGTTCGGTAGAATTCGCGGGGATGCTTAACACCGATAGGGCTGATTCGTGAAATTCATTGCAAGACTGGTAATAAAAGATTGACCAGCGGCAATGCTGACAACAAGATTGTCAAATAAGGTCTAACTATGAAAATTCCCATTATCCTCGTGCTACTCACTTGCAACTGGTTCGCCTCGCTCTCGGTTGCGTCCTCAGCCGAATTCATAACGATGCGGTTTTCGTTCGAGCAACTTTTGGAAGACGCGGAAATTGATGCTCCATCGGGTATGAGATGGAGATCGGGGCCGGAAAATTACGAGATTGTTTTGGAAGGATCCGGATCTGCTTTTATTGCGCCGATTGTTGGCGAAGCATCCCGGACCGTTCATGATTTCAATAGTCTGCGATTGTATGTGAAATCATCCGATCCTGGGAACGTTTCCGGGATGCTTTTCTGGTCTGGAGTTGATGGTGATAGCATAGCACTTCCATTCGAAGCGGATGGGGGAGAGGAAGTCTCAGACGCTGAATTTGAAGCAGCGAAGTCCCGTTATTATAGCTGGTTGGCGACAGCAGGTATTCCGGGAAAAGCGTGGTTCCGATTTTCCGCTCAAGAAGAAGAAAGTTTCGTCTCCCTTCCTGAAGTAGAAAGAAACCAATCTTTGGATAGACTGTTTCGGTACACAAGTGGAGGATTGAGTGTCTCTGAAAATTTGGCTTTTGACCGCGATCTGCCACTTTCGGATGACGCGGAATCCGAATTGAAGACAATTCCGATTTCCAACGTGCAGGGTGTTACGGTACCTTCCTTCGATTGGGCAGGCCTTCTCCCCGAGGAAGCCGAGGCGCCGGGTGGATTGGCTTCCTGGGTGCCAGCGGATCAATACTGGCTCTCGATTCCTTCGACGGAGGCACTCGGTAAGTTGTTTGGAATTAGTTCCGGGCGCGGTGAGGCCCTGCTCACCATGTTGCCCTTACCCGGTGCATATCCCGGACTTTACAAACGGTATGAGGAACAAATGGCCTTGGTGGACTTCAGAGTAGCTCTCTTGTCTGAGAACGCTCCCGAAGCGAACTTTGCACTGACAGGTGGTGATCCATTTTTCCCGACTGGCACTGACGTGGCCCTTCTTATTGATGCAGAGGATTCCAAAGTAGTGGGCGATCTCATACTGGCCTCGGTGACGGCTGGAATAGAGGGAGCCGAATTGCTCACCGAGAAGATCAGTGGGATTGATGTCCTCTCCTATGAAACGACAGACCGATCCTTTTCCGTGTTCGTGGCGAGTCTTTCGGATCGTATCTGGGCGGTTACAAATTCTCGACTGCAAATGGAGCGGCTTATTTCTACGGGTGCGGGGGAAATTGATTCGGTCGATACATTGGATGAGACCCGGTATTTTCGGTCTGTTCGGTACCCTTCGCAGCCGGATGAGATGTTTTTTCTCTTGCTTTCCGACGATGCAATTCGGTCCTGGGCGAGTCCCGAACGGAGGATTGCAAACGCCCGAAGGTTGCGCGCGGCCGCTGGCCTCATGGAGCAGACGGCAGAGCGAATCCCAGGATGGGCTTCGATGGAAGGCATTACACTAGCCCAAATGGAAGAGGCACTGCCATCTGATCCCATTTACAATACCCTTCATTTTTTGACACCCGTCTCGGAAATAGATGTGGCAACGGTTACCCCCGATGAAAAGAATGCCTATGAGCGGTGGCGTCGCGGTTATGAACGTGGATGGAGATACATGTTTGACCCGATTGCGGTTCGAATGACCGAGTCCTCGCAGGGAATGGAGGTTGGGTTATCTGTGATCCCGCTTCGCGTTGATTCACAGTATAATCAGCTTATTCGATTAACCGGAGAGGCTGAAATTCGACCCGACCATCGGAATGTATCCGCTCCAGTACTAGTCATGCTCTCTATGGCTTTGGATATCAAATCAGCGCCATTTCTCCAGTATGAGAACCTGGCAAGCAGCTTCTTCCCACAATTCGCAGAGCAGGGATTTGCCTGGATCGACGAATCGCTATCCGTTTTCTGGGCTGATAGCCTGCTGTGGGATGCTGTGGAACTTTCTGATGACCCCACTCGGTTGATAGAAAGGTCATTTAGTCATTTGCCACTTGGCTTGCGAATCGAATCAAAAAGCTCGTTTCGATTGGCGGCGTTTTTAACCGGTTTGCGTGCGATGGCCGAACAGTCGGCGCCGGGGTTGGTTAACTGGTCGACTCGGGAGGTCGACGGGATCAGGTATAATGCGATCGTTCCTGCTGATGGGGAATCCGGTTCTTTCGAGGATATTTCGGCCTTTTATCTGGCAGCGCCCAAAGGACTCACTGTGTCGATTGATGAGTCTATTGTCCGGGACCAAGCAACCCCTGGAAAGAGCGGTGGCTTTGCGGGCCTGCCTCTACAGGGGAAGCACCTCAATCTAGAGTGGACACAAAAAGCTATTAAACGATTCGTGCCTCTCCTGAGTGACGGCATACGAAAGCTCACGTTGGAAGAGAGCTGGAGCTGGCTCCCGGTACTCGGTGAATGGAAGCGTCTCTTTCCGCATCTGAACCCGGCGGAGGTTCATGCCGTTCTTTGGGCGGAACCCGTCGCGGGTACCTACACTTGGAATGCGGATTTGCAGTCGATGACATCGGAAGCAGCCGGTAGCCCGGCGGCTCCGAACGAGTTGGACTCCCTTCCACTATCGTGGGTCGAGCAACTTGGCGGTGGCGCGATGGGGATTACATTTGCCAATGGTGGATTGGAAGCAAAAGCGCTCTTTCAAAAAGCGGCCGAATCGGAACCAGCGGAAATCAAACCCGCGGAAGGAGAGGGAATCTCCGCCCTGAAACACTATCCCCTGGAAGATGGATGGGAGTACGAATACCGCGTGGACTACGGATATGAGGGAGAGGGGGAGATAAAGCAGGTAGTGAAAGTTCGACAGCTCGAAAACGATGAGGAGGGTGCGGAGATCTTTGAGGTAAGTGTGATAGAACAATACCCAGACGAACCTTATGCGTGGACAGAAATCTGGAAACGGGATGAAGACCTACGGGTCATGAGCTATCTCTACGATGGAGAGGTCGAAAACTACACGCCGGGTTACCTTCTGATGCCAGCCATTTTCTATCAAAACCAGCCAATCAAAAACCGAAGCAAATCTTTTGATTCTGAAAGTGAGGCAATCGGGATTGACGTGATAGAAATGGAATTTGTTGGTTTTGAGGATATTGAAGTAACGGCGGGAACGTTTAGCGAGTGTCTGCGTCTAGATTATCGCTACGTCTATGACGGCGGAGGGTTTCTCACAATTGGAACCGGGACGGACTGGTTTTCCGAGGAAGTTGGTTTAGTGAAATCTGTCTGGAGTGAAGGGTCTATCACCGGATATCAGGAACTCGTTCGATTGCAAAAATAACCAGAGGAAGCGCGATAGGTATTTCTATCTGGTCAGACGTGATAGAGGCGTTCCTGCGGTGAATCCCCGAAAGAACTGTCCGCCTTTCGCTACCCAGGAGTGTTTTGAGAAAAGTTCGAAATCGCTATATCTGACGAAACTGCATAGCTTTTTGCATGCTCCATTACATGAAATCCCTGTGCCTTATACTGCTCTCACCTCTTTTCTCGATGGGTCTCTTCGGTGAGCCCGTTGGTTTCTATTTAGCAGACAGGGAAAATGATGGAGTCTTTTTTGCTTCTTTGGATCCAGATGATGGCAGCTTGACGGAACCTCGGAAAGTTGCCGAGGTTCGTAACACTGGATTCATAGCCATACACCCGACAAAGCCTGTTCTATACGCAACGCAGAGTATTACCCATGGGGAGAAGGGTTCTGTGGTCGCATTTCGGATCGAGGACGATCGGTCTCTCACCAAGCTAAATGAGCAATCTTCGGAGGGTTTGAATCCGGTCCACCTTAGTGTGGATAAAACAGGAAAAGTCTTACTCGTCGCTAATTACAGCGGCGATCAAAGTGTTGCCGCCATGAGAATCAACGAGGATGGCTCTTTGGAACCTTCCGTTTCCCAACACAACCACGAGGGGTCGGGCACACATCCTAAGCGGCAAAAGGATCCACACCCCCATTCCATCTATCCGAATCCCAGCAACAGCTACGCCTATGTTCCCGACCTCGGGATTGATAAAATTGTCATCTACGAAATCAATCCTGAAGACGCTACACTGACACCTTCAGGCAGTGTGATCGTCCCAGGTGGAGGAAAGGGGCCCCGGCATATGAAATTCACGAATGATGGGACCTTTGCTTATGTATTGAACGAATTATCCCTGGATGTGTCGGTCTTCTCTGTGCATTCGGAAACGGGTGAGATGGAGTTCATCGAATCGGTGGAAATTCTAGAGGAAGGTATCAATCCGGAAAACTTAACTTGTTCTGAAATTCGAATGCACCCCAATGGTAAATTTATTTATGGCGCCGTGCGGGATTCCAGTGGTAGTGGTCGGGATAGGATGGGCGTCTTCACCCGCAATCAAAACAATGGACGAATTCATTTGCTTGAAACGATTCCAGCCGGAGTGAGTGTTCCAAGAAATTTCAACATCGATCCGAGTGGACAGTGGCTCCTTGTCGGTGGCGCTAGAGAGGGTGGGATCATGGTTATTACTATCAACCCAAAGACCGGTAGGTTGCAGTCTGGAACAATGGGCACATCAAACCAAGTGTTCCCCATTTGTATCGAATTTTTTCACAACTAAAGGAGTGTTCAAGGTCCGTTACCGGAATTTATATTTCACCTTTTGATAGAGATAATTTTCCGAGCAAGCTTTTGCGCTTGTCGAACTAACCTTAATCGTGGAAAATTAAATGCTTTGGTACTCACGGTTGGGTGCTGATACGGATACAGGATAAAACCTAAAATTATTATGAATAAATTCGAAAGCATCCTTATTGGAGTCGGCCTGCTCGCCTTTCTCCCTTTTTCACAAGCTCAAACGACCCAAGAGGAACAAGCGAAGCTCACCCCGGACGAGGTTCTCATGGAACTAAAGGCTGGAAACAAAGATTTTGCTGCCGGAAAATCGGATGACCAAGACATCCTGGCTCGTGTCACTACCACATCGACTGGCCAATTTCCGAAGGCCTACATTTTATCGTGTGTCGATTCCCGTGTCCCACCTGAATTAGTTTTTAATCAGGGAATCGGTGACGTTTTCGTTGGACGGGTTGCCGGGAATATCGAAAACGATGACCAGCTAGGATCCATGGAGTTTGCTACAGTTGCAGCTGGTGCGAATTTGATTGTGGTCCTCGGTCACGGTTCCTGCGGGGCAATCAAAGGTGCTTGCGATGATGTGCAACTGGGTAACTTGACTCAGCTTCTCGCCAAGATGAGGCCCGCTTACTATGCGGTTGAAGGTTTTGCACCGGATCAAATGAATTCAGGGAATACCGAATTCGTTAACCAAGTGATTTTGACCAATGTGATCATGACAATGGAACAGATCGCAGAGAAAAGCGAAGTCATCAGTAGCTTGATTGAAAGCGGCGATGTGAAAATTGTCGGTGGCGTCTACAATATGGAAACCGGTGTAGTTGAGTTTATTGATTAATTATCACTTTAGTAGTAATTGTGGCAAAGAATAGGCCTTGAGTCTCTTGCTCATATGGCTAAATTTTTGTTATAGTTTATGATGGTTGCTTGTAGAATTTTAGCTTTATCGATTTGTATCGGCGCAGGGCTCACGCAAGCGGGAGCCAACCAAGAACTCGAGAAGGTGCGTCTGCAGTTGAAGTGGAAACACCAGTTTCAATTTGCCGGATACTACGCTGCGATTGATCAAGGATTTTACGCAGAAGAGGGTCTGGAGGTAGAACTGTTGGAACCGCAAATCGGTGAGGATCCTGTCGATGTGGTTCTCGCCGGAAATGCTGAATATGGTGTTTCCAACTCCGACATCATCCTGAAGTACGCAAATGGTGAACCTATTGTAGCCCTGGCGGTGGTCTATCAACATTCGCCACTAGTACTCGTTTCGCTGCAGGAGTCAGGCATCGAAACGTTGCACGACCTGGCGGGTAAAACGCTCATCATGGAGGCCGGTTCGGCGGATTTACTAGCCATGTTTCGTGCCGAGGGAATCGACACCTCGGAAATCAATATGATACCGCACACTTTCTCGGTAGACGAACTGATATCAGGATCCGGAGAAGCCCTATCCGCATACTTGACGGATGAACCATTTACCCTAGCCGAAATGGGACTTCATCCAGTCATTTTCACTCCCCGAGCGTCCGGAATCGATTTCTATGGCGACAATATTTTCACCACGAAAAAAAGGATCAAGAATCACCCCGAAGAAGTGCAACGGTTCCTGCGGGCCAGTTTGAAGGGTTGGGAATATGCACTGAAAAATCCGGATGAGATTATTGAGTTGATCCTCTCCCAGTACTCCCAACGCAAGACGAGGGCAGCGTTGGAGTATGAGGCGATGAAGACCAAAATCCTTGTTCGTCCAGACCTAGTCGAGATCGGCTATATGAATCCCGGCCGATGGGAATATATTTTTACTGTTTTCGAGGATGTCGGCCTAATCGAGGTACCCGTAGATCTCTATGGTTTCATCTACCGCGCGGAACCTCCTTTTCCATGGTGGGTATTCTCCTATGTGATCATCGTTGGTGCTTTTGGAATAATCATCACTCTTATTGCTCTCCGTCTCTATCGCGGCAAAGTCAGGCTGGAGGAAGAAGCAGAGAGAAGAAGAAGCGCTGAATCAGAGCTTCGTGAGAGTGAAAGATTTTTTCGGAACGTCTTTGAAGGGGCTCCTCTTGCCTTTTTGTTTTGGAACGAAGACCTCCGCATCCTTCGGTGGAATAAGGCGGCTGAAAATATTTTTGGTTGGACCAGTGATGAGGCGGTGGGGCGGCTATTTATGGATTTTTTGGTACCTGATGATGAGTTTGAAAAAGTTACTAAAGGTGTTGCGGAGGTTTTGCAAAATGAAACATCAACAGTCCATAATACGAATCTCCGTAAAGATGGAGAGCGGATTTGGTGCCAATGGCACAACGTAGCCAAGAAAGACTCCACGGGCCGGATGATTGAATGCCAATCAATCGCTATCGATGTAACCTCGCAGCAAGAAAAGGAGGAACGGTTGGTTTCAGAAAAAGAATCGGCGGTGTTGTCAGCAGAACAGAAGGGAAGATTCCTTGCCAGCGTCAGCCACGAGATTCGAAACCCACTCGCTGCAATCATCAGTATTGCAAACATGATGGAGGAAACCGCCCCGTCGGATGAGGGGAAAGAGTTTGCGAAAATGATAGAAGCCAGTGGTGAATCCTTGATTCGGATTCTCAGCGACCTGATCGATCATGAAAAAATAGAAGCCGGTGAGTTCGAGATCCATCCGGTTCGCTTGAAACCTGCTGAAATGATAAGAAGGATGGTTGCTCTTTATCAACCGTTGGCAAAAGCCAAAGGGGTCGGTCTGCACTTCACTACGAAGGACGAAGAATCGGAGGTGGTGTTGGATACTCTTCGAATTGAGCAAGTCATCACCAACCTCATTTCGAATGCGGTTAAGTTTACCGAGGAAGGTACCGTGACTCTCACCTATGAATACGTTTCGGGGGAAGAGTTACCCGTCCGAATGCAAGTAAAGGATACCGGTATTGGTATGACCGAAAAGGAAGCCTCCAGAATCTTTGATCTCTACGACCGGGGTGAGGTGGGAAGCAAGGGATCTTATTCCGGCACTGGGTTGGGGTTGACCGTCTCTCGTCAGCTTGTGGAACTCATGGATGGAAGGATAAAGGTGGAGAGCCAAGTGGGTGGGGGGAGTACATTTACGATTTGCCTCCCAGCCTCTATCGAGTGAATCTGCGCGGCGATCAAGCAACAATCTTCGCTCTTCCACCTACGCTCTGCGAGCTACGGCGGGACAGGTCGAGCTACGCTGATCAAAGGGTTCGAGGCCTTTGTAGGGACCGGCGCTAGTCGCCGCGCCGTCTTTATCATCTCTTACGACCCTGCCTCAGAACGCTTTGAACGGAACGGCCGCAATTAATCCTCCGCAGAAATAATTAGACCCCTTTTAATGATATAGAAAAGAATTCACTTGCCACGACCTCCCAAAATAGCAAATGGTCATTTTTGGGCCTGACTAGCTCAATTGGTAGAGCAGTTGACTCTTAATCTTGTGCGTATTTTCCCTAAAGTATTCTCTAGCAAACTGTTTCAATCAAAGATTGTCCAGTGGTTGCTCTTTGGATTGCTATTGTTCGCAATTATGTGGGTGTTCCGTTGGGAAAATTTAGGTACTGTGAAGGTTGAAGATTACGAAAACCGACAATTGCAAAACCGATGGACCGGTGAAATTAAAACCATCAATTTTATGGGTTCAGTCCGTTACTCCGACTGATGAAAGACAAGTTTATAGAGATACTTAGCTGGATATTTGCTGGATCTCTGGTTTTTGGTTGGATTTGGTATTTCGTTGGATCAATACAACAGGAATCCACCTTCAAATTAGTGTTATCAATATTGGTATTTCCGGTCGGCGCTTTACTAGGACTCATCGATTTTTTGCGATTTATATGGACCGCTATCTTCGGCGGCTAAGCGGTCCCAGGTTTTACCTTTCGAGTCTCTAGCCATCGCTGCCATTTTTTGAATAAGACTCCTAAGATCGGGCTCCGCCTGGATAACTTCACTAAGGATATTGAAGTCATCCCCCAATCCAGCAGTATTCCCAACTCCTATTGTTAGCCGGGTAGGATCGATACCGTTTTCGGGATCGGGCTGCGGGCTTTTGGCCAGGTTCGATTCCTGAACAAGCTGCGGCGGGTGAAAGGCTTTGAGGATGTGAAGACGATGAAGCAGGCGAAAGCCCGCTATGAGGACTGGAGGGCCGCTAACGCCAAGAATGTAAGCAATTCGACCCCAGAGCCGCGTCTCACCGATGCAGGCCCACCAGCGCAAGCAGAACCGCCCCCAGCGGCCCGTGACCCGCGCGCCGAGGTGGAGGCCAAGATCGACCAG